>Ga0209391_10000170_pt1 | contig 26753 bp, 24 predicted proteins | sample PPLLak3March2015_FD_187246 | JGI IMG/M metagenome (GOLD analysis project Ga0209391, IMG submission 187246) | Freshwater sediment microbial communities from Prairie Pothole Lake near Jamestown, North Dakota, USA - PPLs Lake P7 Core (1) Depth... | ecosystem: Environmental > Aquatic > Freshwater >...
TCATCATGCAGGCCTCGGCCGGCGCCCGCAAATACGCCGGCGAACCCTTCCTGCGCCATCAAATCCTCGCTGCGCTGGAAGCCTACCCGCACCTGCCCATCGTCATGCACCAGGATCACGGCCAGAGCCCGGCCGTCTGCATGGGTGCCATCCGCTCCGGCTTCACCTCGGTGATGATGGACGGCTCGCTCGAAGCCGACGGCAAGACCACCGCCTCCTACGACTACAACGTCAGCGTCTCCAAGGAAGTCGTCAAGTTCGCCCACGCCATCGGCGTTTCGGTTGAAGCCGAACTCGGCGTCCTCGGCTCGCTCGAGACCATGATGGGCGACAAGGAAGACGGCCACGGTGCCGAAGGCAAGATGACCCGCGAGCAACTGCTGACCGACCCCGATCAGGCCGCCGACTTCGTCAAGCAAACCAACTGCGATGCACTGGCCATCGCCATCGGCACCAGCCACGGCGCCTACAAATTCACCAAAAAGCCGACTGGCGACATCCTCGCCATCGACCGCATCGCCGAAATCCACGCCCGCATCCCGAACACCCATCTGGTGATGCACGGCTCATCGAGCGTGCCGCAGGAACTGCTCGCCGAAATCCGCGAATTCGGCGGCGACATGAAGGAAACCTACGGCGTGCCGGTCGAGGAAATCGTCAAGGGCATCGCCCACGGCGTGCGCAAGGTCAATATCGACACCGACATCCGCCTGGCGATGACCGGGGCTGTCCGTCGCTACCTGTTCGAGAACCCGGGCAAGTTTGATCCGCGCGATTACCTGAAGCCGGCGCGTGAAGCGGCCAAGAAAATCTGCCTGGCCCGCTTCGAAGCCTTCGGCTGCGCCGGCCGCGCCAGCCAGATCAAGGTTATGCCGCTCGACAAGATGGCCGAACGCTACGCCAAGGGCGAGCTGAACCAGATCGTCAAATAAGCCCCTTTTTCAGCGTCGACCGCGACAGCCGCCCATGGGCGGCTGTCTTTTTTTCGGACCGCCAGTCAAGGGGCTATGTCTCAGATCGCCCAGCCTAAGCAGCCCCGAAAAATTGCTGCCCGAACGGCAGATAACTTACCAGATACCGGTCGCTCGGCCCTGTAGTCTATCGGCCCGCTCCTCAGGCCAATGTTCTTTGCCGCTTATTGCCCGGAATTAGCTACGTTGCCGACGCTTGCGAACAGCCTGATCCAACCAATGGCCGACTCGCATGCAGTCAATCTAACGCGGGCTCGCTGCGATCAAGGTGCTGCAACGCGAAGATAAGGCCGGCGCTCGCGATGACCAGAAAGGGGGCCCCGAAGAGCCAGAATACGAGCGGCACGGCAAAAAAGAAGGCGCGCATGCCGACCGCATACAAACGGCCTGCCCTGTTGAGGCGGCGTGCGACCGCTTCAGGCGAGAGGTTGTGGTGCGCGTCCGACTCGGGAACATTGACCATGAATACCACGTGATTGGAAAGGCGAACGGCCATCGCGAAAGCGAAGAAGGCAATAATGAAGTCCGCGAGCAGGCACATCACCTTGAATATCCAGATTTCTGCGGAGTGAGTGCCGGCAATGCTGAGCGCGTGCCAGTTACGTGTGATGTTGTCCGCTTGCCCTGACAGCGTAAGGGTGCCGATGATCAGCAGCGTTGCCGTCGAGGCCATGAACGAGGCGCCCATGGCGAAGTTCCGCAAGGTCTGCACTGCCATGACATCCTTTGCCGGATTACGCATGACATTGGCTACCCAAAGGCTGCGCGCCAGTTCATTGACGCGATGGATCGTATAGGTTGGGTCGCTACGGACTTTGCCTTGCAGCCAAAGATAGTAGATCCCGACCATGAGCGCGCTGAGCGCGAAAGCCGCACCATCGACCGCAAATTCACCTAATTCTGTCAGATTGAGCATTCTATTTTTTCCCCTTTAGAGATCATTCATTCCGGCACGCGCCAAGCGAATCTCATTGCGTTTTGGCATGCTTCAGTTCGGCGCGGCGCATTAGTTGCCGACACTCGGAGGACTGGCATGCCTTGCTGTTTTCCTCCACACCAGCGTTGGCACGGAGCAACTGGCGTGGTGACACGCCCTACTCTCGTAGCTTGGCATAGACGGCACTCACCCGTTTGTCGGCGATGGCGATCCTAGTGGTGTATTCGGGTTGGACAGTCGCGATGACTTGCGCTTCCGTTCGCAACGGCGGAGATTCGACTGGCGTTGGGTTAGGCGGGGGTGCTGGTGCGACTCGAGGGGGCTCCGGGACGCTGGCACAACCAGCAAGAATACGTGCTGGACTCAGCGCCGCGACGGATACTTCAGTCTGTTCATTGACCAATTGTCTCAGATATTGACACCAAGGGTTTCATGGCCGAGCGCATGGTTACAACCGAACAGTAGTTCGAAGGTCAGTTAGTCGCCATCAAGGATGCCATATTCATGGATCCATTTTTTGGACTCGCGATGGGCAAGTTGGCTGACGCCAAGCGAGTGCTGTGAGGATGCTCGGGAAATGATTGGCGCCCTCAGCTGCCGGTCAGCCCTTTGACGATCTCGATCATCTCGGTTCGAACTTTCTGAAGCATTTCATTGCTGATCTCACCGTAGCTATGACGGTAAATCAGTTGAGACATCAGGTGATTGAACACCGCACGATCGATTCGCGACCACGCGCTCACTTGGTTCTCAGGAAATACCCGGCTCGCACGCCTGACAAACTGCTCGTGGACCTCATGGGCATGCCCACCATGCATTTCGGCAGGCGTGGGCGATCTCCGCCACCCTTCAACGGCAGACGATGCACGATTTGGCGCTTCCCGATCGGTGCGTGTTTCGACGGTTCTCATTACCGCTGGGTCAGCATAGGCAGCATCGCCAACCTGAGCGCCGATCGTGCCGGCAATCAACAACGATTTGACCATGGTGCGACAAGCGCCTCTCCGGCGAGACCAATAGCCGGTGCGGTTATGACCGAGACCGAAATCCAAGCGCGAAACCTGAAGAAAATTGGCGATGGTGGCTTGTTGCCAGCTGCTGAGGGTTTCCAAGATGATTTCCTCCGGACATGTCTCGGTCAACATAGTTGCGGAGGCTGCGGTTTATTGCAGCAGGCGTTATGCAACGGTTTGTATCGTTTCATGACAGAAAGTGCACGACAGTCTTCACCCCACACATTGCGCCACACAACGGCAATGCATCTCCTGCAATCGGGTGTGCCATTCAACGTGATCGCGCTATGGCTGGGACATGAAAGTGCCACCACCGCGCGCCGCTACGCCGAGGCCGATCTCGCAATGAAGGGAAAAGCACTCACCCGTTTGGAGGCACCCGACACCACGTTGCGTCGATTCAAGGCGCCGGATTCACTCATGCGATTTCTTCAGACGCTTTAACTATGTGTACCTGCGCTGACACAAACACCCGCCAGCGCTGGGAATCACGAGAGCCCTGTACATAGTTTCAAACTGTGCATAGGGGTCGACCTGAGACAGTCGACAGCAGACTTACCCCTGCCGGGCCATCCGCAGTCCCGCTTCGAGATTCTCCACCAGCCCGTCGCAGTCTTCGGCGCGGACGGGCGCGCCCTCGTTGTAGCCGTAGGGCACGCAATACACCGGGCAGCCGGCGGCGCGGGCGGCCTCGATGTCGTTCTGCGAATCGCCGATGTGCAGGTTGCGTTCGGGGCGCACGTCGAACAGGCGGCAGGCATGCAGGATGGGTTCCGGGTGCGGTTTCTTGTACGCCGTCGTGTCGCCGGAGACGATGACGTCGAAGTAGTCGGTCATGCCCATGCGCTCGAGCAGGGCCTCGGTGAACATGCCCGGCTTGTTGGTCACCACGCCCATCTTCAGGCCGGCCCCCTTCCATGCCTTGAGTCCATCGAGTACCCCCGGGTAAATCTGGGTAAGTTTGCCGTTGACCGCGGCATAGTGACGCTTGAACGATTCGATCGCCTCATGCAGCGCTTCGGCGGTCGGCGGCTCATCGTGGGTCAGGCAGCGCTCGACCAGCACCGCCATGCCCTTGCCGACGAAGGTGTGCACCTCGGCCTGCGTGCGCGGCGGTTCGCCGATTTCCGCGAGCATCAGGCGGCAGGCTTCGGCGAGGTCGGCGATCGTGTCGAGCAGCGTGCCGTCGAGATCGAAGGTAACGGAGTGGAAGAGCATTTCAGGATCGAGATGTCAGGATCGAGGATCGCGCTTAGACGACTTTCGCCAATTCGGCGCGCAGCGCGGCGATGATCGAATCGTAGCGGTTGGGGTCGCTGTCCTTGCCGGCGCCGTAGACGGCGGAGCCGGCGACGAAGGCGTCGACCCCGGCGCGGGCGATATCGGCGATGTTGGCGGTGTTCACGCCGCCGTCGATTTCAAGGCGGATGCGGCGGCCGCTTTCCCTCTCATAGGCATCGAGCCTAGCCCTTGCCTGGCGGGCCTTGGCCAGCGTGCCCTGGATGAATTTCTGGCCGCCGAAGCCGGGGTTGACGCTCATCAGCAGGACGATGTCGACCTTGTCCAGCACGTGCTCCAGGTAATCAAGCGGCGTCGCCGGGTTGAAGACGAGACCGGCCTGGCAGCCTGCCTCGCGGATCAGCGACAGGCTGCGGTCGACGTGCTCGGAGGCCTCCGGGTGGAAGGTGATGATGTTGGCGCCGGCCCTGGCGAAATCGGGGATGATGCGGTCGACCGGCTTGACCATCAGGTGCACGTCGATCGGCGCCGTGGTGCACGGGCGGATCGCCTCGCAGACGAGCGGGCCGATGGTCAGGTTGGGGACGTAATGGTTGTCCATCACGTCGAAGTGGATCCAGTCGGCGCCCGAAGCGATGACGTTGGCGACTTCCTCGCCCAGCCTGGCGAAATTGGCCGAGAGGATGCTCGGGGCGATGACGTAGTCGAGTTGGCTCATGGCGCTCTCCAAAAAAGCGGCCCCAGAATTCGGGGCCGTAAACGCAAGGTACTGCAGAGTGAATCCAGTTGCGGTCAACGGCAGGTTGCGGCCATTTTCTCCGGCAGCGGCCTACCCCACACGGCAGGGGTTGAACCGCTCGCTCATCGAGACCAAGGCCAGCGCGAGTCCCTTCAGCACGCCATGTGCTGCGCGAAGCGCATCATGTTGCAGGTGTAGCCGTACTCGTTGTCGTACCACGCAACCACCTTGACGAAGGTCGGGTCGAGCGCGATGCCGGCGTCGGCGTCGAAGATCGACGGCAGGGTGCAGCCGCGGAAATCGGTCGACACCACCTTCTCGCTGGTGTAGCCGAGAACGCCCTTGAGCGGCCCGGATTCCGAGGCGGCCTTCATGGCTTTGCAGACATCCTCGTAGGAAGCCGGCTTGTCCAGTTCGACGGTTAGGTCGACCACCGAGACGTCGGAGGTCGGCACGCGGAAGGCCATGCCGGTCAACTTCTTGTTGAGTTCGGGCAGGACGACACCGACTGCCTTGGCAGCACCTGTCGAGGACGGGATGATGTTTTCCAGAATGCCGCGGCCACCGCGCCAGTCCTTGGTCGACGGGCCGTCGACCGTCTTCTGGGTGGCGGTGGCGGCATGCACCGTCGTCATCAGGCCGCGCTTGATGCCGAAATTGTCGTGCAGGACCTTGGCCACCGGCGCCAGTGCGTTGGTGGTGCACGAAGCGGCCGAGACGATCGCCTCGCCGGCATACTTCTGATGATTGACGCCATAGACGAACATCGGCGTGGCGTCCTTCGACGGAGCGGACTGGACGACCTTGCGCGCGCCAGCGGCAAGGTGCTTCTCGCAGCTCTCGGTGGTCAGGAAAAACCCGGTGCAGTCGATGACGATGTCGGCGCCGACTTCGCCCCAGCGCAGTTCGGCCGGATCCTTGACCGCGCTGAGGCGGATGCTCTTGCCGTTGACGACCAGGTTGCCGCCTTCGAGGGCGATATCACCGGGGAAGTTGCCATGCACCGAGTCGTACTTGAGCATATAGGCGAGATAGTCGGGATCGAGCAGATCATTGATCGCGACGACCTCGATGTCCGAAAACTCGGCCTCCTTCACCACTGCCCGAAATACCATCCTGCCGATACGGCCAAAGCCGTTGATGCCAATCTTGATCGCCACTGCCAGTCTCCTCGTTAAATGGCGCACACGCGCCTAGAAATCACCATCGTTGCCGCCGAAGCTGGCAATCGTCCGCAATACAGTCTGCACCAGATGCTCGGCGGTCAGGCCGAAACGTTCGAACAATGCCGGCGCCGGCGCCGATTCGCCGAATTCGTCGATGCCGAGAACTTCGCCGTCGGTGCCGACATACTTGTGCCAGAAGTCGGTCTGCCCGGCTTCCACCGAAATCCGGCAGACCTCGGGCGGCAACACCTGCTTGCGCCAGTTGGACGACTGCTGGTCGAAGTGCCGCGTGCAGGGCATCGACACCACGCGCACCGCGACCCCCTGCTCCTTGAGCGTCGCCTGCGCCACCATCGCCAGCGACACTTCCGAGCCGGTGGCGATGATCACCGCCTGCGGGGCGCCGTCGGCTTCCGACAGAACATAGCCGCCGCGCCGGATGCCATCCGCCCGCCCCTCGGGATTGCCGTACTGGGCAAGGTTCTGGCGCGACAGGAACAGCACCGACGGGCCGTCGCGGCGCTCGAGCGCCTCGCTCCAGGCGACGGCGGTTTCCAGTTCGTCGCACGGACGCCAGACATCGAGCCCGGGAATGATGCGCAGGCTGCTGACATGTTCGACCGGCTGGTGCGTCGGTCCGTCTTCGCCGAGGCCGATCGAGTCGTGCGTCAGGACATGGACGACGCGCTGCTTCATCAGCGAACTCATGCGGATGGCGTTGCGCGAATAGTCAGAGAAGACGGCGAAGGTGCCGCCGTAGGGAATCATGCCGCCATGCAGCGCAACCCCGTTCATGATCGCCGTCATGCCGAATTCGCGCACGCCGTAGGAAATGTAGTTGGGCGCCGCGTCCGGCCCACAGTCGTGCCAGGCGACGCTGCCCTTGCCGGCGGTCAGGTTGGAGCCGGTCAGGTCGGCCGAGCCGCCGAGCAGTTCGGGGATGCGGTCGACGAGAAAATCGAGGCAGTTTTGCGACGACTTGCGCGTTGCCACCGTACCCTGGCGCTCACCGGCCTTCGCCAGCAGTTCGCCGCGGGCGGCCGTCCAGTCGGCCGGCAGGTCGCCGGTCTGGGTCCGTTCGAATTCGGCGGCCAGCGCCGGATGCTGCGCTTGCCAGGCGGCGAATTTCGCCCGCCAGACGTCTTCGGCAGCGGCGCCGGCCGGGCGGCCGTCCCAGGCGCCGCGGATCGCTGCCGGCACCTCGAACGGCGCATGCGGCCAGCCGAGGGCGACGCGCGTCGCCACCGCCTCGTCGGCGCCGAGCGGGGCGCCATGGACGTCGTGCGAGCCGACCTTGTTCGGCGAACCCCAGCCGATCTGCGTCCGGCAGACGATCAGCGTCGGCTTGCCGCTGCCGGCTTGCACCGCGGCGATCGCCGCCTCGACGGCGGCGGCGTCATGGCCGTCGACCGGGCCGATGACGTTCCAGCCATAGGCGCGGAAACGGGCCGGAGTATCGTCGCGGAACCAGCCTTCGACATGGCCGTCGATGGAAATCCCGTTGTCGTCATAGAAGCAGACCAGCTTGTCGAGGCCCCAGACACCGGCCAGCGAACAGGCTTCGTGGCTGATGCCTTCCATCAGGCAGCCGTCGCCGAGAAAGGCCCAGGTACGGTGGTCGACAACATCGAAGCCGGGGCGGTTGTAACGGCGGGCCAGCAGATTTTCGGCAAGCGCCATGCCGACCGCGTTGGCCAGGCCTTGCCCGAGCGGGCCGGTGGTCGTCTCGACGCCCGGCGTATGGCCGACTTCGGGATGGCCGGCGGTCTTGCTGCCGAGCTGGCGGAAATTCTTCAACTGATCGAGCGGCAGGTCGTAGCCGGTCAGGTGCAACAAGGCGTAGAGCAGCATCGACCCATGCCCGTTGGAAAGCACGAAGCGGTCGCGGTCGGGCCACGCCGGGTTGGCCGGGTTGTGCTTCAGGTGGCCGCGCCAGAGCACTTCGGCAATGTCGGCCATGCCCATCGGCGCGCCGGGATGGCCCGATTTGGCTTTTTCGACGGCGTCGATCGCCAGAAAGCGGACCGCGTTGGCAAGTTCCCGGCGGGAAATCGATTGACTCATGTTTTTCTCCCTAATCTTTTCAGGCGCGACGCTTGCGATCCATCAGACGCAGGATCATGGGCGTGAAAATCATCTGCATGGCCAGCCCCATCTTGCCACCCGGGACCACCAGGGTGTTGGCACGCGTGAGGATGGCATCATGCAGAATATTCAGCAAGTACTGGAAATCGATCCCCTTGGGATTGGCGAAGCGGATCACCACCATGCTCTCGTCGGCAGTCGGGATTTCGCGGGCGATGAAAGGGTTGGACGTATCGACGACCGGCACGCGTTGGAAATTGACATGGGTACGCGAGAACTGCGGGCAGATGTGGCTGATGTAATCCGGCATCCGGCGCAGGATGGTGTCGGTCACCGCCTCCTGCGTGTAGCCGCGCGTCTTTTGGTCGCGATGCAGTTTCTGGATCCACTCCAGGTTGATCGTGGGCACCACCCCGACACACAAGTCCACCTGCTTGGCGATGTCGATCCTGTCGTCGGCGTAGGCGCCGTGCAGACCCTCGTAGAACATCAGGTCGGTGCCGCCCGGGATTTCCTCCCAGGGGGTGAAGGTGCCGGACTCCTGACCATAAGGCTCGGCCTCGCCGGCATCATGCAGGTACTTGCGCACCTTGCCGGTCCCGCTCTTGCCATAGGAAACGAACAGTTGCTCCAGTTCTTCGAGCAGGTTCGCTTCCGGTCCGAAATGGCTGAAATGGCGGTTGCCCTTGTCTTCCTGCTCCTTCATGGCGACCCGCATGCTCTTGCGGTCATGGCGATGGAAGGAATCGCCCTCGACGACCTGCGGGTTGAGGTCCTCGCGGCGAAAGATGTGATGAAAGCTCTGCATCACCGTGCTGGTGCCGGCGCCGGACGAGCCGGTGATGGCGATGATCGGGTGTTTGACTGACATCTTGTTCTCCCTTGAAGTGTGTAAATTCGTTGATGCTTGCGGCTTAGTCGCGGAATAGCGAGCGTTCGGCGAACAGCGGCGAGTCAAAGGGGCGGTCAGTGCCCGCGTCGTATTCGTTGTGGTAGCGCTCGAGGCGCTCGACCTCGTTCTTCGAGCCCAGGATGACCGGCACGCGCTGGTGCAGGGCCGCCGGCATCACGTCGAGGATACGGCCGCGCCCGGTGCTGGCGGCGCCACCGGCCTGCTCGACCAGCATCGCCATCGGGTTGGCCTCGTAGAGCAGGCGCAGGCGACCGGGCTTGCCGGGATCCTTGCTGTCCTTGGGATACATGAAAATGCCGCCGCGCAACAGGATGCGATGCACCTCGGCAACCATCGACGCGATCCAGCGCATGTTGAAGTCGGCACCGCGTATGCCCGTCTTGCCGGCCAGGCATTCGGCGACATAACGCTGCACCGGCGGCTCCCAGAAGCGCTCATTGGAGGTGTTGATGGCGAATTCGCTGGTGTCTTCCGGCACCCGGATGTCGGGATGGGTCAGGATGAAGTTGCCGTTCTCGCGGTCGAGCGTGAAACCATGCGTGCCGGTGCCGACGGTCAGCACCAGCATGGTCGCCGGGCCATAGACGGCATAGCCGGCGGCCACCTGCTCGTGGCCAGGCTTGAGGTAGTCGGCGGTTTCGGCATCGCCGGCGGTCGACCGCTGCAATATCGAGAAAATGGTGCCGACCGATACATTCACGTCGCTGTTCGACGAGCCGTCGAGCGGGTCGAAGACCAGCATGTAACGGCCGCGCGGATACTCGTCGGGAATGCGGTACGGATCGTCCATCTCCTCGGACGCCATGCCAGCGAGTTGGCCGCCCCATTCGCAATGGCGCAGGATGGCGTCGTTGGTCAGCACATCCAGCTTCTTCTGCACTTCGCCCTGCACGTTGGTCGAATCCAGCGCCCCGGAAAAGCCGGAAAGCGCGCCCTTGCCGACCAGCGCGGCAATGGTCTTGACCGCCGCCGCCACGTCGATGAGCAATGCGCCCATCTCGCTGTGCTGGCCCCGCGTCTGTTCGATCACGAACTTGGAGAGGGTGGTACGTCCGAATTGCATGGTGCGCCTCCAATCATTGGTCTGTTACTGCACTGACGATAAAGATAAGTTACTTCTTAATTAAGTCATAGTCAGATTTTCTTAATTACCAAGTAAGACTTCGTTTAATAACCACACTCTTAACAAGGCCTTAAGAAATCGTGATTTCAGTTAACAGCAACTAAGCGCTATCGTCCGTCCGCATGAGCACAATCAAAGCCCTGATCTTCGATGTCGATGGCACTCTGGCCGAGACCGAGCGCGACGGCCACCGCCCCGCCTTCAATGCCGCCTTTGCCGACAACGGCCTGGACTGGCACTGGGACGAAGGGCTCTATGGCGAACTGCTGGCGGTAACCGGCGGCAAGGAACGCATCCGTTTCTACGCCGAGCGCTACGCCCCGGACATGCTCGCCCGCCCCGATTTCCCCGAACTGGTCAAGCGCCTGCACTTGGCCAAGACCGCCCATTACGTGCGCATCGTCGAACAGGGTGGCCTGCCGCTGCGCCCCGGTGTCGCCCGGCTAATCCAGGAGGCCCGCCTGGCCGGCCTACGCCTGGCCATCGCCACCACCACCTCGCCGGAAAATGTCGACGCGCTACTCCGCGCCAGCCTCGATCCTGACGGCACAAACTGGTTCGAAGTGATCGGTGCCGGCGACGTCGTACCGGCCAAAAAGCCGGCGCCAGACATCTACCGGTGGGTGCTCGAGCGCCTCGGCCTGCCGGCGAGCGACTGCCTGGCCGTCGAAGACTCGGAAAACGGCCTCAAATCGGCGTTGACCGCGGGAGTGCCCTGCCTGATCACGATCGGCGAATACACGCGGGGACAGGACTTCTCAGGCGCCTGCGCGGTACTCGAAGACCTCGGCAATACCTCGCTGGCTGATCTGGCCAGACTGGCCGATTCCGGAAATCAAGTTCGACGCTGATCAGCCGAAGGTCTGTTCGGGACTTGCATCACGCTGCAGAGCGCCACATTCCGGCGCCCATCTGCGGCAGTCGTCCAGAGCCCTCGTCACGGAGTCTTCGGCACCGTTTTTCGCAAACGTGCTTCCAGTTCCTCGGCCATCAGCAGCAGTGCCTTGTTGCGAACCACGGCTGCGCCCTGATGGTAATCCCGGACGGTGCAAGCCACCGGCTCATGCAAGGCGGTACGGCCTTTGTCCTGAAAATCCGTCCAGGCGATGACCGGCATGTCGTAAAGGCTGGAATCAACCAGCACCCACTCCCCATCGTCGAGCAGCATGGACATGGGTGGCAACCCCTCCAGACCGAAGCAGGTCTTCCGCTGCTCGCGCATCCAGAAACGCCGCCAGACATTCCATACCGGCGCCGGGATGCTCGAGGAGTATTGGTTCAGGGCGGGACAGTCGCGCAGACGCTCGTACATTTTCCGGCGTCCGATCCTATTCATCCTCACCGAGTTCCGGGTCCCAGCCCTTGGCTCGGGCAACCTGAATCGCCCGGTCATAGATTTCTCCATGTCGCTTGAGCAATTCCGGGGGCAGACGACTGGGCAGGTTGCTGTATTTGTCCCATTCGACCTGCACCTGCTCCATCAGGGCCTGCATGCGCCCGCCTTGCCAACCGGCACAATCCTCCGTCTCCGGAATCAGGCCGAACAACCAACCGTCGAGGACGATACGGCCGAGTTGGGTAAGTCCGTGCTTGTCACTGTATAAACCGGGGTAGGTATTTTCCATGGTCTTTCCTATCGAGTAAGGCCAGCATACAGCAGCGGCAGTTTCTCGGGCAGGCGCTGGACATGATCCACAACCATGTAGTTCTTCTGGCCAAATATTCGTGACACGTAATTGTCGGCACGCGGGTCGAGGCTCATGCAGTAGGTGGTGACACCGAGCCTGGCCACCTCCTCCACCGCCTTCTTGGTGTCGTAGCGCAGGTATTGCGGGTCGCGCACATCCACGTCGGCGGGTTCGCCGTCGGTAATGACAATCAGGAGCTTCTTGGCCGAACGCTGCAACTGCAGGTGATGGCCGGCATGACGAATCGCTGCACCCATGCGGGTGGACAGCTGCCCGGTCATCCCGGCGAGCCTGGACTTGGGTATCTCGTCCCAATGCTGGTCGAAGTCCTTGAACCGGTAATACTCGACATCGTGGCGTCCGTCCGAACAGAAGCCGTGGATGGCGAAGGGATCCCCGACCTTGTTGATGGCGTCGGCCAGCAGCACGCAGGCCTGCTGGGTGAGCTCGCGCACCGAGTATTCCTGGTCCTGCACTTTCTCGTTGGTCGATTCCGACAGGTCGAGCAACACCAGGATCGAGAAATCGCGGGTCTTGCGCACGCTGCGCATCATGATGCGCGGATCGGGCTGGTTGCCGAGGCGGATGTCGGTGAGGCTGGCGATCGCCGCGTTGATGTCGATCTCGTCGCCATCCTCGAGGCGGCGGATGCGCTGCACGCCCTGCGGCTGCATCGCATCGAGCAGGAATTTCATGCGATGGATTTCGCGCTTGTACTGTGCGGTGATCGCCTCGATGACCTGCAGGTCGCCGGCCTTGGCGCGCTTTTCCAGCACGGTTGCCCAAGCCGGGCGCTCCAGCTGGATCTGGTAATCCCACTCGGAATAATGGAAGGGATCGGAGATCGGCTCCTTGCCTTCGAGCTCGTTGAAGCTCTTGCCGCCGCTCTCGTCACCGATGTTTTCGTACGGGAACAGCTCGGTGCCAAGCACCCAGACCTCCTCGGCATCGTCGCCGGCCGTCTCGACATCGATCTCGTTGGCCATTTCCATCACGTTGACGTACTTGCGCACCTGCCGGACGGATTCATAGCCGGCACTCGCGGCCTTGTCGAAATCGAATTCCTCGAACGCCCAGAAGTAGCGGTTGTCGTCGCGGTAAGGCGCCGTGAGCAAGTCCGTCCGCGGATTGAAGGCGATCTTTTTCTGGCCCAGGCTGTGCGCAAGCTGGACACCGATCTCCCAGGAGGTGTGGTTGTTATCCAGCTTGTCCTGGGCCAGCGCAAACAGCGCACGGGCCTCCTGTATCCACGAATCATCGTCCTGATAGCTGTCGTCAACCAGTGCCCGCGCCAGGCGGTTGAGGTAATCGCCCACACTGCCATTCATGTCGGGCGTGGCAGTATGAAGCTTGCTCCAGAGCTGTTTGAGGCCGGGAAAGCGTCGGATGGAGAGGGCTTCCACCCGGGCATCCTCGATCACGCCGATCACCGCCATCTGCATCGGCTTGAGCGCCTCGGCGGAAATCGGCTGTTTCGTTTCGACCACATGCGCAGCGCAATGGGCAGCGGCAGCGCGATAAAGCTCCAGGCCTGACACTGGCTCGCGGCCTTCCGGCGTGAAATCGTCGAACGCATCCGGCAGGTGCAGCAAGTAGTCCTCGATAAATGGCCGGTAGCCCTCGCGCGACTCGAAGTCACCGGAAGTCGGACGCATGAAGAAATCGCGCGCCCACAACGCACGCAGATACATGTTGATGCGTCGTTGCACATCCACCAGCAGGGTGCCTTTGCGCTCTTTCTGCAACATCGCCAGCGACTCCCTGGAGTCCAGGCTGAAATAGCGGATCTGCTCTTCGTAATTGGTACGGTGGGCGTGCGCGCCCCACAAGGCCCAGCGGCGCAGGCCACCGAGCGTGAGGTGCTGGAACAGGACCTCCAGCTTGTCCAACATCGGCCGCACGCCGCGCGGCGCTTGCGCGACCAGGGTGTTGATGAATTGCAGGTACTTGATGAAGAGCTCGGCGTCACCCAGGCGATTGGCCGCAACGGCCGAGGTGGCCAGCAACAGTTCGATCACCGCCCCCGAAGTGCGCGAGGCCAGTTCGAGAGACGCGGTAGCCAGGTCGCCGACCACGTCCTCGCCGACCTCCTTGGCGACCATCGGCGCTTCCTCGATCCAGGTCTCCACCAGCGAATCGCCTTTGCCGAGCCCCCGAATGGCGGCCGCGCCCTTCAGGTAGTTGTCCAGGCCGCGCGGCGAGAACACCTTGGTGGCCTCATGCCAGTTGGCCCGTAGCGCGTCCTGACTGTGAGGCGACAGGTCTTCCAGCAGTTCGGCATAGTCCGCAAGATTGAATGACATGGCGGGTGATCTTTAGAAAAAGGTGGTTACCGCAGCATCCAGCGCATCGCGCATGTCGGGGTCATCGGTGATCGGTCGCACCAGTGCGACGCGGCAGGCGGCCTGCGGATTGACGCCCTTGGCAATGAGCGAGCCCGCGTAGATCAACATGCGGGTGGACAGGCCTTCGTCGAGGCCATGGCCCTTGAGATTGCGCGAGCGCTCGGCGATCGAAACCAGCTTGTCGGCGATGTCGGTGGCGACTCCCGACTCATGGGCCACGACCTCGGTCTCGATGGCATGCTCGGGATAGGTGAAGTCGAGGCCGCCGAAACGCTGCTTGGTTGACTGCTTCAGGTCCTTCATCAGTGACTGATAGCCGGGGTTGTAGGAGATCACGATCTGGAAATCAGGATGGGCATGCACCAGTTCGCCCTTCTTTTCCAGCGGCAGCACGCGACGGTTATCGGTCAGGGGGTGGATCACGACCGTGGTGTCCTGGCGTGCCTCCACCACTTCGTCCAGATAGCAGATCGCACCATGCCGTGCGGCAATGGCCAACGGGCCGTCCTGCCATTCGGTGCCCTGAGCGGAGAGCAGGAAACGGCCGACCAGGTCGGAAGCGGTCATGTCCTCGTTGCAGGCAACGGTGATCAGCGGCTTGTTGAGCTTGTGCGCCATGTACTCGACGAAGCGGGTCTTGCCACAGCCGGTCGGCCCCTTGAGCATCATCGGCATGCGCACGGAATAGGCGGCCTCGAACAATTCCACCTCGTCGGCGACGGCGCGATAGTAGGGTTGCTGGGTTATGCGATATTGATCGACGATATTGCTCACGAGGGGCTCCTTGACGAGAACACGGATTTATCCACGAATGGCGCGAACTCGATGGCGCACCATTCGTTGGCAAACTCCTGAAAAACGAAAAGCCCCCTGCTGCGCTTGCCGCGCAGCGGGGGGCCAGATACTGCCAACCGCCGTGCGACTTAAACCGTCTTGCCGCGGAAAATCACCATGGCCGCGCCCTGCGATTGCTTGAAGTTGTCGTAGCCGATCAGGCGCACGTGGTTGTTGGGGTTGGCCTTGTGGCAGGCCTCGGCCTCGGCCAGCACCCGATCGACGTCGGTTTCGCCGAACATCGGCAGCTTCCACATGTACCAGTAGGAGTCCATCAGGTACTCGGGCTCGATGTGCTCGATGGCCGGGTTCCAGCCCTTCTTCACCAGATACTCGACCTGCTTTTTGATGCTATCGGCATCCATCGCAGGCAGGTAGGAGAAGGTCTCGAATTTACGGCTGGCGGGGTCGGAGAGGCGGGAGTGGTAATCCATCACGTCAGACATTTCATTTCCTTTCAATTTGGGTCCTGATCCCGGGCCGCCATTTGCGGCCCCGGGTGTCATGCGCTCGGCGCAAAATTACTTGTGGGCGACGTCCAGCTTGTCGACGGTGTCAAACTCGAACTTGATTTCTTTCCAGGTTTCCATGGCGATCTTCAGTTCGGGCGAGTTCTTGGCGGCCTCGGTCAGGATGCTCTTGCCCTCCTTCTCGACGGCGACGCCCTTGTTGCGCGCCTCGACGCAGGCTTCCAGCGCAACGCGGTTGGCGGCGGCGCCGGCGGCGTTGCCCCAGGGGTGGCCGAGCGTGCCGCCACCGAACTGCAGCACCGAGTCGTCACCGAAAATGGTCACCAGCGCGGGCATGTGCCAGACGTGGATGCCGCCGGAGGCGACGGGCATGACGCCGGGCATGGAGCCGAAGTCCTGGTCGAACATGATGCCGCGGCTGCGGTCTTCCTTGATGAACTTGTCGCGCATGATGTCGATCCAGCCCAGCGTCGCTTCGCGGTCGCCTTCCAGCTTGCCGACGACGGTACCCGAGTGCAGGTGGTCGCCTCCGGACAGGCGCAGGCACTTGGTCAGCACGCGGAAGTGGATGCCGTGGTGCGGGTTGCGGTCGAGCACGGCGTGCATGGCGCGGTGGATATGCAACAGCATGCCGTTGTCGCGGCACCAGTTGGCCAGACCGGTGTTGGCCGTGAAGCCGCCCGTCAGGTAGTCGTGCATGATGATCGGGGCGCCGATTTCCTTGGCGTATTCGGCGCGCTTGTACATCTCTTCCGGAGTCGGCGCGGTAACGTTCAGATAGTGGCCCTTGCGCTCGCCGGTTTCACGCTGCGCCTTCTCGGTCGCTTCCTGCACGAAGTCGAAGCGCTGGCGCCAGCGCATGAAGGGCTGGCTGTTGACGTTCTCGTCGTCCTTGGTGAAGTCAAGGCCACCGCGGAGGCATTCATAGACGGCGCGGCCATAGTTCTTGGCGGACAGCCCGAGCTTCGGCTTGATCGTGCAGCCGAGGAGCGGACGGCCGTACTTGTTCATGATGTCGCGCTCGACCTGGATGCCGTGCGGCGGGCCACCGCAGGTCATGACGTAGGCGATCGGGAAGCGCACGTCTTCCAGGCGCAGGGCGCGCAAGGCCTTGAAGCCGAAGACGTTGCCGACCAGGGAGGTCAGCACGTTGACGATGGAACCTTCTTCGAACAGGTCGATCGGGTAAGCCACGAAAGCGTAGAAGCAGGTGTCATCTCCGGGCACGTCCTCGATCCGGTAGGCGCGGCCCTTGTAGTAGTCGAGGTCGGTCAGCAGGTCGGTCCACACCGTGGTCCAGGTACCGGTCGACGACTCGGCGGCCACGGCAGCGGCGACTTCCTCGCGGGCCACACCCGGCTGCGGGGTAACCTTGAAGCAGGCGAGAAGGTCGGTATCCTTCGGCGTGTATTCCGGGGTCCAGTAGGTTTGGCGATATTCCTTCACGCCAGCGTTGTAAGTCTTTGCGGCCATTCGTCTCTCCTCTATGTTGTCGGAAATCTCGCCCGATGAAATTCGGGTTGGGGCAAGTATGAGCAAGTTGCACACTAATTAAAACTTAATTGATTTTATGTTTATCATTCACTAACATGAATTAATGCACCTGAGTCTGAGACAAATCCGTATCTTCGAAGCGGTCGCTCGGCACCGCTCCTACACGCGGGCGGCGGAGGAGTTGCACCTGACCCAGCCGGCGGTATTTACCCAGGCCAAACAACTTGAGGAAGGCGTCGGGCACCTCCTTCTGGAGCGCATCGGCAAGCAAGTTTACCTCACCGACGCTGGCCGCGAGGTACTCGCCACTTGCCGGGAAACGATCGAGGGACTGGATCGCCTGGAGATGCGCCTGGCCGATATGCAAGGCCTGAAGCGTGGGCGGCTTCGTCTTGCCATGGTAACCACCGCCGAATACCTGCTGCCTCGTCTCCTGGGGGAGTTCTGCGCCCACTACCCCGGAATCGAGGCGAAACTGATTGTCAGCAACCGGGAGCAATTGCTGGTGCGCATGGCCAACAACGAGGATGACCTGACCATCCTCGGTGCTCCGCCCGAGGGCATGGACGTTGCGGCCATGCCCATCGCCGACAATCCCTTGGTCGTCATCGCGAGAAACGATCACCCCCTGGCCGGGGAGAAGGCAATTCCAATGGCACGCATCGCCGAGGAAGCGTTCATCTTTCGCGAACCCGGGTCCGGGACACGTCTCGCCACCGAGCGGCATTTTGCCGAGCACGGCCTCAAGTTGAAGGTTCGCCTGGAACTGGGTAGCAACGAGGCGATCAAGCAAGCCATTGCCGGCGGCTTGGGCGTATCCGTGCTCTCCGGCTACACGTTGGCGCTGGAAGGACTCAGCGGCCTGGTGCAACCGCTCGATGTGCAGGGGTTTCCATTGATGCGCAAGTGGTACGTCGCCTATCCGAAGGGCAAGCACCTATCAGCAGTGGCCGAGGCGTTTCTTAGTCATTTGTTGGGCAAGTAGAGCTCAGGAACTGTTCTGAAAAGTGCGGGCGAGTTTGCCTGATATTCGGATCGCGCCGGACGTTTGAGGGCCCGAAAGGAAGGCACAGCTAAGTCCCTTGCCCTCTGCACCCGTTTCTACTCCAGGGCGCCAACAAATCCTCCATCACGGTCTTCCTGGCGAAAAGCAACCAAAGGGGACACACCATGGGTCGACCAATCCGTTACGCCAGTCTCAGCCTCAAGGGAAAAGTGCTCATCGACGCCTGCAAGCACATCCACCGCACCTGCAGGATGAGACCGGAGCCGCGGCTTGCCGACCATCCATCCTGCCCGTCCTGACCACCAGCGAGCCCGCTGACATTGACGCCAATAGCCTGATACGCCTGGTCGCGGCACCAGAAATGGCTGTCGATGAACTCGCCACCGCCGTCATTGCAACTTTCTGCCAGAGTCTTGAGCCGCAGGCCAACTCCTGCGTCGGCGACAGCTTCCGCCACTACTGGAACCCACCCGGCCGCATCGACCGGCTACCCGGGCAACTGTCAACGGCATAACTGAACCTCACGCGCCACACGCGGGTTTGACGACGAGCGATGCAACCCATACAGTTAACAAATTCTGAAGCCGGCGAAGTGCAACTTCAAAGACCCATGAATTTTGTCCGTACGCTGACTCTGCGCCAGTTGCAGATCTTCGTCGTCGCCGCCCGCCACCTGAGCTACGCGCGCGCCGCCGAGGAACTGCACCTGACCCCGCCGGCCGTCTCGATGCAGCTCAAGCAGCTTGAGGACAACGTCGGCCTGCCGCTGTTCGAGCGCCTCGGGCGTGGCGTGGCGCTGACCGGCGCCGGCGAGTTGCTGGTACACCACGCGTTGCGCGTGCTCGGTGAGATCAAGGATGCCGAAGCCAGCCTGCAGGCACTGCTCGGCGCCGAGACCGGGCTGCTGTCGGTCGGCCTGGTGAGCACCGCCAAGTACTTCATGCCCAGGCTGCTCGCGCAGTTCGCCCACACGCACCCGGGTGTCGACGTTCAGTTCTCGGTCGGCAATCGCGAGGCGCTGCTCCAGAAGCTCCAGGACAACGCCATCGACCTGGCGGTGATGGGCCGTACCCCGGTCGAGATCGACGCCCACGCCGAGCCGATGGCCAGCCACCCCTACGTGTTGATCGGCCCGGCCGATCATCCGCTGCGCGACGCCCGCCGCTTCGACCTGCAGGAACTGCGCCATGAAACCTTCCTGCTGCGCGAGGAGGGTTCGGGTTCGCGGCGGGTGGCCGAGACGATGTTCAGGAACCACCTGTTCACGCCAGCGCGCACCATCAGCATGGGCAGCAACGAGACGATCAAGCAGGCGGTGATGGCCGGCATGGGAATCAGCCTGCTGTCGCTGCACACCATGCCGCTGGAACTGAAGATGGGCGCGATCAGCATCCTCGACGCGGTCGGCACGCCCATCGAGCAGACCTGGTACGTCGTGCACATGAACAGCAAGCGGCTGCTGCCGGCGGGCCAGCACTTCCGCGCTTTTCTGCTCGAGCAGACGGCAGCCGGTCTCGACCGCGAGTTCGGGATTTACCTTCAGCTCGGTCGGGCGCCCGCAGGGCAGGTGCTAGAATCGGCCAAGCCGCAGAAGTAACGAGCCACGCCCCCGAACACCGCCCCAATCCCGCCATGCACCCGCGTTTCACGATCGCCGAAGTCGTCGAGCACCCGCTCCGCCAGCGTCTCAACAACGAATTCCACGCCCGCCCGCCGATTCCGCTGGTCGGCCCGGTGCTGGTCTCGCACCTGGTGTTCAAGCACAGCACCGCCAAGGCGCAGGCGGCACGGGACAACCTGGCGCGCCTGTGCCAGGCGCAGCCCAGCCATTCGATCGAAAGTTCGGACTCGCACCTGATGCTCGACACCGGCAGCTTCCGCATGCGCTGGGAACTGCATACCGAGTTTTCCAGCTACACCTTTTTCCGCCCGCTGGCCGGCGGCGAGGCGCTCGACCCGGAAGCCACCGCCTTCGATGCCGTGCATCCCGAATGGCTGGCCGGCGTTCCCGGCAAACTGATCGTGGCCACCCACGTCGAGCTGCGGTCGACCGCCGAAATCAGCCCGGAATCGGCACTCACCGGGCTGTCGCCCAGCGGCCGCACGATGGTCGCGGCGCGGGTCGCCGACAACGCCGCGTGGATTTTTACCGACTTCAAGATCGACAACGGCTTTTCGCGCTTCCTCGTCCTCAACGAGTCGATGACACAACGCCAGACCGGGCGCACCGTCCAACGCCTGGTCGAGATCGAGACCTACCGGATGATGGCCTTGCTCGGCCTGCCGGTTGCCAAGGAGGTCGGCCGCTGGCTCTACCAGGCGGAGACCCGGCTGGCCGAGCTGATGGACCGTATCGGCCAGGCGCGCAGCCCCGAGGACGAACGCAGCGTGCTGGCCAGCCTGTCGACACTGGCCGCTGAGGTCGAGCACTCGGTGGCCAGCACGACGTTCCGCTTCGGCGCCGCGCGCGCCTACCACGGACTCATCATGCAGCGCATCGAGGAACTGCGCGAAACGCGCATCTCCGGCCTGCCGACCTTCCACGAATTCATGCAGCGCCGCCTGCTGCCGGCGATGAATACCTGCGCGGCGATGAGCCGGCGTCAGGATGACCTGTCGGGCCGTGTCGCCCGCAACAGCCAGTTGCTGCGCACCCGCGTCGATATCGAACTCGAGCGCCAGAACCAGGAACTGCTCGCGCAGATGAACCGCCGCGCCCGCTTGCAGTTGCGGCTGCAGCAGACCGTCGAGGGGCTGTCGGTCGTCGTCCTCACTTATTACGGCTCGCAACTGGTCCAGTACCTGGCCAAGGGCAGCAAGGATCTGCATCACCTGTCGAGCGACGTGGTCACCGCCGTGTCGATCCCGGTGATTGCCACGCTGGTTGCCTGGAGCCTGCGGCGCATGCGCAAGAAGCTCGCCGCCGAGGAGGACGCGGCGCACTGACTTATAATTCCGGTTTTTCTTCCGGAACCTCGCCGTGACCGCTCCGCTCCTCCAGTCCTCGATCGCCAGTCTGCCACTCGTTTCGCGGGGCAAGGTTCGCGACATCTACGCGGTCGACGCCGACAAACTGTTGATTATCACCAGCGACCGGCTGTCGGCCTTCGACGTCGTCCTGCCCGACCCGATTCCACGCAAGGGCGAGGTGCTGCAGGCGGTCGCCAACTTCTGGTTCGCCAGGCTCGGCCACATTGTGCCGAACCAGTTGACCGGCATCGACCCGGAAAGCGTCGTTGCGGAAAACGAGCGCGACCAGGTGCGCGGCCGCGCCATCGTTGCCAGGCGCCTCCAGCCGCTGCCGATCGAGGCTGTAGTACGCGGCTACGTGATCGGCTCGGGCTGGAAGGACTACCAGCAGACCGGCGCCATTTGCGGCATCGCGCTGCCGCCGGGGCTGCGCATGGCCGCCCGGCTGCCCGCCCCGATCTTCACGCCGGCGACCAAGGCGGCGGTCGGCGACCATGACGTGAATATATCCTTTGCCGAGGCCGAGGCCGCCTGCGATGCCGCACTGGGCGAAGCGCTGGCCGGCACCGGCAAGACCGGCGCGCAGCTCGCCGCCGAGGCGCGCGACGCGGCGATCCGGCTGTACGAGGAAGCGGCCGAATTCGCGCGCGGGCGCGGCATCATCATCGCCGATACCAAGTTCGAGTTCGGTATCGACGCGGCCGGCACGCTGCACCTGATCGACGAAGCGCTGACCCCGGATTCCTCGCGCTTCTGGCCGGCCAGCCAGTACCAGGAAGGCAGCAACCCGCCGTCCTACGACAAGCAGTACGTGCGCGACTACCTCGAAACGCTCGACTGGAACAAGAAGGCGCCGGCGCCGAAGCTGCCGGCCCGGGTGATAACCCGGACCAGCGCCAAGTACCTCGAGGCCTACGAGCGGCTGACCGGGGAAACCTTGTAGGTCGCCGGCGCGAACCAGCTTCGCCTGGCGCGGTCGAACTGCACAACATTTTCGGAGGGCGCTTCCATGAATACCTCGCCCGGGGGAGTTGATCGGTTTCTTTCGGCACCGGCCGTCCGCACGGTCGCGGCCGGCAGGATATTTTCGTGGCTGCGGGCCGGCTGGGATGACCTGCGCGCCAACCCCATTCCCAGCCTCGCCTACGGACTCCTGTTCGGTATCGGCGGCGACCTCATCCTGCTCGCCAGTCTGGGCCGCCCGCACCTGTTCACGGCAGCGCTGTCGGGGTTCTTCCTGATCGCCCCCCTACTCGCCGTCGGCCTCTACGAGCTGAGCCGCCAGCGCGCGGCGGGGTTCCATCCCACCTTCATCGAATCGCTCCGCGCGTTTCGCGACAGCGGTCGATCGATCGCCCTGTTCGGGCTGCTGCTCGGCCTGATCGCCCTCGGCTGGGAACGGGCCTCGTCGATCGGTTTCGTCTTGCTGGGCGGCACCACCAGCGTCAACGTCAGGCAGTTCGTCACGCAGGCCGTCAGCAGCAGCGACAACACGGTTTTCCTGATCCTCTGGTTCGTGCTGGGCGGCGTGCTGGCCCTCGTCACCTACGCGCTCAGCATCGTCTCCGCGCCGCTGATCCTCGACCGTGACGCCAGCCTGGTGATGGCGACCACAACCAGCCTGAAGGCATTCGCCGCCAACACCCTGACGCTGCTGATCTGGGCGGCGACCATCGTCATTCTGACCCTGCTCGGCTTCGCGACCCTGCTGTTCGGCCTCGTCGTCATCATGCCGATCCTCGGCCATGCCTCGTGGCACGCCTACCGCGACCTTGTCGAGTGACGCCGTCCCAAATTTCCCTGCCCCGACGACCATGACCACCGAAATCAATCCGCTGCTCGACTTCTCCGACCTCCCCCGCTTCGACCTGATCCGGCCCGAACACGTCAGGCCGGCAGTGGAATCGCTGATCGCCGACGGCCGCGCGCTGATCGCGCGCCTGACCGCCGAGACCACGCCGGCGACGTGGAGCGACTTCGCCGGCGCGCTGGCCGACGGCCTTGAACCCGTCGGCCGCGCCTGGGGCGTGGTCGGCCACCTGCACGCGGTCAACGACGTGCCGGCCTGGCGCGAGGCCTACAACGAGATGCTGCCGGAAGTGTCGCGCTTCTACACCGAGCTCAGCCAGAACCTGGCGCTGTTCGACAAGTTCCGCGCGCTGAAGGCGAGCCCGGAATGCGCGACCCTGAGCCGCGAGCGGAAGAAGGTCGTCGACAACGAGATCCGCGACTTCCGCCTCGGCGGCGCCGAACTGCCGGAAGACCAGAAGCCACGCTTCCAGGAAATCATGGAAGAGATGTCGCAGCTCTCGGCGAAGTTCTCGGAGAACCTGCTCGACGCGACCAACGCCTTTGCCGAGATCGTCAGCGACGAAGCACTGCTCGCCGGCCTGCCCGACGACGTCCGGGAAGCAGCACGTCTTGGCGCCGAGAAAGCCGGCAGCGCCGGCTGGAAATTGACACTGCACCATCCTTCCTACGGCCCGGTCATGCAGTATGCCGACAGCCGCGACCTGCGCGCCCGCATGTACCGCGCCTACGCGACGCGCGCCGCCGAGTTCGCCGACGGCTCGAGCAAGCCGGAATGGGACAACGCGCCAGTCATGCAGCGCATCCTCGAACTGCGCGAGGAAGAAGCCCGCATGCTGGGTTTCGCGAACTTCGCCGAAGTCTCGCTGCAGCCCAAGATGGCTGACACGCCGGCGCAGGTGCTCGCCTTCCTGCACGAGATGGCAGCCAGGGCCAGGCCCTTCGCCGAGAGGGACATCGCCGAGTTGAAGGCTTTCGCGCGGGACGAACCGGGGATCGCCGACTTCCAGCCGTGGGATGCGGCCTATGTTTCCGAGAAATTGCTGCAGGCGCGCTACGCCTTTTCGGACCAGGATGTGAAGCAGTACTTCACCGAACCCAAGGTCGTCGCCGGCCTGTTCGGAGTCATCGAAAGCCTGTTCACGGTCAGCGTGAAGCCGGACAGCGCGCCGGCCTGGGACGACGACGTCCGTTTCTACCGCATCGAGACGCCGGCGGGCGACCTGGTCGGGCAGTTCTACATGGACCTCTACGCCCGCGAGACCAAGCGCGGCGGCGCCTGGATGGACATCGCCCGCACGCGCCGGCGCACAGCGGCCGGCATCGAGACGCCGGTGGCCTACCTGAACTGCAACTTCGCCCGGCCGGTCGGCGAACGGGATGGCCAGACCCTGCCAGCGACGTTCACCCACGACGAGGTGATCACGCTGTTCCACGAGGCCGGCCACGGCCTCCACCACCTGCTCACGCGCGGCGAGGAACTTGGCGTCTCCGGCCTGCACGGCGTCGAGTGGGACGCCGTCGAGCTGCCCTCGCAGTTCATGGAGAACTACTGCTGGGAATGGGAGGTGCTGCAGGGCATGACCGCCCACGTCGACACCGGCGCCCCGCTGCCGCGCGAACTGTTCGACAAGATGCTGGCCGCGCGCAACTTCCAGAGCGGCATGATGATGCTGCGCCAGATCGAATTCGCCCTGTTCGACATGCGCCTGCACTGCGAATTCGACCCGAAAGGCGCGTCGACCGTGATGGAGTTGCTCGCCGAGGTGCGCCGCGAAGTCGCCGTGCTGATCCCGCCCGAGTGGCACCGCTTCCCGCACAGCTTCTCGCACATTTTCGGCGGCGGCTACGGCGCCGGCTACTACAGCTACAAGTGGGCCGAGGTGCTGTCGGCTGACGCCTACGCCGCCTTCGAGGAGGCCGGCGACCCGTTCGATGCCACGGTCGGCAAACGCTTTCTCGACGAAATCCTGGCCATGGGTGGTGCCCGCCCGGCGATCGAATCCTTCACCGCTTTCCGTGGCCGCGAACCGAAGGTAGACGCCCTGCTTCGTCACAGCGGTATGATTGCAGCGTAATCCGTTCCGGGAGGGAAATCATGCGTTATCTACTCATGCTGTGCCTGGCGCTGGCGAGCGCCAGCGTCGTTGCCGAAACCTACCGCTGGGTCGATCCGGCCGGGCGTACCGTCATATCCGACACACCGCCCCCGGGCCGCATGCACTCCGTCTCGAAGGCGGGCGCCAGCGCTGCGGACGACGATGGCCTGCCCTTTGCCGTCAAGCGCGCGGCCGAGAATTTCCCGGTCACGCTGTACACCTCGGCCGACTGCACAACGCAATGCAAGGACGGCCGCGACCTGCTCAACGGCCGCGGCGTGCCGTTCGCCGAGAAGATGCTGCAGAGCCAGGAGGACGTCGCCGAACTGAAGCAACTGGTCGGCGATGCCTTCGTGCCGGCGCTCAAGGTCGGCAAGCAGAGTTTTCGCGGCTTCGAGGCCGGCGCCTGGAACAACCTGCTCGACCTCGCCGGCTACCCGAAGTCCGCCCCCTACGGCAGCAAGCCGTCGGGCGGACTGGCCAAGTGAAGATAGCGAGCTGGAACGTCAATTCGCTGAAAGTCCGGCTGCCGCACCTGCTCGACTGGCTGGCCGAAGCCCGGCCGGATGTCGTCTGCCTGCAGGAATTGAAGCTCGAGGACGCCGCGTTCCCGCTGGCCGAGATCGAGGCCGCCGGCTACCACGCCGCGTTCTCCGGGCAGAAGACCTACAACGGCGTCGCCCTGCTCGCGCGCTTGGCGATCGGCGAGGTGCTGGTCGGCAACCCGCATTTTCCCGATGAGCAGAAACGCCTGATCAGCGGCACGGTCGGCGACACCCGCGTCATCTGCGCCTACATGCCGAACGGCCAGGCGGTCGGCAGCGACAAGTACGACTACAAGTTGCGCTGGCTCGACGCGCTCGCGGTCTGGCTCGGCGAGGAACTCGCCGCGCACCCGCGGCTGGCGCTGTGCGGCGACTACAACATCGCCCCCGACGACCGCGACGTGCACGACCCCAAGGCCTGGGCCGGCCAGATTCTCTGCTCGGAGCCAGAGCGCGCCGCCTTCCAGCGCCTGCTCGGCCTCGGCCTCGTCGACAGCTTCCGCTTGTTCGACCAGCCCGAGAAGATATTTTCCTGGTGGGACTACCGCATGCTCGGTTTCCCGAAGAACCTCGGCCTGCGCATCGACCACGTGTTGCTCTCGGCGCCGCTGGCCGAGCAATGCACGGCCGCCGGCGTCGACCGCGCACCGCGCAAGCGCGAACGGCCATCCGATCACGCGCCGGTGTGGGCCGAGTTGGGCTGACGCGGCATGGCTGTTGCGGTCGACCGCGCCGAACTGCTCGCTTTCTACCCGGCGCTGGCCGGCCTGGCGGCAGCCCGGCTCGACGCGCTGCTGGCGACCGGGGTCACCGCCTGCCTGCCGGCCGGCAGCGAGGTGTTCACCGAACGCCAGCCGTGCACCGGCTTTCCGCTCCTCATCGCCGGCAGCATCAAGGTCGTCAAGCAGGCGGCGAGTGGACGCGAACTGGTGCTTTATCGGGTGGCGCCGGGCGGTTCGTGCATCATCACGTCGAGTTGCCTGCTCGGGCACGCCGACTACAATGCACGCGGCATCGCCGAGGCACCGCTGACGCTGTTCGTCCTGCCGATCAGCGCCTTTGCCGCGCTGCTGGTCGAGCATCCGCCCTTCCGCGACTTCGTCTTCCGCCTCTTCTCCGAGCGCATCGCCGAACTGATGCAACTCGTCGAGGAAGTCGCCTTCGCCCGCCTCGACCAGCGCCTCGCCAAACTCCTGCTGGCGCGCAACGAAACCGTGCTCAACGTCACGCACCAGCAACTGGCGGACGAACTGGGCAGCGTTCGCGAAATCGTCAGCCGGCTGCTCAAGGGCTTCGCCGCGCAGGGG
>Ga0209391_10000171_pt1 | contig 26735 bp, 24 predicted proteins | sample PPLLak3March2015_FD_187246 | JGI IMG/M metagenome (GOLD analysis project Ga0209391, IMG submission 187246) | Freshwater sediment microbial communities from Prairie Pothole Lake near Jamestown, North Dakota, USA - PPLs Lake P7 Core (1) Depth... | ecosystem: Environmental > Aquatic > Freshwater >...
GCAATGGGAAGGCGAGGCTGACCGCGCCGTGGCGCTCGACTGTCTCGCCTCGATGGACCTCGCGGGTCTCGAGGCGCGCGACGTGGCGACGCTCTCGGGCGGCGAGCGGCGGCGTCTCGCCATCGCGACCGTGCTGGCCCAGGATCCCCGGGTGTTCCTGCTCGACGAGCCGATCCAGCAGCTCGACCCCCAGCACCAGCTCGGTGTGCTGAGGCGCTTTCGCGCACTGGCGGACGCCGGTCGCAGCGTGGTGGCGAGCCTGCACGACGCCGGGCTCGCGGCGCGCTTCGCCGACGATGCGCTGCTGCTCCACGGCGACGGTCGCTGGTCGATCGGACCTGTGGAGCGAGTGCTCGACGAGGCGTCCGTCGGCGGGCTCTACGGCATCGACGTCAGGGAGCTGCGCTGGAAAGACGGCCGCACCTTCGTGCCCGCCTGAGCCGCGCATCCGGGTGAACCTCATGAACGACCACGCCCTGCACGACACCGCATCACCGCTCGCCGCAGATCTCGAACGCATCCTTGGTCCCGGACGCGTGCGGGTCGCCGAGGCAGACCGTCGCTTCTACTCGCAGGACATCGCCGGCCCGCGCGCCCATGTCGCCGCCTGCGTTGCGCAGCCCGGGACCGTCGAGCAGCTCGCCGCCACCGTGGCCGCCACAGCCGCCGCCGGGTACGCGATCGTGCCGCGCGGCGGCGGCTCCTCGTACACAGGTGGCTACGTGCCGCCGCGGGACGAAAGCGTGCTCGTGGACACGTGCGGGCTCGACCGCGTGACCGAAATCAACACCGCCGACATGTACGTCACGGTCGAGGCGGGCTGCACCTGGCAGGCCCTGCTCGCAGCGCTCGAGCCCCACGGCGTGCGCACGCCGTTCTGGGGGCCGCTCTCGGGCGCCACCGCCACGGTTGGCGGCAGCCTGTCGCAGAACTCGATCCTGTGGGGCTCGGCACGGTACGGTGTGTCGGCCGAGACGGTGCTCGGCCTCGACGTCGTGCTCGCCGACGGGTCGCTGCTGCGCACGGGGGCCGCCGCCGTCGCCACGGCGCGGCCGTTCTTCCGTTACTACGGCCCGGACCTGACCGGACTGTTCCTCGGCGATTCGGGCGCGCTCGGCATCAAGGCGCGCGCGACGCTCAGGCTGATCCGCCGCCCGGCGTGGGTCGAGACCGCCTCCTTCGGCTTCGCCTCGCACGAGCAGATGGCGGGCGCGATGACCGGCATCGCGCGCGAGGGCCTCGTCTCCGAATGCTTCGCCATGGACCCGGTGCTAAAGGCCCAGCGCCTCAAGCGCGCGGGCCTCGCACAGGATCTCAAGGCGGTGAGGGGCGTGATCACCTCGGCGCGCGGCCTCGCCGCGGGGTTCAGGGAGGCCGCCAAGGTCGCTCTCGCCGGCCGAGGCTTTCTCGACGAGGCACCTTACTCCATGCACGTCGGCACCGAGGGACGCACCGAGGCCTCGGTGGCGGAGTCCCTCGACGAGGTGCGGCGCATCGTCGCGTCGCACGGCGGCACCGAGGTGGAGAACACCGTGCCGAAGGTGCTGCGCGGCATGCCGTTCGTGCCCATGTCGAGCGCCATCGGGCCCTCGGGCGAGCGCTGGCTCCCGGTACACGCACTGGTGCCGCTGTCGGACGCGGCCGCGGCGTGGACGGCGGTCCGCGCGCTGTTCGATGCGCGCAGCGCCGACCTCGAGCGCCTCGGCGTCGAGATCGGCGTGCTGACGGCCATCGTGGGCTCGAACGCCTTCGTGCTCGAGCCCGTGTTCTACTGGCCCGCGCCGCGCACGCCCTACTACGAGCGCGTGCTGGACGAGGCGACCCGCGCGAAGTTCGCAGATTTTCCGCCGAACCCAGCGGCGGAGGCGCTCGTGCTCGAGCTGCGCGACCAGCTCACGCAGCTGTTCCTCGAGCGCGGCGCGACCCACCTGCAGATCGGACGCACGTATCGGTATCGCGAGGGACTGCGGCCCGAGGCACTGCGGCTGCTCGAGGCGATCAAGCTCGCGGTGGACCCGCGTGGCGTGGTCAATCCGGGCGCGCTCGGGCTCGGCGAGCCGCCGTCTCAGTGAACGTTGGCCCTCGAGAACACGTTCAACACCACGACGCCGGCGACGATGAGGCCGATGCCGATTCCGGCGGCCAGATCGAGCGTCTGTCCGTAGAGCAGCCAGCCGATCAGCGAGATCAGCACGATGCCTGCTCCCGACCACACGGCATAAGCGATGCCGACCGGGATCCCGCGCAGCGCGAGATACCACCAGAGCGGGGCCACGACCGGCGCGGACGCTGCAGGATCCATTGGTTCAGGCCAGCGGAATGCGCGCCGCGTTCCGCTCCAGCCACTGCGCGAAGCTCTGCAGCCGTGGGTTGAGCGAGTGCGAGAAGTGCGACCAGAAGAAGGTCACGCAGTAGGCTCCGCAGGCACAGTCCATGGCCTGCGCCGCCTTCGACACCGGGTCTCGCGTCACGGCGCGGACGGCGAACGGGCCGTCGTGATCCGCGAGGGTGGATCGCGCGAGTCCGCCGCCCTGCGCGCCCGTCGCGCCGAAAGCCGTGATGATCTTCTTCGCGCCCATGCCGCCCCACTTCACTTGCGGATGGCCTCGAGCACCGGCTCGTGCAGCCTGCCGTTGGTGGCGAGGACCGAGGTGCTCGCGAGCGTGAGCGGCTGCCCCTCGAGGTCCGTGAAGCGGCCGCCGGCCGCCTCCACGATCACCGCGCAGGCCGCGACGTCGAGGATGTTCACGTCCGACTCCACCACCGCGTCGATGCGCCCCGAGGCGAGCAGGTGGTAGTGCAGGAAATCGCCGTAGCCGCGGATGCGGCCGAGGCGCCCGACGAGGCGGCCGAACGCCGGCCAACGCGGTCCCGTGGCGAGCGTCTTGAGGTTGCCGGTAGACAGCGCCGCCGCCTCGACCACATCCACCTCGCTCACCCGGATCGGGCGGTCGCCGAGCCACGCGCCGACGCCGGCCTCGCCGTAGGCGACCTCGCCGTACTCCGGCGCCGAGGACACGCCGACCACCAGCCGGCCGCGATGCATCAGCGCGATCTGCGTGGAGAACATCGGGTACTCGCGCACGAACGCCTTGGTGCCGTCGATCGGGTCGACGAGCCAGAGGTATTCCGCGTCGAGAGCGCTCGAGCCCGTCTCCTCGCCGTAGAAGCCGTGGTCCGGGAAGCGCGCGGCGATGATGCCGCGGATGGTCTTCTCGGTCTCGACGTCGGCTTCGGTCACCGGCGACTTGTCGGCCTTGATGGTGACCGCGAGGTTGGAGCGATAGTAATGGCGCACGACCTCGGCCGCGGCGCGCGCGGCCTCGAGTGCGGTGGCAAGATGGGTCGAATGCATGTCGACAGACTAACGCCGACCGCACGTCCTTGACACCTCCGGCCCCGTTGCCTACCGTGCGCGCACCGTCAGGTGATGCCGCGCAATGCGCGGGAGAACGGGAAGCCGGTCGAATTCCGGCGCTGCCCCCGCAACGGTAGTCGAGTCGAGCCTGCATCGGCCGGATGATCTCCGGCGCCCACTGCGGCAGTGTCGCGGGAAGGGGATGCGGACGGGATCGCGCAGATCCACTCGAGAGCCCGGAGACCGGCCTGACGGACGAGACCAGCCTCGCGGAGGGCGAGCGGCCGGGTTCCGCGCGCCGTGCGCCCCCGCCGCCCCCCGACCGAGACTCGACACAAGAATGCGCCGGTGGGGGCGCACGGGGTCTGCATCAATGCGTCGTCTGATCACGATTTTGTGCTGTGCCGCGTGCGTGCCGGCCGTGGGTGCGGCGGATGCGCCGGCGACGGCCAGGAACCACGTCGTCGTCACCGCCACGCGCGTCCCCACCCCGCTCGAGGAAGTGCTCGCGCCGGTGATCGTCATCGACCGCGACGCCATCGAGCGCAGCGCGGCCAACGACGTGACCGAACTGCTGCGTTTCCATGCGGGCCTCGACGTCGGCCGCAACGGCGGGCCCGGGCAGACCACGGCGATATTCATCCGCGGCGCCGAGAGCAACCACACGCTCGTGATGGTGGACGGCGTGCGCATCAACCCGGGCACCATCGGCGTCGCCGCGCTGCAGAACATCCCGCCCTCCATGGTCGAGCGCATCGAGGTCGTGAAGGGCCCGCGCTCGGCGCTCTACGGCACGGACGCGATCGGCGGCGTGATCAACGTGATCACGCGCCGCGGCGCGCGCGACGGCTGGGCGGCGGAGGTCGGGTACGGCGACTATGACACGCGGCAGGCGAGCCTCAACGGCGGGCTCGCGACCGAGCGCCTCGAGCTCGACGTCGGCGTCTCCTGGCTCGACAGCGCGGGCTTCCCGACGCGCACGCTCGATGACACCGATCGCGGCTACGAGAACCTGAGTGCCTCGGCGCAGCTGCGGGCGGACTTAGGGCCGGCCGAGGTCGCGCTGCGCCACTGGCGCGCGGAGGGCACCTCGGAATACTCGGATTTCTTCCTCACGCCGGTCGACCAGGATTTCGAGAACTCCACGAGCGCGCTGTCGGTCGTGTGGCCGCTGGGCACGGCGGCGCGGGCCGAGGTCGGCGCCTCGCGGCTCGAGGACCGCACGCGCCAGAACCAGTCGGCCGACTACCTGCGCACCGTGAGGGACAGCGTGGACGCGCAACTGGACTGGCAGGCCTCGACGACGCATGGACTCGCGGCGGGCGCCATGGTCTCGAGCGAGCGCGCCAGTAGCGAGTCGTTCGGCGACACGATGCGTGCCGACACCGACAGCGTCACGGTGTTTGCACAGGACCGCATCGACGCCGGGCCGCACCGCGCGCTGCTTGCGCTCGGTTACACGGATCACGAGACCGCCGGCGACGCGGTGACCTGGAACGTCGAGTACGGCTACCTGCTCGGCGGTGCCACGCAGGTCTACGGACTCGCCGGCACGGGTTTCCGCGCCCCCGACGCCACCGACCGCTACGGCTTCGGCGGCAACCCCGCACTCGAGCCCGAGCGATCGCGCAGCCTCGAGGCCGGCGTACGCCATCGCCTGAACGAGCGGCACGCGCTGTCGCTCGCCGCGTTCCGCAACGACATCGACGACCTGATCGAGTTCGTGACGATCTCCTACGACCCCTTCGACGGCGTGAATCGCAACGTCGAGGAGGCGCGCATCGAGGGCATCGAGGCCACGTACGAGTTCGATGCAGCCCCGTGGCACGCGCGCATCGAGGCGATCCACCAGGACCCGCGCAACCTGGCCACCGGCGACGTGCTGTTGCGCCGCGCCCGCGACAGCCTCGCCGTCTCCGTGCAGCGCGCCTTCGGCCGCCTCGATCTCGGCCTCGACGTGCTGGCCGCGGGCGACCGCAAGGACTTCGGCTGGCCGCAGCCGGTCACGCTCGACGGCTACGTGCTCGCCAACCTGACCGCGCGCTGGCAGGTCACGCCGGCGGTGGCTCTCGTCGGCCGTATCGAGAACCTGCTCGACGAGCAGTACGAACTGGCCCACACGTTCAACACGCCGGACCGCGGCGTCTACGTCTCACTGCGCTACGCGCCCGGCGCCACGTCCGGGTCCCCGGTTGCGCGGCGCGACCCGCCCGCCCGCACAGCGGCGGGCGCATACTCGGCGGCAGCGCAGACTCGCCATCCGGAGCGCCCATGGGCCATCGACTGAGCAGGATCTACACGCGCACCGGCGACGATGGCAGCACGGGCCTCGGCGACGGCATGCGCGTGCCGAAGGAGCACCTGCGCGTGGAGGCCTACGGCACCGTGGACGAAGCGAACAGCGCCGTCGGCGTGGTGCTCGCCCTGCCCGGCCTGCCCGAGGCCGTGGTCGAGTGCCTCACCGGCGTGCAGCACGACCTCTTCGACCTCGGCGGCGAGCTGTGCATGCCCGGCCATCGCGTGATGGTGCCGGCCGACGTCGAGCGGCTCGAGGAGGCGCTCGACCGCTTCAACGACGGTCTGCCACCCCTCAAGGACTTCATCCTGCCGGGAGGAAGCCCGGCTGCGGCCGCCTGTCACGTCGCGCGCACCGTGGTGCGTCGAGCCGAGCGGCGGGTCTGGGCGCTGGCACGGGTCGAGCAGGTCGCGGCGGAGGTGCCTCAATACCTCAATCGCCTGTCCGACCTTCTTTTCGTGATAGCGCGGGTCCTCGCGCGCCACGGCGGCGGCGCCGAGGTGCTCTGGCGCCACCGGCCGCGCTGAGGCGGCGCGCAACCATCAGGGCGCCGTGGCGCGCCGCCCGAGCCGGCGCCGTGCGTCATCAAGCGCCGTGCAGGTCGCCGCCACGCCCTCCACGAGCCGCGGCGTCGCCCGCGCGACGAGGTCCGACGGCAACGCATAGACGGCCCCGGCCCGCACGGCCGCGAGCTGCGGCCAGCGCCGCCACTCAGCCGCCGGATCGGCGACCGTGTCGTCCGTGCTCAGGATCACCTGTGGATCGCGGGCGAGCACGGCCTCGACGTCCACCTGGGGAGCGACCTGCGGCAGGTCCGCAAAGACATTGCGCCCGCCGCAGAGCTCGACCACCTCGCTCAGCACGTGCCGCCCACCGACCGTGAAGAGCGGCTGATCGTCGATCTGGATGAACACGGTGAGCACGGACGCACCCGCGTGTCGCTCGCGCAGCCGGCGGACCTCGGCGTCGAAGCGTGCGGCGGCGACCTCCGCGACCGACTGCGTTCCGGCCAGCTGGCCAATGAGCCGCAGGGCCGCGGAAACATCGGCCAGCCGGAAAGTGGACACCGGCACCACGCGCAGGCCCACGGCCTCGAGCCGCTCGATGGTCGCCTGCGGCGTGCCGGAGGACCACGCGAGCACCACGTCCGGCCTCAGCGCCAGCACCTGTTCGACGTCCACGCGCCAGCCGTCGCCGACCCGCGGCAGGGAGCGTGCGGCCGTGGGGTAGTCGCTGTACTCGACGGTGCCGACGAGCGTGGGTCCGGCGCCCGCCGCGTAGGCGATCTCGGTCAGGCTCGGGGCCAGGCTCACGACGCGCAGGCGCCCGGCGGCGCCCGCCGGCGGCGCGGCACCCGGCAGCATGAGCAGCGCGAGCAGCGCGAGCAGCGCGAGCAGTCCGAACCTCACGCGGCCTCGCCGGCCAGCACCAGCAGGGCGATCACCGCGAGCCAGATCCACGCGGAGCGCGCGACGATCCGCCACGCGCCGTGTGCGGTCGCCGCGTCGAGAGCCTCTGGACCGACCCCCGCGAGGCTCGGCTGCAGCGAACCCTTCCCTACCCGGGCCAGCAGGTCCTCGGTACGGTCGAGCAGTCCCCTGGACGCACGGTCGACGGCGATCCGCCAGTTGCCGATCGCGTCCTCGAAGCTGCCGGCGAGCGCGTAGCTGAGCGCCGCGAGCCGGGCGGGCATCCAGGCCAGCAGGCCGTGGACCAGCGCCGGCGCACCGCCGCTCGGCCCCGGCACGCCGCCGCGCCGCGACGATTCGAATGCGGCGCGGCGCCGCATGAGGTCGCTGACGCGGAACAGCCAGGCACCGGCGGGACCGAGCAGCATGAACCAAAGGATCACGCCGAAAATGCGGTTGTTCGCCTGCACGAAGATGGCCTCCTCGACCGCCTCCCGCAGGCCCGCCCCCCGGCTGGCCGCGTCGCCCTCGAGCAGCTCCTTGGCACGGCGGCCTGCGGACTCGCGGTCACCGCGCCCGAGTGCATCCACGTAGTCATCCACCTCGTCGCGCAGGTCACGCGGGCCGAACGACATGAGCAGCACCAGCACTGCGAGGGCGAGCTGCGGCAGTCCGAAGAGGTGGGAGCCGAGCGCGCGGTCCGCTGCCGCCACGGGCAGCACCGGCAACAGCAGCGCCGCCACCGCCCCGACGACGGCCAGCCCGCGCGGCGTCCCCGACAGCAAGCGCGCCGCCCAGTCGAAATAACCGTCCAGCCAGCGCGGCTCGCGCAGGTGAAAGAGAAGGGTCAGGCCGCGCTCGAGCGCCAATGCGAGCAGCAGGGCGAGCACGCTCACGGCGGGCCCATCTCGAGGTCGAAGCGCACGAGCGTGCGCAGCAGCGGCCAGTCGAAGGCGATGCCGGGATCGGTCTTGCGGCCGGGCGCCACGTCACTGTGGCCCACGACCCGCTCCGGAGACAGGGCGGGGTAGGCGCGACACAGCGCGGCGACGATCCGCGCGAGCGCCGCGTACTGCGCGCGCTCGTAGCCGCCCGCGTCCGTACCCTCGAGCTCGATGCCGATCGAGAAGTCGTTGCAACGCTCGCGACCGCGCCACTGCGAGGCGCCGGCGTGCCAGGCGCGTCGGTCGAACGGCACGTACTGCACGACCGTGCCGTCGCGCCGCACGAGCAGGTGTGCGGACACACGCAGGCCGGCCAGGGTCTCGAAATACGGATGTGCATCGACGGGCAGCTGGTTCGTGAACAGCGCGTCGATCCATGGGCCGCCGAACTCGCTCGGCGGCAGGCTGATGCCGTGGACCACGATCAGCTCGGGCGCCTGGCCCGGCGGGCGCTCGTCGCAGTTGGGCGAATCGACCTGGCGCGCCCCGAGCAGCCGGCCGCTCGCGGCCTCGACGCGCAGTCCGGTCGGATCGGTCGGGACGGGCGGGCCGTTCGGGGAGCGCAGCATCCTGCCATCATGCCCGCAGCCCGCCCTGCCCGCCAAACGCGGCCATGCCCGAGGCGGGCGCGGCGCGGGATTAGAATCGAAGCCCGCCGAAACGCCGCGCACCACCGAGAACCGATGTCCTCCTCGACCGACCTCGCCCGCCGTGACCTCGCCCGCGTCTGGCACCCGTGCACCCAGATGAAGGACCACGAGTGGCTGCCGATGATCCCGATTGCGCGCGGCGAGGGCGTTTGGCTTTACGACGCCGATGGCCGCCGCTACCTGGACGCGATCAGCTCCTGGTGGGTGAATCTGTTCGGCCACGCCAATCCACGCATCGGCGCGGCGGTTGCGGAGCAGCTCGGACGGCTCGAGCACGTGATGCTGGCAGGGTTGACGCACGAGCCCGCCGTCGAACTGGCCGAGCGCTTGAGCGCACTCGCGCCCCCGGGACTCACGCGCTGCTTCTACGCGGACAACGGCTCGAGCGCGATCGAGGTGGCGCTCAAGATGAGCTTCCACTACTGGCGCAACGCCGGCCGGCCGGAGAAGCGCAGGTTCATCACGCTCACCAACAGCTACCACGGCGAGACGCTGGGTGCGCTCGCCGTGGGCCACGTCGAGCTGTACCGCGAGATCTACCAGCCGCTGCTCATGGACGTGATCGCGGTGCCCACGCCCGACGGTTACGCGCGTGAGGACGGCGAGACCCTGGAAGCCCACAGCCGGCGGATGTTCGCGCCCATGGAGGCGGCGCTCGAGCGGCACGCGCCGGAAGTCTGCGCGGTGATCGTCGAGCCGCTGGTACAGTGCGCGGGCGGCATGCGCATGTATCACCCGGCGTACCTGTCGCTGCTGCGCGATGCCTGCGACCGTCACGGCGTGCACCTGATCGCCGACGAGATCGCGGTCGGCTTCGGCCGCACCGGCACGATGTTCGCCTGCGAGCAGGCGGACATCGCGCCGGACTTCCTGTGCCTGTCTAAGGGACTCACCGGCGGCTACCTGCCGCTCTCCGTGGTGCTCACCGGCGAGCGCGTGTACGAGGCCTTCTACGACGAGTACGCGAGCCTGCGGGCCTTCCTGCACTCGCACAGCTACACCGGCAACCCGCTCGCCTGCACCGCCGCGCTCGCCACGCTGGACATCTTCGCGTCGGACGACGTGATCGCACGCAATCGGCCGCTCGCCGCCCACCTCGGTCAGCGCGCCCGGGAGCTCGCGGAGCTGCCGCACGTCGCCGAGGTTCGGCAGCAGGGCATGATCGTGGCGGTCGAACTGGCGCAGGACGGCGACCGGCACCGTCCGTTCCCCTGGACCGAGCGGCGCGGCCTGCGCGTGTACCGCCACGGGCTCGCGAACGAGGCGCTGCTGCGGCCGGTCGGCAACGTCGTGTACTTCATGCCGCCCTACGTCATCACGCCTGAGGAGATCGACCGGCTGGTCGCGACGGCGCGCGACGGCATCGAGGCGGCGACATGCGACTGACCCGGGTCCACCTCGCCCAGCCGCTCGCCGCGGCGACCGAGCTGGTGCTGCCGGAGGCGGCGGCAGGTCACGTGGCGCGCGTGCTGCGCCTGCGTCCCGGGGCCGCGCTGCTGCTGTTCGACGGGTCGGGCGCGGACTTCCGCGCGGAAATCACCGAGGTCGCGGGGCCGCGGGTGCGCGCACGCATCCTCGAGCGCATCGACGGCTTGCCCGAGTCCCCGCTCGCGGTGACGCTGGTGCAGGCCGTGTCGCGCGGCGAGCGCATGGACTGGACGCTGCAGAAGGCGACCGAGCTCGGCGTGCGCAGAATCCAGCCGGTGCTGTCCGCACGCAGCGTCGTGCGGCTCGACGCGCAGCAGGGCGAGCGTCGACTGCGGCACTGGCAGGCCGTGGTGGCGAGCGCCTGCGAGCAGTGCGGCCGCAGCGTGCTGCCCGTCGTCGAGGCGCCGCTCGAACTGCCGCGCTACCTCGAGACGCCGCGCGGCGAGAGCCGGCGGCTGGTGCTGGCCCCGGACGGCTCCGGGTCGATCGGCGGGCTTGCCGCCGGCCTCGCGAGCGTCGAGTTGCTGATCGGTCCGGAGGGCGGGCTCGATGAGGCGGAAGTCGCGGCCGCCGAGCGTGCGGGCTTCGAACGCGTGCGCCTCGGGCCGCGGGTGCTGCGGACCGAGACGGCCGGTATCGCGGCGCTGGCGGTGCTGCAGGCGCTGGCGGGCGACCTCGGCTAGGCGGCGGTCCGGGTTTCCTCGGCGATCTGCCGCTCGAGGCGGTCGAAGTCCGGCACCAGCGGGTGCTCGTTGACCATGCGCACCTGGCAGATCACCGGGACGCGATCCCCGAAGCTGCGTGAGTCGTCGGCGTGCACCACGTCCGGGCTCAGGCGAACGAGTTGCGGAAAGCCCTGGGTGAGCACGGCGAAGTGGCCGCCGATGGCTTCGGCGTGCTGCGTGATGCCCTGCATGATCACGATGCGGGTCCGGCCGGAGGTGCGCGGCGCGTTGCGCCCGCAGGCCGCCTCGAAGGACACGAGCGGCACCCGGCGCCCGCCCCAGGCGACGGTGCCGAGGTACCACGGCGGCTGGCCCTCGAGCGGGGTCGGCGCCTGGTAGTTGATCACCTCGGTGACGCAGGAGCGCGGGACCAGCAGTCGCTCGTCGGCGAGCGGCACGAGCAGGCAATAGAGTTCGTCCACCACGGTACGCATCGTCTTCCCCCGCCTACAGCGGCTGCGCGCGCCGCGCCAGGACCAGCGCCTCGATCGCGTCGAGCAGCTCGCTTTCCTGGTAAGGCTTGCCGAGGTAGTCGTCCACGCCGAGCTCGATGGCCCGCGCGCGGTGCTTCTCGCCGACCCGGGAGGTGATCATGATGATCGGCACGTCGGCCAGCCGCGCGTCGCTGCGCACGTGCGCGGCGACCTCGTAGCCGTCCATGCGCGGCATCTCGATGTCGAGCAGGATGACGTCGGGCACGTGCTCCTGCAGCAGCGACAGGGCCTCGAGCCCGTCGTTGGCGGTGAGCACGCGCATGCCGTTGCGCTCGAGCAGCCGTTGCGTCACGCGGCGCACCGTGATCGAGTCGTCCACGACCATGGCGAAGATGCGCTCGTCGCGCACCGGCCGCACGGAGGCCTCGGGAGCGCGACCGCGCCACTCCGAGCGCACCAGCGCGCCCACGTCGAGGATGATCACGATGCGGCCGTCGCCGAGGATGGTCGCGCCGGCGATGCCGCGGACCGAGGCGATCTGCGGGCCCACCGACTTGAGCACGACCTCGCGGCTGCCCACGAGCTCGTCGGTAACCAGCGCCGCCGAGCGCTCGCCCGCGCGCACCAGGATCACCGGCAGGGCGGCGTCGGTCTCGGGCAGCGCAGTCGGCTCGCCGCCGAGGAACGAGGACAGGTGCTGGAAGCGGTGCAGCTGGCCCGCGTACTCGAAGGTCGGCTGCTCCTCGGCGAGGTGCCGCTCGATGTCGCTCCTGGGCAGCCGCGCGACGCCCTCCACGGTCGCCACGGGCAGCGCGTAGAACTCGTCGTGCACCCGCACGATGAGCGCCTGCGTGATGGCGAGCGTGAAGGGCAGGCGGATCGTGAAGCGCGTGCCACGCCCGGGATCGGACTCGATGAACAGCCCGCCGCCGAGCTTCTTGACCTCGGTGGCGACCACGTCCATGCCGACTCCGCGCCCGGCCTGCTGGGTGAGGCGGTCGGCCGTGCTGAAGCCCGGCTCGAGGATCAGCTGCAACGCCTCCTCGTCGGTGATGTCCTGGTCGGGCCGCAGCAGGCCGGTGTGCCGCGCCTTGGCGCGAATGGCCTCGATGTTGATGCCGCCGCCGTCGTCCTCGACGAGGATGACAACGTCCGCACCTTCGCGCTGCAGGCTCACCGTGATCTGGCCCGCCTCCGGCTTGCCGCGGGCGAGCCGCTCCTGCGCGGGCTCGATACCGTGCACGACGGCATTGCGGAGCATGTGCTCGAAGGGCGGCAGCATGCGCTCGAGGACCTGGCGGTCGAGTTCGCCCGAGCCACCCTCGACGACGAGCTCGATCTGCTTGCCCGCTTCCTGCGCGGCCTGTCGCACCAGGCGTGTCAGCCGCTGGGAGTGCCTCTGGAACGGCACCATGCGCGTGCGCATCAGGCCGCCCTGCAGGTCGGCGACCACCCGCCCCTGCTGCTGCAGCAGGTTCTGGGCCTCGCGATTGAGGTTGCCGAGCAGGCCCTCGATGCTCGCGACGTCGCTCACCGACTCGGCCAGGGCGCGCGAGAGCTGCTGGATGGTCGAGTAGCGGTCGAGCTCGAGCGGGTCGAAATCCGCGCGGTGCTCGGCGTCCTCCTGGTGCTTGAAGAGGATCTGCGCCTCGGTCTCCATCTCGAGCTTGCGCAGCTGTTCGCGCAGCCGCGTGACCGTGCGGCCGAGCTCGGCGAGGTTGAACTCGACCGAGGTCATCTGCTGCTCGATGCGAGCCCGGAAGATGCTCACCTCGCCGGCGTTGTTGAGCAGGTCGTCAAGCAGGTCGGCCGCCACGCGCGCGAGTTCGTGACGCTCGACAGGAGCGACCGGCTCGCGGCCGGGCAGGGTCGGGAGCGCTGCAGCCATCTCGGCGGGCTCGGGCGCCTGCTGCGCGGGCGCGGCCACGGGCGGGAGGATCGTCGCGAACGAAGCTTCGGGCGCGCGCTCCGGCTCGGCCGCAAGGATCTCGAGCGTCGGCGCCTCGGGCTGCGGCGCTGCCAACTCGTCCGCATACGCTTCCAAGGGCAACGCGGGCGATTCCGGGGCCGGCTCCGCCACCGGTTCGTCGCCGGCCAGGACGGCTTCGGACCCCGCGACCTCGCCGACCTCGGGGGCCATCATGGGGGCCATGGGGGCCGACGGTGCGACCGCGGGCGCTGTCGTCGCCGCCGGCGCCTGCAGGATCGGCGGCCGCCCCGAGGCGACGGCCCGCGCCCGCTCGATCAGCTCCTGCGCCGGCGCGATTCGCTGGCCGGCCGCGGCCGCCTCGCGCATGCGGTGCAGTTCATCGAGGGACGCCTGCAGCACCGCGATGGCGTCCGGCTCGGAGGCGACGCTGCCGCCCTCGATCTCGGCGAGCAGCGACTCCATCTGGTGACTGAGGTCGCCCATGGCACGGATGCCGGCCATGCGTGCGCCACCCTTCAGCGTGTGCAGCAGGCGCTTCAGCTCGGTGACGTGGTTGCGGTCCGCCCGGTCGCGGCTCCACTGCAGGAGGGTGGCGTCGGAGCGTTCGAGCAGCTCGCCCGCCTCCTCGCCGAAGATCGCCGCGATGTCGGCGTCGAACTCGATCTCGACCGGCGGCTCCATCGCCGGCGTGATCGGCGATGTCGGCACCTCGCCGTGCGGCTCCTCGATTTCCACCCGGGCCATGCCCTGCGGCGTCGGCTTCGCGTCGAACGCCTCGGCCTCGGCCACGCGGGCACCGGCCGGCGCATCGGTGACCGGCTCGTACGCTGCCGGCGCGGCGGGCGTCTCCAGCGGCGGCGGTGCCCAGGCCGTGCCGACCGTCTGCTCGGCCGCTTCCGCGAGCCGCGCCAGCTCCGCATCGAGTGCCCGCTCGAGGACGTGCCAGCCGGCGATCAGCCGGCCGTGGTCGGGGAAGAAACCGGTGTCCTCGTCGATGTGGCCGACCACGTTCTCGAGGCTGCGCACGGTGTCCCGCAGCAGCGACAGCCCCTCCTCGGGCAGGCCGTGCCCGCTCTCGTGGAGCTTGCGGATGTAGTGCTCCATCGGCTCGGACACCTTGATGCCCTGCCGCGCGCCGGCCGTCTTCGCAATCCCGCTCAGCGTGTGACAGGCGCGATGCAGCGCCTCGGTCACCGCATACGGCGCCGCACCCTGTCGGCAGCGCTCGATGAAGTCGCGCACCACCTCGACGTGGCCCGCCGTTTCCTTGCGGAAGATGTCGCGCAGCACCGGGTCCATGCTGGAGGGCGCCTCGGTCTCCTGCGGCGCGGCTGCCGGTGGAGCGGCAGCGGCCGCGGCCTCGCGACCGGTCAGCGCGGCAGCCCGCGCGACGAGGCCCGTGTCATCGACGGCCGTGACGCCGTGCTCGAGTTCATCGACGAGCTGCGGCAACCGCTCCACCGCATCGCCGACCAGGGCGACGATGTCGGGTGAACGGGCGAGGGTCTGGCTGATCACGCGGTTCAGCACGTCCTCGACCGCCCAGGCAAGATCGACCACGCGCTGCGCGCCGACCATGCGGCCGCTGCCCTTGAGCGTGTGGAAGATCCGCCGCAGGTCGCGCAGCGCATCCGCATCGAGTGCGTCCTCGCGCCACTTGCCGAACAGTCCGCCCAGGCTCGCCACGTGCTCGCGGGCCTCCTCGACGAACAGCTGCACGAACTCCGGCTCGACGCCGGCCGCCTCGACCGCCTGGGGCATGCGTCCCGCGCCCGCGGGCGCAACGGCCTCGACGGGTGCAGGTGCCGGCGGCGCCCCTGCGGCAGCGGCCTCGGGCTCGACCCGAGCAGGACGCAGCGCGACGACCTTGCCGACCGGCGGCTTGAGGGCCGCCACCGACTGCTCGGCGTTCTCGAGCATCCGGCCGGGATCGGGCCGCCCCGCCTGCAGCATCTCCATGTAGTACTCGAGCGCGACGATCGCGTCGGCGAGGTGATCGAGGCGCGGCCCGGCCAGCGCACCGAGGTCCGGCAGCGCCATGCTCGCGAGCACCCGGCCCAGCCGCTCCATGACCTCGACGGCACGCGGCTCCTCGAGGATCAGCAGCCCGGCGGTGATGCCGCGCACCAGCTGCGGCACCTGGTCGAAGCCCTGCGCCTCGGCCGGGGCACCGGCCGCCTGCGCGATCGCGTCCTTGATGCGGGCCATGTTCACCGCGCACTCGCGCAGCACCGCCTCGCGGACCTGCCTGAATTCCTCGTCGACAGGCGCCGCAGCATTCCCGCCCCGGCCGTCCGGCAGGATCAGCCGCACCAACTGCGCGTCGAGGCTGTCCTCGACCTCGATCAGTGCGGCGGCGATCCCGAGCAGCGCCGCGTCGTCCGCGGCCTGCCGGCGCTCGACGATGGCCTCGAGGGATCCGATTTCGCCAATCACGCGGTCGCGCAGCTCGCCGAGGCCCAGCACCCCGAGGGTGTCGCTGATCTTGCGCAGCATCTCGAGCTGGGGGACGAGGTCGTCCACCTGGGTGGCACCCTTGCGCACGAAGATGTCCAGCACGTCCTTGACGCGCGTGAGGTCCTCGCGGATCGCAGCGGCGACCGTGTTCATCAGGCGCACGCTCGGCGCCGACAGCGTGTCGCTGGTGTCGTCCGCCTGGCCGCTGGCGGCCAGCACCTCCTCCAGCCGGAACGACCGGCGCACGCTCGCGACGCGCGGACCGGCGGTGCGCGAGCGCGCCACGTAATAGAGCAGGTTGTTCAGCAGCTCGACCGGTGGGGCGGCCGCGTAGGCCGGCTCGCCCAGCTCCTGCAGCCGCCGCAGCTCGCGATCGGCGTGACCGAGCAGCCGCTTCACGGAGACGCTGCCGTCGATCCCGCCCTGGCGCAACGCCTCGAGCACCGCTCCGGCCACCCACCACAGCTGGAAAAGCGGCTGCGTCGTTGCGTGCACCTCCAACTGGCCCGCGATCTCGTCGAGCTCCGCGAGGTTGCGCTCCACGTTCTCGCCGCGAATCCAGCCGAGCAGGGCGACCTGGAAACGGGGGCGCAGCTTGCGCGCGAGGTCGGGCGCCGTGAAACCGGTCTGGTCCGCGTGCGCCGGGCGCGCAGGCTCGTCCGACCGCAGGTTGAGCAGCAGCAGCGTGCCCTCCGAAAGCAACGCACCGCCGCGCACCGCGCGCAGGTCGTTCAGCAGCGGCAGCAGCGCGAGCGGCACGTCCCGTCCGCCCGAGGCCACGCGGTCCACGTAGGCGGGCAGCTGCTCCATCGCGCGCAGCAGGGCATCGAGGTCGTCGGAGGGGGCCTGCCCGCTTCCGGCCTGCGATTCGAGGTAGCTGGCGACCTGCTCCATCTCCTCGGCGAGCAGCGCTCCGCCGTACACCTCGACCAGCCGCAGCGCGCCCTGCGCCAGGTGGACGTGGGTCACGAACCGCTGCAGCGGGGCGCGATCCTCGGGCCGCTCGAGGAAAGCCTCGAGCGCCGCGTGTGCCTCGTGCAGCTCGGCGGCAATCTCAGCGGAGACCAGCTGCAGCGACGCGTGGCTCTCGTCGTGCGTCGCGACGGCGGCCTGCGCGGTGGTGGTGGCGGCGGCTGGCACGGGATCAGCCCGACAGGCCGCTCACGCGGAGCGGCGGCTCTTCGGCAGGCACCTCCGGCACGACCTCCGGGCGCAGCGCCGGGTAGTCGCCCGTCACGCTCGCGGAACCGCCGGGGAGCCGGAACCCGGTCACCGACCGGCGCAGCTGGGCGGCCAGCTCCGCGAGCTTGCCGATCGAGGTCGACGTTGCCGTGGTGCTCTCGGAGGTCTGGGAGCTGATCTCGCGCAGCACCTGCATGTTGCGGGAGATGCTCTGCGACGAGGTCGCCTGCTGGCGGGCGCTGGCCGAGATGTTCTGCACCAGGCTCGCGATCTGGTTCGAGACCTGCTCGATTTCCTCGAGCGCCGCGCCCGCGTTCTCCGCGAGCAGCGCCCCGCCCACGACGTCGGTGGTGGTGCGCTCCATGGAGACGACGGCCTCGTTGGTATCGGCCTGGATCGTCCGCACCAGCACCTCGATCTGCTTGGTGGAGTTGGCGGCGCGCTCCGCGAGGCGCTGCACCTCGTCGGCCACGACCGCGAAGCCGCGCCCCGCCTCGCCTGCCATCGAAGCCTGGATCGACGCGTTCAGCGCCAGGATGTTGGTCTGCTCGGCGATGTCGTTGATCAGCTCGACGATGTTGCCGATCTCCTGCGAGCTCTCGCCGAGGCGCTTGATCCGCTTCGAGGTCTCCTGGATGTTCTCGCGGATCGCGTTCATGCCGTCGATGGTGCGGCGCACGGCGTCGCCGCCCTTGTGCGCGATGTCGACCGAGTGACGGGCCACGTCGGCGGAGCGCTCCGCGTTCCCCGAGACCTCTTCGGTTGACGCGGCCATCGCCGCCACGGACTCGGAGGCCGCCGCGATCTGCTTCGACTGCGCGGCGGAGGCCTTGGCGAGGTGGGTCGAAAGCGCCTGCGTCTGCCGCGTGGCCCCGTCGAGCTTGATGGCCGAGTTGTTGATGGTCGTGACCAGCTCGCGCAGCGCCTCGATCGCGTAGTTGATCGAGTCGGCGATCGCGCCCGTGATGTCCTCGGTGACGGTCGCCTGCACGGTGAGGTCGCCGTCGGCCAGGCTCGACAGCTCGTCGAGCAGCCGCAGGATCGCCTGCTGGTTGCGTTCGTTCTGGCGGGCCTGCTGGTCGGCCGCCCGGCGCAGCGAGACGAGCGAGCGCTGCAGGAATACCGCAATCGCGAGCGCCAGCATGGCGACCAGGACGAATGCGAGCGGCAACCACGGGCTCGCGAGCCAGCCCCCGGCCCCCGCCCCGGCCTGCTGCTCGACGGAGCGCAGGCCCGCGTACAGGGCGGCCCCGCCCTCCGCCAGCGCGTTGCGCGCGGCCTGCATCTGCTCGAGCTGGTCCCCGAGCGCCAGTGCGCCGCGAAGCTGGTCCTGCTCGGCGCGGAACACCGCGGCGAGCAGGCGGGCCGGGTCCCCGGCCGACTCGGGCAAGGCGGCGATGCCGAGCGCGTTCTCCTCGCCGTTGAGCGCGGAGACGAACTGGCCCATGAAGACGAGGCTGTCGGAGAGACGTCGCGCGGCGGTTTCGACCGGCGCAGTGCCGTCTGCCAGCGCGGAGAGATCCTGCTCGATCGCCTGAGCACGGAGCTCGAAGCGCTCGAAGTGGGGCGCCAGCGACTCGGCGCGGGCCGGTCCGGCCGCCTTGGCGACGTTGGCGGCCGCCGCCAGCAGCTGCGGCGTGAGTTCGCGCACCGACGCCGCGGCGCGCTGCGCGTCGAGCGCGGCCTGGCGCCCGTCGAGGACCGCCTGCGTCTGCTCGAGCAGCGTGGACCAGCCGTCGCGGCCGCCCGGCAGCTGCACGCCCGGGGCGTCGAGCACGCCCGCCAGGCTCGCCCGGGACTCGGCGAGCGCGTCGAACGCCGGGGCCGACCCGCGAACCGCGGCGCCGGCCTGCAGCGGGATGTTCTGCGAAAGCGAGGCGAGCGTGGCCTCGTGGCCGCGAAGCTGAGACTGCTGGCGCGAGGCCTGCCCGGACAGCAGCAGCACCGCCGCCGCGATCACGGTCGCGACGAGCGCGACCACGATCAGCGCGGGTTGCAGCCTGGGGGCATCGAGTCTGTTGGTCATGGTTCGTATCCGATTCGGTTGCGCCGGCCTCGCCCGCCGGGCATCAGGAGGCTGCCGCCTGCTGGAAGGCGGGACTCTCGAGCAGGGTCCGCACGCTGAAGACCGGCCAGACCTCCGGCCCGCGCTTGAAGGTCCCCGCGAGGTAGCGCTCGCAGCGCAGCAGCGTCGGCGGCAGGTCGGAGGAGAATTCGCTGTCGTAGAACCGGCGGAAGCCCATGACCTCGTCCACGACCAGTCCGGCGGGGACCTCGCGGTGGTTGGCGACCAGCACCCGGGTGGCGCGCGAGACGGTGGTCGGTCCGGCGCCGAGGAACCACCGCAGGTCGACCAGCGGCAGCAGCTGGCCACGCAGGTTCGACAGCCCGCGGATCCAGCCCTTGGCGCCCGGCACGCGCGTGACGGAGGCCGGGTAGCCCATCACCTCGCGGGTCTCCTCGCGGGCCATCAGGAAGGCCTCGCCGCCGAGGCGGAACGCGACGCCGACCCATTCCGTGCCGGACAGGGTCGTCTCCGCCCCGCCCTGGGCCGCGGCCCGGGCGCGACGGTCCACCTCCCGCAGCAGTTCGTAGGGCCGGTCCCGCAGCGACCTGAGCTCGACTATTCCTTCCATCTCAGACCGCGAGCGCCGCCTGGGCCTTTCGGACCAGCTGCTCGGCGGAGACGGGCTTGACGATGTAGTCCACGGCGCCCTGGCGCAGCCCCCACACCCGATCCGACTCCTGGGCCTTGGACGTGACCATGATCACCGGGATGGAGCGCGTCTGGGGGTCGCTCGACAGCTCGCGCGTGGCCTGGAACCCGTTGAGTCCCGGCATCACGATGTCCATCAGGATGAGGTCGGGGCGCAGCTCGCGCGCCTTGCGGATGGCCTCGTCGCCGTCGCCGGCGGCGGCCGTGCTGAAGCCGCCCTTCTCGAGCGCCTGCTGCATGACGTGCACGTCCGTCGGTGAGTCGTCCACGATCAGTACGAGTGCCACGGTTCAGGTCCTCCGCGTCGGGCGCCGGTCAGCGGTGCACGTGGGATTCGATCGCGCTCAGGAGCTCTTCGCGCGTGAACGGCTTGGTGAGGTAGTGCTCGGAGCCCACGATGCGGCCGCGCGCACGGTCGAACAGGCCGTCCTTGCTCGAGAGCATGATCACCGGGATCGAGCGGAAGACCTTGTTGTGCTTGATGAGCGAGCAGGTCTGGTAGCCGTCGAGCCGCGGCATCATGATGTCCACGAAGACGATGTCGGGCTGGTGGTCCGCGACCTTGGAGAGCGCGTCGAAGCCGTCCACCGCGGTGAACACCTCGCAGCCCTCGCGCGCGAGCAGGGTCTCCGCCGTGCGGCGGATGGTCTTGCTGTCGTCGATGACCAGCACCTTGAGGCCCGCGAGCCGAGGCCGGCTGGTGCTGGCTGCAGAGTTTTCCATGCCGTCGAACCCCCGAAGCGATTGAGCGTTGCGGCGAGACGCTAAAGCGCGAGATCCCGCAAGCGACGGCGTTTTAACATATCGAGTGTAGCCCCGCCATCGGCTGCTTTCGATACCATGACGGCCGTCACAGGCGCGGCGCTTCCCGCCGCGGAGCCAGAGAGCCCACGATGCCCGAAAAGCAACTGCACCTTGCCGTGGTCATGGACCCGATCGAGCACATCAAGCCCGCCAAGGACACCACGCTCGCCATGATGCTCGCGGCGCAGCGTCGCGGCTGGCGCCTGTCGTATCTCGAGCTTCGGGACCTGTGGCTGCGCGACGGCGAGGCGTTCGGGCGGGCGCGTCCGGTCGAGGTCCGCGACGACCCGCGCGACTGGTTCACCCGCGGCGAGGCCGCCACGATGCGCCTCGGCGCCTTCGACGCCATCCTGATGCGCAAGGATCCGCCGTTCGACACCGAGTACATTTACGCCACGTACATCCTGGAGCGGGCGGAGACCGCCGGCGCCCTTGTCGTCAACCGTCCGCAGGGCCTGCGCGACATGAACGAGAAGGTGTACACGGCGTGGTTCCCGGAGTGCTGCGCACCGACGCTGATCACGCGCGACATGGCCGACATGCACGCCTTCCTGCTTGAGCACGGGCGGGCCGTATGCAAGCCCCTGCACGGCATGGGCGGGCGCTCGATCTTTGTGCTGGAGGCCGGCGACAAGAACGCCAGCGTCGTCTTCGAGACCCTGACGGAGTACGGCACGCGCTATGCCATCACGCAGCGCTACATCCCCGACATCGTCACGACCGGCGACGCCCGCGTGATCCTCGTGGACGGCGAGCCCGTGCCGTACGCGCTCGCGCGCATTCCGTCGGCGGCCGACAACCGCGGCAACCTCGCCGCCGGCGCCGAGGGCGTCGGCCGGCCCCTCGACGATCGCGACCGCTGGCTCGCCGGGCGCATCGGACCCGTGCTGCGCGAGCACGGCATGCTGTTCGTCGGGCTCGACGTGATCGGCGGATTCGTCACCGAGATCAACGTGACGAGCCCGACAGGGGTCCGCGAGATCGACCGACAGTTCGGCACCGACCTCGCCGGGCTGCTCATGGACGCGATTGCGCGGCGGCGCGGCTGACCCATGGCGCTAGGCGTCGCGAGCGGCCGGCCTGAGGATCGCCTCGTCACGGCGATCTTCGTCGCGGCCCTGCTCCACGGGCTCGTCATCCTGGGCGTGCGCTTCAGCGCCGCCCCGCCCGACCGGCGCCCCCTGCCGACGCTGGAGGTGCTGCTGGTGCCGGAGGGGGCGACCGAGGAGGAAAACGCGTCCGCCGCGTACCTGTCGAGTCGTGACCAGCGCGGGGCCGGCACGGCGCGCGACCGGCAGCGAACGTCCCTGCCGGAGGCCTCGGCCAGCCTGCTCGAGCACTCCGGCGACCCGCAGGGCACCGAGGCGTCGCCGGCCGCCTCCGAGTCGACTCAGGGCGGCTCGCCCCTGCTCGCGGCGGACTCGCCGCGGTCGCGGCGCGCCGTGACCGGCGACGAGCTCGAACCCACCGGGCGGGTGGCCCTGCCGCTCGAGTCGCGCCCGCTCCCGCAGGTGGGCGTGAACGCGAGCGCAGCGTCGGAGTCCCTGCACCTGCGCGGCGACCCGTCCCCCGACGACCGCCTGCTCGCCGACACGCGCGGGTCGCAGATCGCCTCGTATATCGACGCGTGGAAGCGGCGCGTCGAGCAGGTCGGCACGCTGCATTTCCCGGAGGAGGCGCGCAGTCGCACGCTGTCGCGCAATCCGGTGCTCGAGGTCGCGATCCGGGCCGACGGCAGCCTGCAGCAGGTGGTCGTCCGCCGATCGAGCGGCCAGCGCGAGATCGACAATGCGGCGATCAGCACCGTGCGCCTCGCGGCGCCGTTCGACCCCTTTCCCCCTGCGATGCGGGAGCGCTACCCGGTATTCAGGTTGTCCTACGAGTGGCAGTTCATGACGAGCCGCCTCGGTGCGCCCGCCCCGGGGCCGGGCGCGCCCTGAACTGCGGCGGCCGTCGCGTGCAGCGCTTGTGATCGCGAGCGCACCGGCCGGATACTCAGGGCCATGTCCGGGGATTTCCTGACCAACCAGTTCCTCGTCGCCATGCCGGGCATGAGCGACCCGAATTTCGCTCAGACCGTCACCCTCGTCTGCGAGCACAGCAGCCAGGGTGCGCTCGGCATCGTCATCAATCGCCCGCTCTCGATGACCCTCGGCGAGGTGTTCGTGCAGCTCGGTCTCGATCCGTCGACCTCGCGGCATGCGGGGGACCCCGTGCTGCACGGTGGCCCGGTGCAGACCGACCGGGGCTTCGTGCTCCACAGCCCGGGGCCGCGCTGGGACTCCACCCTGCCCGTTTCCGAGCGACTGCACCTGACGACTTCCCGCGACGTCCTCGATGCCATCGCGCGGGGCGAAGGACCGGCGGAGGCCGTCGTCGCGCTCGGTTATGCGGGCTGGGATGCCGGCCAGCTGGAGGCCGAGATGGCCCAGAACGCGTGGCTGACGGTGCCGGCGGACGAGCGGTTGCTGTTCGAGACCCCGGTGGCCGAGCGCTGGCAGGCCGCCGGCCGGCTGCTCGGCGTGAACCTGCTGCACCTGAGCAGCGACGCGGGGCACGCCTGAGCGGCGCCGTGCCAGCGGGCGCCGGGCTGTTGATGGCCTTCGACTACGGCGCCCGCCGCATCGGCGTGGCGGTCGGCCAGGCCACCACCGGCTCGGCGAGCCCGGTCGGCGTGGTGGCGGTGCGCGGCGCGCCCGACTGGGCGGCGCTCGAACGCTGCGTGGGCGATTGGTCGCCGTCCCGGCTGCTGGTGGGGCTGCCCTATAATATGGACGGCACCGAGACCGTCCTCACCGCAAGCTGCCGCGCCTTCGCCGCCGAGCTCGAGCGTCGTTTCGCACTTCCCGTGGAGTTCGTCGACGAGCGGCTGACCTCGGCGGCGGCCACGGCGGAGCTGCGCGAGGCACGCCGCAGCGGCGCCCGCGCCCGCCGCGTGCGGCGCGAGGACATCGATGCCCACGCCGCGCGGCTGATCCTCGAGACCTGGCTGCGCGGTTCCCACGACCGACCCGGGAGCCGTCCTTGACCACCGATACCGGCCACGAGCTGCAACGCGACCACGCGGGACGCCTGCGTCACCTCCTCACCCTCGACGGGCTCACACGCGACGAGCTGAACCAGCTGCTCGACCTCGCGCAGTTCTACGTGCGCGTGCCGGGCGAATTGCCGGCCCGCGACCAGAGCCTGTGGGGCCGCACCGTGGCGAACCTGTTCTTCGAGCCCAGCACGCGCACGCGAGTCTCATTCGAGCTCGCCGCCAGGCGGCTCGGCGCCGACGTCGTGAACCTCGACATGCACTCCTCGTCGCGGGTAAAGGGCGAGACGGTGCTCGACACGATCTACACGCTGCAGGCCATGCAGGTGGACGTGTTCGTCATGCGCGACGCCGAGCCCGGGCTGCCCGCGCACGTCGCCCGCCACGTCGCGCCGCACGTGAGCGTTCTGAACGCGGGCGAGGCCCACGTCTCCCACCCGACGCAGGGGCTGCTCGACGTACTGACCATCCGCCAGCGCAAGGGCGACATTTCGGGGCTCGCCGTCGCCATCGTGGGCGACGTGAGCCACTCGCGCGTGGCGCGCTCCACCGGCCGCGCGCTGCTGACGCTCGGCGTCGGCGAGCTGCGGCTCGTGAGCCCGGCGAACCTGATGCCGGCAGCGGGCGAGCTCGGGGGCGCAGCCCGCTACACGTCGCTGGCCGAGGGCATACGCGACGCGGACGTGATCATGGCGCTGCGCATCCAGCACGAGCGCATGTCGGCCTCCGATGCGCTCGACAAGGACGCCTTCTACCGGGAGTGGGGCGTCAGCACGGAGAACCTCCGGCACGCGAAGCCCGATGCGATCGTGATGCATCCGGGCCCGATGAATCGTGGCGTCGAGATCACCAGCGACGTGGCCGACGGCCCGCAGTCGGTGATCCGCCAGCAGGTCACGAACGGCGTGGCGGTGCGCATGGCGGTGCTTGCGACGATCGTGCGCAACGTGCAGGAACGCAACGTCGAGGCAGGCCGGAGGGCCGGATGAGCGGGCGCGAGCATCGCGGCACGATCTTCGTCGAGGACGCCGAGCTCCTCGCCCAGCAGGAATTCCCCGGGCGACAGTTCGTGATCCGCCTGCGCGCGCCGAAGTGCGCGGCCGCCGCCACGCCCGGCAGCTTCGCGCACCTCACCTGCGACGCCCTGCTCCCGATGCGCCGGCCGCTGTCCATCATGCGGGTGGACCCGGCGGCGGGCTCGATCGAGATCCTCTACAAGATCGTCGGGCCCGGCCTCGAGGCGCTGTCGAAGCAACCCGTCGGGACGGTGCTGAGCGTGATGGGCCCGATCGGCCAGGGCTTCCGTCCCGCGCCGGCCCGGCCGCGCACGCTGCTCGTCGGTGGCGGCGTCGGCATCCCGCCGATGGTCTTCCTCGCCGAATCGCTCAAGGCGCGCCGCGATGCGCCTTGGCAGCCGCTGGTGCTGATGGGCTCGGAGATCCCCTTCCCGTTCCGCGCCCGGCCCTCGACCATCCTCGTGCCCGGCATCCCCGACGGCGCGATCGCCTGCATGCCGCTGCTCGACGACTGGGGCGTGCCGAGCCGGCTCGCGACGCTCGCGGGCTTCCCGGGCTGCTTCGACGGCTACGTCACCGACCTGGCGGCGGCTTGGCTCTCGTCTCTCGATGCGGCGGCGCTCGCCGAGGTCGAGATGTTCGCCTGCGGCCCGACGCCGATGCTGATGTCGGCCGCCAGGGTCGCGCGACGCTTCGGCGTCCCCTGCCAGGTCTCGCTGGAGGAATTCATGGCCTGCGCGGTGGGCGGCTGCGCCGGCTGTGCGGTGCCGGTGGTCACCGAGAACGGGCTCGCCATGAAGCGGGTGTGCGTGGACGGACCGGTGTTCGACGCGAACGCGGTGTTTCCGCCGGCGGCGTGAGGCCGCCTGCGGCGGCCGGCGGACGTCGATTCTGCTGTTGGCCTGCCTAACGGGCACCCGGCCGTGAATCGGCCACTGGTCGAACCATCACTATGTCGCGCTGGGGGTCATTCCCCAGCGGGAAGACGTGCTCGCCGACTTCCTGAAACCCGAATTTTTTGTAGAAGGCAATCGCTCTCTGATTTCTCTCCCACACGCCAAGCCAGACCAGATCGCACCGATGGCTCGCCATTTCGTCCAGGCAGGCATTCATGAGGTCGTGCGCCACCCCTAGGCCATGGCAATCCCGGGCAACGTACAGCCTCTGTATCTCGCCTGGAGCGTCGGCAACAACGCAATCTGGCGGCGTGTCCCAACGGAGCTGTGCGAACCCCACCAGATTGCCATCCTGCTCGCATAGCAGGGTGAGCATGTCCGGGTTGGCGATTTCTTCTCCTTGAATCGCTTCGCTGTAACTGGCTCGACAGTGGAGCTCCATGTCCTCTGGAGCATTCATGGCAGCGAACGTGTCTCTGAAGGTCTCCTCAGCGATCGCTGCCAAGCGCTTCGCGTCCCGACGATGGGCTTTTCGAATGGCTCGCAATCGGACCTCTGCGACCAGTCAGTACGCTATCGGGGAGGGAGTCGGCAGCCTGCCATAAGTCTGGTTACGACTGCTCCCGTCCGTCTCGAAACGTCCGCGAACAGCGATACGGCGCAACCCGGCCGACGCTGCATGCGCCGTGCGAGTTTTTGCCCAAGGCGAAAGCTCGCTCAGGCGCCGAGTGTCAGGCGTGGGATCCGGGCCGGTCCAGCCGAGCATGTCGGCTTTCGCGAGGCAGGACGGACCCGCAACCCACGCCTGCCTCGGCACCCTGACCCTGCGAGCCGCCTCACCCGAAGTTGATCTTGGCCTCGAGGTTCGAGCGCGAGTCCGCATTGACGAGCGCTTCCTCGAGCGTGACCTTGCCGTCGAGGTAGAGCTTGTGCAGCGCGCTGTCGAAGCTCTGCATGCCCTTCTCGGCACTGCGCACCAGCGACTCCTTAACGCCGACGACGTCGCCCTTCTTGATGAGCTCCTGGACGTGCGGCGTGTTGAGCAGCACCTCGATGGCGGCGCAGCGCCGGCCGTTCTTCGCCACAACAAGGCGCTGCGAGAGGATCGCCTTCAGGTACTGCGACAGGTCGAGGAAGATCTGCGAGTGCTGGTCGCGCGGGAACATGTTGATGATGCGGTCGAGCGTCTCGGCCGCGTTGTTGGCGTGCAGCGTCGCGAGGCACAGGTGCCCGGTGCCCGCGAAGGTGATCGCGTACTCCATCGATTCGCGATCCCGGATCTCGCCGATCAGGATCACGTCGGGCGCGGCGCGCATCGCGCTCCTGAGCGCGCGGTGGAACGACTTGGTGTCGAGCCCGACCTCGCGCTGGTTCACGATCGACTTCTTGTTGGCGTGCAGGAACTCGATCGGGTCCTCGACCGTGAGGATGTGGTCGGAGGAGATCTCATTGC
>Ga0209391_10000172_pt1 | contig 26725 bp, 25 predicted proteins | sample PPLLak3March2015_FD_187246 | JGI IMG/M metagenome (GOLD analysis project Ga0209391, IMG submission 187246) | Freshwater sediment microbial communities from Prairie Pothole Lake near Jamestown, North Dakota, USA - PPLs Lake P7 Core (1) Depth... | ecosystem: Environmental > Aquatic > Freshwater >...
AGCGCGCCGACGCCGTGCACATCTGGCTCGACATCGAGGACGACAGCGACTGGCTGGGCGAGATGGACGTCGAGACGCTGCCCACGCTGCTCGTGCTGCACGAGAACCGCCCGATGTTCTTCGGGCCGGTGCTGCCGCACATCGACGTTGTCGACCGGACGCTGCGAGCGCTCGGCCAGCACGGCCCCGCCGGCCAACCGGTGCCGGACGAGCACCGCGAGGCGGTCGCCCGGGTGATCGAACAACTGCGCCGAAGCTAGCGACCTTTGCGCGCGCCGGGCCCCGGCCCGCGTCTTGCGACAATCCGTCCATGACGCTCGCCACCCTGCTCGACGCCGAACTCGCGTTCGGCCTGCATCCGCTGCTCGACCGCGCCAGCCTGACCGTTCTCGAGGGCGACCGCATCGGGCTGATCGGGCGCAACGGCACCGGCAAGAGTTCGCTGCTGAACGTGATCGCGGGCCGCATCGCGCTCGACGACGGCGAGCTGAAGAAGCGCGACGGCCTCGCGGTGGCGCTGGTCGAGCAGGAGCCCGACATCCCGCCGGCGTCGACGCTGCGCGAGAGCCTCGCGCAGCGCGGCCACCTGGAGCGCCTCGCCGACGAACGCGACCGCTGGCGCATCGAGGCGCGGCTGGTCGAGTACCTGCACCGCCTCGGGCTCGACGAGGCGAAGGATCCGACGCAGCTGTCCGGGGGCGAGACCAAGCGCGCCGCGCTCGCGCTCGCGTTCGCGCTGGCGCCCGACCTGCTGCTGCTCGACGAGCCGACCAACCACCTCGACATCGACGCCATCGCGCTGCTCGAGGACCTGCTGCTGAAGGGCCCGGCGCTGATCGTCATCACGCACGACCGCGCGTTCCTGGACCGCGTCGCCACGCGCATCGTCGAACTCGACCGCGGCCTGCTGCGCTCGTACCCGGGCAACTACAGCGCGTGGGAGGCGCGCCGCGCGACCGAGCTCGCGGCCGAGGAAACGGCGAGCCGCAAGTTCGACAAGTTCTGGGCGCAGGAAGAGGCGTGGATCCGCAAGGGCATCGAGGCGCGGCGCACGCGCAACGCGGGACGCGTCTCGCGCCTCGACCAGCTGCGGCGCGAGCGCACCGCCCGGCGCGAACGGCTCGGCCACGTGAAGCTGACGCTCGACGCCGGCGAGCGCTCCGGCAAGCTCGTCGCGGAACTGAAGGACGTGACGAAGCGCTTCGCCGACAAGCGCATCGTCGAGAACCTGAGCACGCGCCTGATGCGCGGCGATCGCCTCGGCCTGATCGGGCCGAACGGCGCCGGCAAGAGCACGCTGATCAAGCTGATCCTCGGCACCCTCGCGCCCGACTCCGGGTCGGTGCGGCTCGGCACCAACCTGCAGGTCGCGTACTTCGACCAGATGCGCGAGGCGCTCGATCCCGACAAGACCGTCGCCGAGACGATCAGCCCGGGCTCGGACTGGATCGAGGTCGGCGGCACGCGCAAGCACGTGATGACCTACCTCGCCGAGTTCCTGTTCCCGCCGCAGCGCGCGAACGCGCCGATCAAGACGCTCTCGGGCGGCGAGCGCAACCGGCTGCTGCTCGCGCGGCTCTTCGCGCGACCCACCAACCTGCTCGTGCTCGACGAGCCGACCAACGACCTCGACATCGAATCGCTGGAGATGCTCGAGACGACGCTGCAGGACTACGGCGGCACGCTGCTGCTGGTCAGCCACGACCGCACCTTCCTCGACAACGTCGTGACGCAGACGCTGGTCGCCGAAGGCGACGGACGCTGGACCGAGTATCCGGGCGGCTACAGCGACTGGGTGGCGCTGCGACCGAAGGTGCCGGCGGCGAGCGCGCCCGCGCCCGTCGCGGCCAGGCCCGAGCGCACCGCCGGCCGCGCGCAGCGCGTGAAGCTGTCGTTCAGGGAGCAGCGCGACCTCGAGGGCCTGCCGGCCGAGATCGAAGCGCTGGAGCGCGAACAGCACGCCCTGACCGAGCGCATGAGTTCGGCGGACTATCACCGCCAGGGGCCGGAGGCGATCAAGGCCGACCGCACGCGTGCCGAGCAGGTCGAGCACGAGCTCGCGGCGAAGTTCGAACGCTGGAGCGCGCTTGAGGACAAGGCGCGGCAGGCCGCGCAGCCGTAGCCGCGCGGGCACTGCGCGCCCCCGGCCGGCGTCGGGCCCGCACCGACGTGCACTCGGGTAGATTGCGGCTCTTTCCACCGCCAAAGGCACCCCCGATGACGCTGCTGCTGCTCGGACTGGCGCTCTTCCTCGGCGTGCACTCGACGCGCATCGTCGCCGAGGGCTGGCGCACCGCCACCATCGCGCGTGTCGGCGAGAAGCCCTGGAAGGCGATCTATTCCCTGCTGTCGATCGCCGGTTTCGTGCTGCTCGTGATCGGCTACGGCGCGGCGCGGCAGTCGCCGGTCGTGCTGTTTGCGCCGCCGGTGTGGACGCGCCACCTCGCCGCGCTGCTGACCATTCCCGCGTTCGTGCTGCTGGTGGCGGCCTACGTGCCCGGCAATGCCATCAAGCGCGCGATCGGCCACCCGATGGTGGCGGGCGTGAAGGTCTGGGCGCTGGCGCACCTGCTCGCCAACGGCACGCTCGCCGACGTCCTGCTGTTCGGCACGTTCCTGGCGTGGGCCGTGCTGGGCTTCATCGCCGCTCGGCGACGCGACCGTGCGGCCGGAACGACCTATCCCGCAGGCCCGGGCTCACGCACCGCCATCACGGTCGTCGTCGGCCTTGTCGCCTGGGCGGTGTTCGCCTTTGCGTTGCACCGTCCCCTGATCGGCGTGGCGCCCTTCGGCTGACCGCGCCCTCAGGGCTTCGGCGCGCTGGCGGTGATCTCGGCGCGCAACGCGCGCAGCTGAGCCTTCACGCGCTGCGCGTTGTCCGGGCCGAGGCGCAGCATCGCCTTCTGCCCGGCCGACAGCGCTTCGAGCCGGGGATCCTCGAACTCATAGAGCACCTTCGGCTGCACCAGCCGCGGCGGCGCCGATGGTTCGGGCGCGGCGAGCAGGTGGTCGATCGACGCCACCAGCCGGTCGTTGAAGTACGCCTTCGGATAGCCGAGCTCCTCGTACGCCTTCTGGAACAGCGGATAGAAGCGCAGGTACACGCCCGCGAGCTGCTTCGCGTCGACGCGCTCCAGCGCCTGCACGTACGGCGCGTAGCGCGCCGCGTTGCCGGCCGACACCGTGATCGCCTCGCCGTCGCGCACCACCTCGAAGGCGCCGGGCACCGGCCGCAGCGAGCGGACCTTCATCGCGACCGTCGGACGCGACAGGTTGTCGACGGTCGCGACGAAGCGCCGCACGATCGCATCGCCAAAGAACCACTTGCGCAGGCGCTCGTCGCCGAGCAGGCGGCCGAGCGCCGCGGCGATCGCTCCGTCGCTGTCGTCGAGCGCGACCGGCGGCGGCGCTTCCGGCGGCTTCACCGCCTCGACCGGATGCTCGATCACCGGCTCGGCCGGCGCTGCCGGCGTCGGGGCGGCCGCGGGCTCGGCTGGGGCCACCGCGGCGGTCGGTGGCAGCGCCGGCGGTTCCGGCTGCGGCCAGAAGAAGTAGATCGCCGCGATCAGCGCCGCTGCGCCCGCGAGGAGCGCGATCCACCAAATGCCGTCGCTTCGTTCGGTCGTCTGCAGGCGCATGCGCTCCTCCTCGGTCTGTTGACGTGTACCTTACGACCGTTCAGCGAGCGCGGAGCGGCCGGTAGTCAGTACTACGCACCCCATCCGCGCGACGTTGGATCAGGGAAGGACCGCCATGACGACCAAGGGTTTCACCGTCAGCCACGCCAGCGACGCGCAGTTCGTGGCGGGACTGCGTTCGTTCTTCGAATACCGCGACCTCGGCATCAAGGACGCCACCAAGGGGCGCGTGGCCGCGCACGTGATCCGCGCGCTGCCGGGCGCGCCGTTCAACGGCGTGCCGCACCGCCACGGCGTGACGCTCCAGCTCGTCTACGTGCTGAAGGGCTGGATCGAGTTCGAGTACGAGGGGCAGGGCGTGGTGCGCCTGGAGCCGGGCTCGTGCGTGCACCAGCCGCCCGGCATCCGGCACCGCGAGGTCGGGCACAGCGACGACGTCGAGATGCTCGAGATCGTCATGCCGGCCGACTACGCGACCGTCGAAGTGCCTTCGGTCTGAGGCGCGACTCCCGCGCTATTTCTTCAGCGACGCCAGGTAGGCGACGACGTCCTCGATTTCCTGCGGCGTGAGGCGACCGCCTGGCGCCGCGACCTCGCCCTTGTGGAAGCTCGGCATGCCGGCCTTCGGGTTCACCTTTCCGATGTCCACGACGCTCAGCCGCAGCTGCGCCGGAGTCAGCACGGCGCCGATGCCGTCGAGGGCCGGTCCCTTGCTGCCCCCACCCGCGAGCTCCTTGTCCTTGACGCTGTGGCACTCGAGGCAGTTGGCGGCGCCCCGCTTCGCCAGCAGCGCCTTGCCACGCGCGGCCACGCCGGGCTTGCCGGAGAGGGATTTCGGAATCCCGTCGCCCTCGACCTGGTAGTCCGCCACCTGCGCCGCGGCCATTGCGGGCAGGACCGACAGCAGCGCACACCACAACACGCGTTTCATCGAACTCCTCGCAGGCGATGCACCGACGAATGATCCCAGACTAGCGCTGGCCGGCCGCCGCGCCTTGAGGCGCGGCAAGCCCTGCCGCGTCAGGCGTGCTCGTCCCCGGACGGCAACGCTGCGCCGCACTCGTGGCAGAACCGCGCGCGCGGCAGGTGCTGGCCCGCGCCGCACGAGGGACAGGCGCGGGTCGGCAACGGCACGTTGCGGCGCGTCATCTCCGCCGTCACGATGCCCGTCGGCACGGCGAGGATGCTCCAGCCGAGCAGCATCAGCATGCTGGCAAGCGCGCGGCCGAGGTCCGTCTTCGGCACGATGTCGCCGAAGCCCACGGTCGTCATCGCGGTGATGCCCCAGTAGATCGACGTCGGGATGCTGGTGAAGCCGTTCTCCGGCCCCTCGATCACGTACATCAGCGTGCTGACAGTGATCGCGATCATCATGACGCCGGAGAGGAACACGAAGATCTTGCGACGGCTGTCGCGCAGCGCGGCGGCGAGGTACTTGTACTCGCTGACGTAAGCCACGAGCTTCAGGACCCGGAAGGTCCGCAGCAGCCGCAGCACGCGGACGTCGATCAGCGCGTGCAGCTCCGGGAAGAAGAACGCGAGATACGTCGGCAGGACGGCCATCAGGTCGATGATCCCGAAGAAGCTGCGGGCGTAGCGCAGCGGCCGGTCGACCGTTGCCAGCCGCGCGACGTACTCGGCCGTGAACGCCAGCGTGAAGCCCCATTCGAGGACATCGAACAGCGTGCCGTAGCGCGCGGAGATCGGCTGCACGCTATCGAGCATCACGACGAGCACGCTGACCAGGATGACGATCAGCAACCAGACGTCGAACCGGCGTCCGGCCCGCGTGTCGTTCTCGAAGATGACGATGAACCAGCGGCGCCGCCAGCCGTCGGCCGGTATCCCGAAGTGCTGCGCTTCCCAGGTGTGGCCAGCGCGCTCGCCGGGGTGCGTCGTGTCTGTTTGAGTCGACGTGGGAGCGGGGGCCACTGTGGGGAATCGAGGCTGGTTGTGCGGCGAGCTTACTCCGGCGCCACCGCGCGGCCATCGAGCCACGGAAGCCGGGCGACCGCCGCCTGCGCGCGGCCGCAGGTTCGACGAGCACGCGCCGTACACTCGATCGGCCATGCCGTCGCCTGCTCCGATCCCGCGCGTGATCGCGCATCTCGACATGGACGCCTTCTACGCGTCGGTCGAGCTGCTGCGTTACCCGGAACTGCGCGGCCAGCCGGTCGTGATCGGCGGCGGCGCCCGGCACCAGCCCGCCTGGGAAGTGGATCCGGCGACGGGCGGGAAGCGCCGCCGGTTCGCGCGGCTCGGCGACTACGCGGGCCGCGGCGTCATCACCACCGCGACCTACGAAGCGCGCGCGTTCGGCGTCAACTCCGCGATGGGAATGATGAAGGCCGCGGCGAAGGCGCCCGACGCCGTGCTGCTGCCGGTCGACTTCGACGAGTACCGCAAGTACTCGCGGCTCTTCAAGGCCGCGGTGCGCGCGCTTGCGCCGCAGGTGGAGGACCGCGGCATCGACGAGATCTTCATCGACCTGACCGACGTGATCGCGGCGCGCCTCGGGCCGGACGTCGATCCGGTCGAAGCGAACGCCGAGGCGTGGTGGTGCGCGCGCGACGTCGGCCGCGAACTGAAGCAGGCGGTGCGCGACGCGACCGGCCTCAGCTGCTCGATCGGCCTCGCGCCCAACAAGCTCGTCGCGAAGATCGCCTCCGAGCTCGACAAGCCGGACGGCCTGACCGTGGTCACGGAGCACGACGTGGCCGCCCGCCTGTCGCCGTTGTCGGTGCGCCGGCTGAACGGCGTCGGCCCGAAGTCGGCCGCGAAGCTCGCCCGCCTGGGCATCGCCACCATCGGCGAACTCGCCGCGAGCGACCCGGCGTGGCTGCGGCAGCACTTCGGCGCGAGCTACGGCGCTTGGCTCCACGCCGCGGCGCGCGGGCAGGACGATCGTCCGGTCGTCACCGAGAGCGAGCCGAAGTCGATCAGCCGCGAGACCACCTTCGAGCGCGACCTGCACGTCGTGCGCGACAAGCGGCAGCTTTCGGCGATCTTCAGCGAGCTGTGCGTCGACGTGTCGAACGACCTCCGGCGCAAGCGCTACGTCGGCCGCACCATCGGCATCAAGCTGCGCTTCGACGACTTCCGCACCGTGACGCGCGACCAGACGATCGCGGCGCCGACCGATGATCCCGCCGCGATCCGCCGCGCCGCCGGCGAATGCCTGAAGCGCGTCGACCTGGCGCGGCGCATCCGCCTGCTCGGCGTGCGCGTCGGCGGCCTGTCGCCGAAGTCCGAGGGCGAAGCGGACTTCGCAGTGGCCTGACCACTCGACAGTGACCCGACACGCCCTGGTCACGTCGCCAGGCAATCCTAGCTCTGGCTGAGGAGCACAGCCCGTCGTGCACGGCACTCGGCGCGTGGTGGGTTGGGTCCCCGCGGCGGCGGCCTACGAAGGCGGTCGGCTACGCCGACTCCCCTGCGCTGCTCGACGAGGCCGGCGGCCGGCGAGGGCCAACACAAGGCACTCGCCGGCCGACTGCCCCGGCCTCGCCTGCGCTGCTCGGCGCCTCCGAAGGCCGCCGCCGCGGAGACCCAACCCACCATGTGACGGTGTACCGAGTTCGAAGCTGCCCGCAAAGCCACCTACGCGCGAAGCGCGGCAGGCGGGCGTGGGCGGGGGCGGCTTTGTGCGGCGGCGAGCAGCGCAGCCGAGGGCCGGGCGCGCGCAGCGCGCATCGTGGTCTGACTTGCGGCGTCCTGTCCGAGCGGCGCGCGCGAAGCGCGCAGAGCGAGTTACGCCGCACGGCCCTCGGGGAGCAGCGCAGCGAAGTCAGCGCGCAGCGCTGACCGCCGCACCAGCCGCCCCCGCCCACGCCCGCCTGCCGCGCTGCCACAACCTCGCTCAGAGCGTGTTCGAAATCACGACACGCCAAGCCTTTACGGCCGCGCGCACTGCGTCAGCGAGTCGCCAGTACCGCCGGCACGCCGCGGTGAAACCACAGCAGCGACAGCAGCGCCCCCAGCAGCAGCAGGGCCGCCGCGCCGCCGACGAAGAGCGCTCCGACCTCGGTCTCGCGCGTTTCCATCGCGATGCGCGCGTTCAGCGTCTCGTAGACCTTGCGCAGGTCGGCTGCGGTGCCGGCATGGAAGTACTCGCCGCCGGTCATCTTGGCGATGCTCTTCAACGTCTCCTCGTCGAGGCGGACGTAGAAGGAGTAGCCCTCGAACTCGATCGAGGCGCCTTCGCGCGTGCCGAAGCCCACGGTGTAGACGCGCACGCCGCGGTCGGCCGTCATCTTCGCGATGTCGAGCGGGTCCGGTCCGGTCGTGCGGCGGCCATCGGACAGCAGGATGATCACGCCGCCGGTGAAGCTGCCGGGCTTCACCGGCTCCTTCTTCGCGGCCCCCGCCTTCGCGGGATCCAGCGACTTCCGGCGGTCGAGCGGCGCCGGGCGCGGGCCGGAGCTGAAGCGCGGGTCGAACAACGCCGCTTCCAGGTCGAAGGCCTCCTCGGGGAACAGCATCGCCAGCGAGAGCAGCAGGCCGCTGCCCGTCGCGGTGGCGCGCTGCAGCTGGAAACGGTCGATCGCGGCGAGCATGTCGTCGCGGCTCTCGGTGGGCGTCTGCACGACGGCCGCCGTGCCGGCGAACGAGACGATGCCGAGCCGGACGTTCTTCGGCAGTTCCTGGATGAAGGACCGGGCCGCGGCCTGCGCGGCCTCGAGGCGGTTCGGCTCGACGTCGGTGGCCTGCATGCTGCGCGACACGTCCATCGCCAGCGCGATCGTCATGTACTGCGACGGCAGCGTGACGGTCGCAGCGGGGCGCGCGGCGGCGATGATGGCGGCGACCAGGCCCAGCAGCACCAGGGCAGGCGGCACGTGGCGGCGAATGCGCTGCCCGGCGCCGATCGAGTCGCGCACCAGGCTCAGGCTCGCGTAGCGGACGGCCGTGTGCTTGCGCCTCCGCAGCATCAGGACGTACGCCGCGATCAGCGCGGGCGCCAGCAGCAGGAGCCAGAGCACGTCGGGCCACAGGAACCGCATCGAGCCTCCCAACTCCTCGTGTCGAACCTTTCGGCGAAGCGCTGGACCAAGCTGAACGGACCGGCGCGCGGCGAGCCACTCTAGCACCGCACGCGCCGCGTCCTTCCCATCGAAGACCAGCGGCGCGAGGCACAGGAACGGTGCAGCACCGTGTGACGTTGATCGGGAGGAATCGTTCGGCCGGAAAGACCGCGCGCCGCGCATGGGGTACGCGGTCCGACGGCGCGCGCCGACCAGTGGATGGCGGCACGATGACCGCGTGCAGCACCCGTGCTACTTTTGCCCGGACTCGAGGGGGCGCGTCAATGGAGTTCCGATGAAGAAGCCCGCGCTCTACAGCAGCGCAAGTCCGGCCCGCAAGGCGGGAGCCGTGGCTTCGTCCCATCCCGCGGCGGCTGCCGACGGTCCGCGTGCGCCGACGTCGCCCGGGCCACCGCCTGCGACGACCGCATCTCCATCCGAAGCCGCCCCGCGCCGCGCCGGCTTCCTGAAGCGCCACGATCGCGCCGTCGTGTTCGTCGTCGGTGTCGCGTTCGCGCTCGGCCTGCTCGCGGCGCGCGACGCGATGCGACCGGCCCCGGGCGAGCTGACGCAGGAGGACATCGACGACGCCGTCCTGTACACGATGGAGAACAAGACGCTGCCGTCGCGCGCCACGAAGGCGGCCGACGCGGTGATGAACTCGGTGGTGCGCGTGCGCGGCTACGACGAGTTCGACGAACCCGGCGGCGATGAGCCGATGCAGGGCGTGGGCAGCGGCGTGGTCATCGTCGACAACGGCACGATCCTGACCAACCTGCACGTGGTGTCCGGCGCCAAGCGCGTCACCGTGACGTTCTTCGACGGCAGCGAATCGGACGTCGAACTGCTGAAGACCTACCCCGAGAACGACCTCGCCGTGATCCGCGCGAAGAAGATTCCGGACGACCTCGAAGCGGCCACGCTCGGATCGACGTCGAACCTGCGGCCCGGGGACGAAGTGGTCGCGATCGGCTTTCCGTTCGGCATCGGCCCCTCGACTTCGGCCGGCGTGGTCTCCGGCCTCGACCGCAGCTTCCGTTCGCCGCAGGGCAAGCAGGTGATGACCGGCCTGATCCAGTTCGACGCCGCGGTGAATCCCGGCAACTCGGGCGGTCCGCTGATCTCGATGGACGGCGAAGTCATCGGCATCGTGACCGCGCTGCTGAACCCGACGCCGGCACGCACCTTCATCGGCATCGGCTTCGCGGCCACCATCGAGGCCGCCGGCTCCGCCGTGGGAATACCTCCCTTCTGAACTGAAGCAGCACTACGCAAGGATGTCCATGGAAGAGCAGAACAGCGCACGCGCCACCGGCGAACTGATGCAGCGCGTGCTGTACGAGGTCAAGCGTGTCGTCGTCGGACAGGACCACTTTCTCGAGCGCGTGCTGGTCGCGATCCTCGCGCAGGGCCACCTGCTCGTCGAAGGGGTGCCGGGCCTCGCCAAGACACTGACCGTCAACACGCTGGCGAAGACGATCCGCGGCACGTTCAAGCGCATCCAGTTCACGCCCGACCTGCTGCCAGCGGACCTCGTCGGTACCCGCATGTACAACCAGAAGTCGGGCGAGTTCTCGACGGTGCTGGGACCCGTGTTCGCCAACCTGCTGCTCGCCGACGAGATCAACCGCGCGCCGGCCAAGGTGCAGAGCGCGCTGCTCGAAGTGATGCAGGAGCGCCAGGTCACGATCGCGGGCGAGACGCACAAGGTGCCCGCGCCGTTCCTCGTGATGGCGACGCAGAACCCGATCGAGACCGAGGGCACGTACCCGCTGCCCGAAGCGCAGGTCGACCGCTTCATGATGAAGGTGGTCGTCGACTATCCGAACGAGGAGGAGGAGTTCGTGATCGTCGAGCGCGTCACCGGCGCGGCGACGAGCGTCAACGGCGTGTGCACGACCGAGCAGCTGCTGCAGCTGCAGCAGGAGTGCCGCAAGATCTACGTCGACCCGGCGCTGATGCAGTACGCGGTGAAGCTGGTGTCGGCGACGCGGCGTCCCGGGCAGTACGGCCTGAAGGAGCTCGCGCCGTACATCACGTTCGGCGCCAGCCCGCGGGCAACGATCAGCATGATCGAGGGCGCCCGCGCGCTGGCCTTCCTGCGCGGGCGCGCGTTCGTGCTGCCCGAGGACGTGATCGACCTCGTGCCCGACGTGCTGCGCCACCGCCTGGTGCTCAGCTACGAAGCGCTGTCGGACGGGCAGACGGCCGACGCGATCGTCATGCGGGTGCTCAAGGCCGTGCAGGCTCCCGAGAAGCCCCTGGAAACCCATGTTCGGGTGGCTACGGCCTAAGGCGGCGTCGGCCGCGACGATCGCGGACGACGTCCAGGCCGCCAACGAGCCGGCCAGCTCGGTCGACCCCGACCGGCTGCTGCGCCGGCTCGAGTGGACCGTGCTGCGCCGCCTCGACGGCGTGCTGCAGGGCGACTACCGGACGCTGTTCCGCGGCTTCGGCCTCGACCTCGCCGACCTGCGCGAATACCAGCTGAACGACGACGTGCGCTACATGGACTGGAACGTCACCGCGCGGCTGCAGGTGCCGCACGTGCGCGAGTTCCAGGAAGACCGCGAGGTCGCCGCGTGGTTCGTGCTCGACCTGTCCGGTTCGGTCGACTTCGGTTCGCAGCAGCTGCGCAAGCGCGCGCTGGCGAGCGAGCTCGTCGCGGTGCTGGCGCGGCTGTTCACGCGCTACGGCAACCGGGTCGGCGCGGTGCTGCACTCGGAGCACGCCAATGAAGTCATACCGGCGCGCAGCGGACGCCGGCACGTGCTGCACATCCTCGACCGCATGGTGAAGCTGGGCGAGCGCGGCGCGGCGCCCTCGCCGACCGGCATCGGCCGCATCACCGACCTCGCCGAGCTGCTCACGACCGCGCGTCCCGTCATCAAGCGCCGGTCGGTGCTGTTCGTCGTGTCCGATTTCATCAGCACGCCGGGCTGGTCGCGCCGGCTGGCCGACCTCGCGCGCCGCCACGACATCGTCGCCGTGCGGCTGACCGACCCGATGGAGCGCGAGCTGCCCGACATCGGCCTGGTCGTGATGCAGGACGCCGAAACGGGCGAGCAGTTGCTCGTCGACACGCACGACAAGGCGTTCCGCCGCCGCTTCGCGCAGGCCGCGGAGAAGCGCGAGGAGGAACTGCGCGCGGCGCTCGGCGAGGCGGCGGTCGATTGCCTCGAGCTCGCCACCGACGAGCCGCTCGACGAGGCGCTGCTGCGCTTCACCCAGCTGCGCAAGCGCCGCAGCCAGCTCGCGGCGGGCGCGGTGCCGCGGCACCTCCGGACCTGACGGCCAGGGCGATGGGCGATCCGACCAGCTTCACCTTCCTGTGGCCGACCATGCTGTGGCTGCTCATCGCGGTGCCGCTGCTGATGCTCGCCTACTCGCGGGTGCTGAAGCGGCGCGGCGCGCTCGCCGGGCGCCACGCGCAGCTGGAGACGGTCGGCGGCGCCGCGACCAGCCGGCTGCAGCGCGGGCTGCCGCCGCTGCTGTGGCTGCTCGGCCTCACGTCGATGATCCTGGCGGTCGCGCGGCCGCAGGCCGCGCTGGTCCTGCCGGCGCGCATCGAGACGGTGATCCTCGCGCTCGACATGTCCGGCAGCATGCGTGCGACCGACCTCGAGCCGACGCGGCTCGTGGCCGCGCAGAGCGCCGCGAAGGCGTTCGTCGACAGCCAGCCGCGCCACGTGAAGATCGGCGTGGTCGGCATCGCGGCGTCGGCCGCCCTCGTGCAGTCGCCCACCGACAACCGCGAAGACATCGTCAAGTCGATCGAGCGGCTCGAGCCGCAGCGCGGCACCGCGCTCGGCAGCGGCCTGGCGATCGCGCTGGACGCCGCGCTGCCGCAGGCGCGCATCAACGTCGAGGAGTTCATCAATCCGCCCAAGGGCCGCAAGGACGAGCCGCGCAAGAAACTGGAAGAGCGCGAGATGACCGCCGGCAGCAACACGGCGGCCGCGATCGTTCTGCTGTCCGACGGCCAGAGCAACGTCGGGCCCGATCCGCTGAAGGCCGCGGAGCTGGCCGCCAGCCATGGCGTGCGCGTCTACACGGTCGGCATGGGAACGCCCGAGGGCACGACGGTCAGCGCCGACGGCTGGCAGATGCGCGTGCGGCTCGACGAGGAAATGCTGAAGCAGGTCGCCCGCGTGACCGAAGGCGAGTACTTCCGCGCGCCCGACGCGCAGGAACTGAAGCAGATCTACAGCCGCCTGAGCGCGAACCTCGCGTTCGAGAAGCAGCAGCCGACCGAGATCACGTCCCTGTTCGCGGGCCTGGGCGCGCTGCTCGCCGGGCTCGGCGCCGTGCTTTCGATGCTCTGGTTCAACCGGGTGTTGTAGAGACTGCGGCGCTGACTTCCCCGAGTCCCTTGCGCGCCGACCGTGGCGCGGGGACCTCTCTCCGCGCGGCTCGGCGGCGGGCGCACGCGCCGACGGTCGCGGAGTCGAGGTCCCCGCAACCCGCTCAGGCGCAAGGGACTACGCGCGATCGAGCAGTCGCAGCCGCGGAGCCAACGAAGGCAACGCCGCGCGATCCAGCTTCCCTGCGCTGGTCTGCGGCAATTGCGGCACGAACAGGATGCGCCGTGGCCGCTTGTGGCTCGCGAGGTGGTGATCCAGGAAAGCGCTCAACTCCGCGTCGGTCGGCGGGGTGCCGTCGGCGACGAGTGCCGCCGCCACGAGCTGTCCCCACGTCTCGTCCGGCACACCGAACACCGCCGCCGCGCGGATGCCGTGGCAGGCTTCCAGCACGCGCTCGACTTCGGCCGGATACACGTTCTCGCCGCCGCTGACGATCAGGTCGGCGCGGCGCGCGCGCACGTGCAGGCCGCCGTGCGCGTCGAACATGCCGACATCTCCGGTGTCGAACCACGCGTCGGCGGCGAGCGGCTCGGCGCCGAGATAGCCCGCCATCCGCATCGGTCCGCGCACCTCGATGCGCCCGTCGACCACGCGCACTTCGGCCCCCGGCAGCGCACGACCCGCCCCGCCCTGCGCGGGATTGAAGCGCTGCTCGTACGGCGTGACGACCACCTGCGAGCACGTCTCGGTGCAGCCGTACGTGAGGACGACCGGCACCTTGCGCTTCGCCGCCTCCTTCAGCAGGCGCGGCGGGGCCTCGGCGCCGCCGACCTGGATCGCGCGCAGGAACGGCGGCGGGCGCCAGTCGGGATACCGTTCGAACACCAGCGCCAGCATCGTCGGCACCATCGACGCCAGCGTCGTGCGCCACTGTTCGATCCAGGCCGGCACCAGCGCCGCGTCGAAGCTCGGCGCGAGCGCGACCGCGCGCCGGGCGATCAGGCAGCGCGTCAGGATCGACAGGCCGCCGATGCGCGCGATCGGCATCGCGAGCAGCCAGCAGTCGTCGGGCTGCCAGCCCATGTTGGCGGCGCTCGCCTGCGCCGAGGCGAGCAGGGCCGAGCGCGTCAGCACGGCGCCGCGCGCCTGCCCGGTCGTGCCCGAGGTGTACATGATCACCGCCGCGTCGTCGGGCAGCGTCGCCGCCACGCGCTCGGTCGCCGCGACCTCGGCGGCGCGTTCGCGCTCGGTGAGCTTGGGATGCAGCAGCAGCGCCGGCACGCGCGCTTCGAGCAGCGTGTAGAGCGCGATCACGCGCTCGAGCGTGTTGCGGCCCACGAGCGGGACGGGGCGCCCCGGCACCAGTTCGGAGCGCAGGTCCGCGAGCCGCGCCTGCACGAGGTCGGCGAGCTGCGCGAACGTGTAACGGTCGCGGCCGACGTGCAGCGCAACCGCATCGGCCGCGTCGCGCGCGGCCGCCGTGATGGACAGGGGATCGTTCACGCGACCGAGACTACACGCCGGCGCGGTCGGCGCCGGCTACGGGAGCCGGCGGAACTTGCGGAAATCCGGCTTGCGCTTCTCGAGGTACGCGTTCTTGCCTTCCTGCCCTTCCTCGGAGAGGTAGAACAGCAGCGTCGCGTTGCCCGCCAGCTCCTGCAGGCCGGCCTGGCCGTCGCAGTCCGCGTTCAGCGCGGACTTCAGGAAGCGCAGCGCGATCGGGCTGTTGGCGAGCATCTCGCGGCACCACTGCACCGTTTCCTCCTCGAGCCGCTCGTACGGCACGACCGTGTTCACCAGGCCCATCTCCAGCGCCTGCTTCGCGTCGTACTGGCGGCACAGGAACCAGATCTCGCGCGCCTTCTTCTGGCCGACGATGCGCGCCATGTACGAAGCGCCGTAGCCGCCGTCGAAGCTGCCGACCTTCGGCCCGGTCTGGCCGAAGCGCGCGTTGTCGGCTGCGATGGTGAGGTCGCAGATCATGTGCAGCACGTGGCCGCCGCCGATGGCGTAGCCCGCGACCATCGCCACCACCGGCTTCGGCAGCGTGCGGATCTGCCGCTGCAGGTCGAGCACGTTGAGCCGCGGCACGTTGTCGCCGCCGACGTACCCCCCCGCGCCGCGCACGCGCTGGTCGCCGCCCGAGCAGAACGCCTCCTTGCCCTGGCCGGTCAGGATGATCACGCCGATCGTCTCGTCGTCGCGCGCGTCGTCGAACGCGCGCTGCATCTCCTTCACGGTCTCGGGCCGGAAAGCGTTGCGGACTTCGGGCCGGTTGATCGTGATCTTCGCGATGCCTTCATCGGCCTTCGAATAGATGATGTCGGCGTAGCCGGGAACGACGGTCCAGGCGGGAATCGGCGGCAGTGCTTTCGTGTCCATGCGGTCTGCTTGATGGCTGGGTGGCGGCAAGTTCAATCGATGCGGGCGCCGGACGCCTTGACGACGACGGCCCACTTCTTCGTGCTTTCGACGATGTGCTGCGCGAAGTCCTGCGGCGTGCCCGCCACCGGTCGTGCCCCGCGGCTCTTGAGCGTCTCGGTCAGTTCGGGGTCGGCGAGCGCGGTGCGGATCGCCACGTTGAGCCGGTTGACGATCACCTCCGGCGTGCCGGCCGGCGCGAGCACGCCATCCCACGCGCTCGATTCGAACCCGGCGACGCCCGACTCGGAGATCGTCGGCAACTCCGGCGCGCCGGGGAAACGCACCGCCGTCGACACCGCGATGCCACGGATGCGGCCGTCCTTCGCGAGCGGATACACGTTCGGCATCACATCGATCATCATCTGCACCTGCCCGCTGACCAGGTCGGCGACGGCGGCGGCGCCGCCGCGGTACGGGATGTGCACGATGTCGATGCCGGTCATCGTCCTGAACAGCTCGCCGGACAGGTGCGACGTGGTGCCGTTGCCGGCGGAAGCGAAGTTGACCTTGCCGGGATTGGCCGTCGCGTAGCGGATCAGCTGCGTGGTCGTCATCACCGGCAGCTGCGGGTTCACCACCAGCATCGCCGCGATCTCGGTCATCCGCGACACCGGCGCGAAGTCCCTGATCGGATCGAAGCGCAGGTTCCGGTACAGCGACTGGTTGATCGAGTGCGTCCCGTTGGTGCCGTAGAGCAGCGTGTAGCCGTCAGGCGCCGAGCCGGCGACGATCTCGGCGCCGACGTTGCCGCCCGCGCCCGGCTTGTTGTCGATGATGATGGGCTTGCCCAGCGCCAGCGACACCTTAGGCATGATGGCGCGCGCCAGGTTGTCGGCGCCGCCGCCCGGCGGGAAGGGCACGACAAGGCGCACCGGCTTGTCCGGATACTCCCCGCTGGCGCGCGCGGCCGAGGCCACCGGCAGCAGCACCGCGGTCGCCAGCAGGCGTCGTCGCTCGAAATCCATGGTTCCCTCTCCCTCAGGGCGCGACCGCCGTCCGGCAGCGCACCAGCGTCATCGCCTTCATCGACATCGCGACGACGGCCTTGTCGTTGATCACCTCGATCAGGATGCGCACCACGCCGCGATCGGGCTTCGATTCGGAACGCCGCGCCTCGATCACCGTGAACCTGAACCACAGGCGGTCGCCCGGACGCACCGGCGCGGTCCACCGCAGTTCGTCCATGCCCGGCGATCCCATGCCGGCCGGCCGCGACAGGTAGCGGTCGACCAGCACGCGCATCATCATCGATCCGGTGTGCCAGCCGCTGGCGATCACGCCGCCGAACGGGCTCTTCGCCGCCTTGACCGGATCGGTGTGGAAGTCCTGCGGATCGAAACGCCGGCCGAATTCGATGACCTCGGCCTCGTCGACGATGATCGGGCCGTACTGCGCGACCGACCCGAGCGGGTAGTCCTCGAAGTGGCGTTGATCGCGTGCGACCGGCAGGTCCTGCTCTTCCATGCGGCGTTCGGTTCGTCGGGAGATAAACAATGCGCCCCGAGGGCGCAGGGCGAACTTTACCGCGCTGGAGCGCCGGGTCCGCCGCGGGCTCGACGCCGCGCCTGACGGACATCACGTCGCAGCAACGGCGACTGCGACCGCTTTCGCAACCGGTGCGGGAATCAACCCTTCGGCGCGCTGCCCGCGGTTGCCTGCGAGCCCGATGCGACCGAGTTCAGGACGACCCTGAGATGCAGCGGATCGACCGGCTTCACGAGGTGGTGGTCGAAGCCGGCGTCCGCCGAGCGGCGACGGTCTTGCGGCTGCCCCCACTCGGCCAGTGCCACCAGGCGCGTGGCGCGCGTGTCGGGCTCGGCGCGCACGCGGCGCGCCACCCGGTGAGCGCCGCCATGCGGCAGTCCGATGTCGAGCAGCGCGACGTCCGGCCTCCAGGTCGCCACCGCCTCGGCGCCGGCGCGCGCGCCCACCTCGATGCGCACGTCGTGGCCGGCGGCGGCGAGCAGGGCCGCGAGGTTATCCGCGCTGTCGCGGTCGTCGTCGACGATCAGGATCCTCATGCAGTGCGAGCCCCGGCACGATGCGGCGACGACAACTATGCAACGCAAGCTGCCGAAACCGCGCGCGTTCGCCGCAGGAACCACCGCTTCCCGCGACGCTCAACTGGGGTGCGTAGGAAGCGCTACGTAGGAGATACAGGGGGCCGGCACGACCGCGTTCATCGCAGTCCGGTCACTCGATCGGCCGAGATGCGACCCGCGCCGCGCGCGGCGAGATAGAGCAGCGCCGCCGCCCAGACGAGGTGCGTGGGCCACGCGAGCGGGTACACGAAGACCTGGATCACTGCCGTCATGCCGAGCAGCGCCAGCGCCGAGACCCGGGTGGCGAGGCCGATCACGAGCAGCACCGGAAACACGTGCTCCGCATACGCGGCCAGGTGCGCCGCCAGTGCCGGCGACAGCACCGGCACCTTGTACTCGTCCTCGAACAGCGCAACGGCATTCTCGCTGACCGACAGCCAGCCATCGACCTTGGTGCGGCCCGACAGCCAGAAGACGCCGGCGATGCCGAAGCGCGCCGCGAGCGCCAGCAGGTCGTGGCCGATCCACGTTTCGAGCCACTGCGCCGCGCGGTTGTACAGCGCGCGCGGCCCGGTGGCTGCCGCATCGGGATGCAGGGGAAGCGAGTTCATGTGGATTCCTTTGTCGCAATGGGCTGCAGCGCGCTGAACGCGCCGGCCTGCAGGAGTTGTTGAACCAGGGCGGCGAGGTCGACATCGGGCTGCGCCTCGAGCGCGCACTGCACCGCGCCCTCGATGGACCGGCCGGACCGGCAGGCATCGAGCAAGGCCACCCCGCCGCGCGCGAACGGTTCGACCTGGACCGGGCCGAGCGGCCGGGTGACGAGCACGCCCTCCGCGATCCACTCCATCGGAGCACCGGGATCCGCGTCGTGCGACCGGTTGCGCGACCACAGCGCGTGGATGGGCCAGTCGTCGCTCCAGATCCAGCGCGCGGCCGGATGCAGGCGCAGCACCACCGAAGACATCTCCGACGGCGGCAGCGCGGCCAGGGCGGCGGCGGCGAGCGCCGGCGCGTCGGCGGCCACGTGCGCCTCTGTCCACAAGCGGTCGACGCGCGCGACGTCCGCGAGATACGGGATCTCCTGCGCCGGCTCGAACGCCGCGAGGAACGACGGGAATTCCTCGCCGTACAGGAGCAGCGAGGGCTGCGATGGCAACTGCCCGCGTGCGAACACGCCGGCGGCCGCGCGCAGCCACTCTTCCCCCACCAATCGCTCCACTGTCGGAAAGTTGGCCTGCAGCGCGTCGATGCAGCCCTTCATGACCGTGTTGCGATACACCGCAAAGCCGGGCTGGCGCCGCAGCCGCTCGACCACCGTGGACGGCGACGCCTGCCCGGCGTCCGCCAGCAGCGCCGCAGCGAACGCATCCTGGTACTCCGCCACGTCCATCACGCCGCCTCCGCGACCGGCTCGACGAGCCGCGCGTGCGCCCGCTCGCGCTCGCGCAGCAGTTCCTCGAACGGCGGGATGTGCTCGTCGCGCTCGATCAGGGTGGGACGCGGCCCGATCCGCGCGACCAGGCGCTCGTACAGCGCCCACACGGCGGGCGCCACGGGCGCGTCGTGCGTGTCGATCAGCAGGGCCGCGCCGAGCGTCGGGTCCTCGCCGTGGCCGGCGAGGTGGATCTCGGCAACGAGGTCCGCGGGGATCGCATCGATCACCTCGTCCGCCCGGTAGTGCAGGTTGTTCGCGCTGACGTGGACGTTGTTGACGTCGAGCAGCAGCGCGCAGCCGCTGCGGCGCGCGATCTCGACCAGGAACCCGACTTCGTCGCTCGCGTGCTCGTCGAACGCGAGGTAGTGCGACGGGTTCTCCAGCGCGATGCGACGTCGCAGTCGGTCCTGCACGCGCTGGATGTTGTCGATCACGCGCTGCCGTACCCCGGCGGTCCGCGGCACCGGCAGCAGGTCCGGCCGATAAGCGCCACGCCATGTGCTCCAGGCCAGGTGCTCCGACACCAGCACGGGCTCGATGCGCTCGACCAGCGCGGCGAGGCGCTCCAGCTGGCGTGGCTCGGGCGGCGCATCGGCCGCGAGCGAGAGCGCGACCCCGTGCAGCGACACCGGGTGCCGTGCGCGGATGCGCTCGAGCCACGCCAGGCGCGGCCCGCCGTCGACGGTGTAGTTCTCGGCGTGCACCTCGAACCAGACGCCGGGCGCGGCGCAGCGCTCGGCCTCGTCGAAATGCTGGGGCTTCAGGCCGAGGCCCGCGGTGACGGCGGTCATCGGAAAGACCTCATCGAGTCCGGTTGGCCGCGACGCGCCAGCGTGCGCATCGTTCCGGCGTGCGCAGGCGCACGGCGCCGCGGCCAGTCCCTCTCAGGTCTTGACCGGCTTCAGCGACCCCTTGCCCTTCGGCGTCGTGATCTGTTCGCACGTGCCCTTGGCGACGTACTTCCAGGCGTTGCCCTGGTAGTCGACCTTCGACGAGCCAGCGCAGGTGGTGCCGGGTCCGGATTCGCAGTCGTTCTGGCCGGCCTTCGCGATGCCGTAGCAGCGCTCCTTTTCGCCCTTGACCGCGGCGCCCTTGTCCTGGGCCAGGGCCGCGCCCGCGGTGACCGCGGCCAGCGCAAACGCCGTTGCGGCGAGGGAAAGTCGATGATTCATGGCAGTTCTCCTGGAGTTGGGTGACCGCCCGCTAGCCGGCGCGATCTGCCTGCTTAATCGCGTGGGGGAGCCAATGTCTTACACCCGATGCGATGGCCGGCCGCGACATCCCGCGTATCCGCGTTGAACGGATCGGCGCTGTAAGAAACCGGGTGCGACGACGACGCAGGACGCGGCGCCGCGATGCCCGGTCGCGTCAGGGCCGCTGCGAGGGATCCCAGAAGATCGCGAGCGCCATCGCCGCGGCGACGGCGGCGCGCCGCGTGTCGTCGTGGCCGGCGGGCAGCCACAGGCGCGGGGTCAGGCCGTTCAGCTCGACCGCGCCGACGGCGTGGCCGTCCCGCTCGAACACGTAGCCGATCGGCGTGCCCAGCGGCAACGGCGAGCCCTCGACCGCGTGCACCGAGCGCATCGTCAGCGTGGTGCCGTTGAAGTCGATGCGCCCGCGGCGCTCCGCCTGCAGCGTCTTCGGCACGCCCGCGTCGCGCCCCTCCTGCAGCGTGAAGCGCACGCCGGCGCCCTTGCCCTGCTCGCTGAAGTCGCACTCGTACGCGAGCTTCTTCGGCTCGAAGCCGATGATGCCGACCGTCATCGTCGTCTGGCGCACGGTGCAGCGCGCGAACAGTGGCGCGGCCGTCACGCCGTTCAACGTGTACGTCGCGCGGCCCCGGTCGAACACGGCGAAGTCGCCGAACAGCTCGAGCCGCGTGGCCGAGCGCGCGTACTCGCCGCTGTAGTCGCCCGCGCGGAACGCGCCCTTCTGCCCGGCGCCCATCCCGTCGACGCTGATCGGCTCGGCGCCGCGCAGCGGTTCGGGCAACGCCATGCGCGCGGGCTGGATGGCGCCGCACGCGGCGAGGACGACGGCAGCGACGGCAGTAACGGCGATGCGAAGTGTCGTGCTGTTCTTCATGTTCCGTGTGTCATTCGTAGATCAGGACGCTGGTAACCGCGCTTCGATCGGGGGCCTCGCCGCCCACGATCAGCAGGCGTCCACCGGGCAGGCGCGACACGGTGTGATACGCGCGGGCGACCGCAAGGTTCGCCGTGGGCTGCGGCGCGCGACCGAGCCGGTAGACCTCGCCGGTCGACGTGTAGTCATCGCCCGTGGCCAGGCCACCGAACATCACGAGCCGATCATCGGCGAGCACGGCCCCGGTCGGCAACGCGCGCGCGACGAGCAGTCCGGGCTGCGGGATGAAGCGCAGGGTCGCGGGATCGAACTGCAGCACGTCCGCCGTCGGACGGCCGGCCGCGTCGACGTCCGGGTTGAACTTCTCCCCGCCCGCTATGAGCACCGTGCCGTCGGCGAGCCGGTGGGCGAGGTGCAACGCCAGGGACTCGGCCAGCGGCGCCAGGCGCGGCGTGCCGATGGGCGTGAACTGCTCGGTCCGCGGGTCGAAGATTTCCGCGAGCCAGTAGGCGTCGGCGACGGTGTAGCCGCCGACCAGCAGCACGCGGCCGTCCGCGAGCAGCGTCGCGCTGTGCCACTCGCGCGGGTTCGCCATGCGCGCCGCGACGGGCCGGGCGTTGCGCGTGGCCGGATCCCATAACTCGGCCGAGTCGTCCTCGAAGCCGCCCGCGATCAGCACGCGACCGTCGGCGAGCCGTGTCGCGGTGTGCCCGATCCGGTTGCGGACAGGCACGCCGGCTGGCGTCACCTGGCCCGTACCGACGTCGAGCAGCTCGTACGTGACGCCGCTGGCGATCGTGGTCGCGCCCCCGGCGATCAGCACCTTGCCGTCCGCGAGCACCACCGGACGCGCCATCGCACGGCCGGTCGCCATCGTGCCGACCCGTGCGAAGGACCGCGTCGCCGGATCGAAGCGGTCGATCGAGTTCGAGAAGACGCTCTCGCCGCGCGAGCCGCCGATGATCAGCACGCTGCCATCCGGGAGCTCGGCGGCGGAGTGATGGACGCTCTGGAACGTGCCGGCGTCGACGTGGCGGTCGCGGTGGTCGACCGGCAACGCCAGGGCTCGGCTGGCGACCGCCTGTCCGGGCGCTTCGACGATCAGCCGATAGGTGACATCGCCGTCGAGCGCCGGGGTCGCGACCGCCACCCCGCTCCGCACCGCGCCGATGCCCGGCTCGATGCGGCCGCTGCCGCCGCTGAAGGTCGGTGTCAGGAGCGCCCGCTCGCCCATCGCGTAGGCCGGCTTGTCGGCGCCCAGCGACACGATCGTCGGCGGCCCCGGCTGAGCCGGCGGCGCCGACGGCCCGTCCGAGCCGCCGCCACATGCGGCGAGCAACGCCGCGGCCGCCGCCCACATCCATACCCGGTTTCCCATCGCGATTCCCTGTCGGTTCCCTGCTTCGTGTTTTCGATGCGGCTCGGACGGCCGCCGATGCCGCGCGCACGGCTCATGCTGGCGCCGCTGGCTGCGCCGCCATTCGGTGCGCGCACTCTAGGGAGCAACCCAGGTTGGGGGAATTGCGATTTGTGTAATACCTTTTCGGCATGAGCCGATCGATCGACCTGCGGCAGCTCCGGTACTTCGTCGCGGTGGCGGAAGAACTGAACTTCCGGCGCGCCGCGGAGCGTCTCCACATCACGCAGCCGCCGCTGTCGCGGCAGGTCAGCGAGCTCGAAGCCGCGCTGGGCCTGCCGCTGCTCGAGCGCAACACGAGAACGGTGCAACTCACCCCCGCCGGCCAGGCCGCGCTGCAGGAGTTCCGCGCGCTGCTTGCCGAGTTCGATGCAGCGATCGAACGCGTGGCGCACACCGAGGCCGCCCCGAGGCGGCGCCTGCGTCTCGGCATGGTGTACTGGTCCGACCTGACGGGCCTGGCGGCCTTCGAGGAAGCGCTGCTCGCCACGCGCCTCGTCACCGGAGTCGACGTGATTTCACTGGCGAGTCACGAGGCGATGGCCGCACTGAAGCGGGGTGACCTCGACGCGGCGCTCGTCACCGGCCCGCTCGACACCGAGGGCCTGGCGCACCGGACGATCGGCCGGGAACGCCATGCGGCGTTCGTGCCGCAGGCTCACCCGCTCGCCTTGCAAGGGCGCATCTCGCTGCACGACCTGAAGCAGTTGCCGGCCTTCTTCCGTTTTCGCCGCGCGGACAACCCGTTGCTGTACGACCACTTCGCCCGGCAGTACGCGGCCGTCGGCTTCCGCCACCCGCAGGAGGCGCCGGCCATGGGCGCGATGGGCCTGCTGGCCCAGATCGCCGCCGGCCGCGGCGCAACGATCATGCCGCGCGCGATCGCGGCGCGGCCTTACCCGGGTGTCGCGGCGCTCGACCTTGCCGAGGAGATCACGGTCGACCTGCAGCTGGTCGTCGGTGCCCAGATCGACGCGCCGCTGCGCGCGGCGCTGCTCGACCTCGGCGCCCGCCTGGCCGGGCCGCAGGGCGTTGTACCGGCTGCGGTGGCAGCCCGGGGCCGGCGCGCGCGAAAGGCGGCTTCGGGTCACCGGCCACGACGCGCCTGATCCACCCCGCGTAACAGCTACGCAGTTTCACGTTCCTGCCCCGGGGGCGGTCCGGAATCCGCGCGCTCTCACCGCCGCAGTCTTGATGCAAGGCCATGCACCGCACCATTCGCGTGCCATTAATGGCAGTGAACCCACAGACGAAGTGGAGCGGAGACAATGGAAAAAGTCTGGCTGAAGCAGTACCCGGAAGGGATTCCCGCCGAAGTTGACGTCGCGGCCTACAACTCCCTCAAGGAAATCCTCGAGAAGAGCTGTGCCCGCTTCGCCGACCTGCCGGCCTACGGGAACATGGGCGTGTCGATCACCTACCGCGAACTCGACCAGATGAGCCGGGACTTCGCGGCGTACCTGCAGAAGGTGGTCGGCATGAAGAAGGGCGACCGGCTGGCGATCATGCTGCCGAACCTGCTGCAGTACCCGGTCGCGCTGTTCGGCGCGCAGCGGGCAGGCGTGGTGGTGGTCAACACCAACCCGCTCTACACGGCGCGCGAACTCGAGCACCAGTTGAAGGACTCCGGCGCGACGGCGATCGTCGTGCTCGAGAACTTCGCGCACACGCTCGAAGAGGTGCTGCCGCGCACGCCGGTGAAGACCATCATCACCACGCAGATCGGCGACATGTTCCCGGCGTTCAAGCGGATGCTGACCAACCTCGTGGTCAAGCACGTGAAGAAGATGGTGCCCGCGTGGCACCTGGCGCAGACGACCGCGTTCGCCGACGCGCTCGCCGCGGGGCGTGCGCAGGCGCTGGAGGACGTGCCGGTCCGCCTCGACGACCTCGCGTTCCTGCAGTACACCGGCGGCACCACCGGCGTGGCCAAGGGCGCGATGCTGACGCAAGCCAACATGGTCGCGAACCTGCAGCAGGTGGGCGCCTGGATCGCGCGCGACCTGCTCGACGGCAAGGAAACGACGCTGATACCGCTGCCGCTGTATCACGTGTTCGCGCTGACGGCGAACCTCGTTTTCATGAAGATCGGCTCGCACAGCATCCTGGTGACGAACCCGCGCGACATGCCGGCCTTCGTCCACCTGCTGAAGAAGACCCCGATCACCGCGATGATCGGCGTGAACACGCTGTACAACGGGCTGCTGAACGCGCCGGGCTTCGCGGACGTGAACCTGCGCTCGCTGAAGATCTGCGCCGCTGGCGGCATGGCGGTGCAGCGCGCCGTCGCGCACCGCTGGAAGGAGGCGACCGGCGTCCCGCTGATCGAAGGCTACGGCCTGACGGAAACCGCGCCGATCGCGATCTGCAACCCGCTCAGCATCGAGGAGTGGAGCGGCAACATCGGCGTGCCGATCCCGTCGACCGAGGCGGCCATCCTCGACGAGGACGGCTCGATGCTGCCGATCAACGCGGTCGGCGAGATCGCCATCCGCGGCCCGCAGGTCATGAAGGGCTACTGGCACAAGCCCGAGGAGACCGCCAAGGTCTTCACGCGCGAGGGCTGGTTCCGGACCGGCGACATGGGGTTCATGAACGAGCTCGGCCAGTTCAAGATCACCGACCGCAAGAAGGACATGATCATCGTGTCCGGCTTCAAGGTGTTCCCGAACGAGGTCGAGGACGTCGTGATGATGAATCCGAAGGTGATGGAGGTCGCCGCGATCGGCGTGCCGGACGAGAAATCCGGTGAGGCGGTGAAGATCGTCGTCGTGAAGAAGGACGAGAACCTCACCGAACGCGAGTTGCTCGAGCACTGCCGCCAGCACCTGACCAACTACAAGATGCCGCGCATGGTCGAATTCCGCACCGAGCCGCTGCCGAAGACGAACATCGGCAAGATCCTGCGGCGCGAACTGCGTGCGCCGCCGGTGTCAACGGGCCAGGAGACGACGCCGGCCTGATCGGCGTAGATTGATGGCTTCCGGGCGGGGCCCTGCAGGACCGCCCGTCAACGAAACGGCCCACGCTGCCCGGCGCGGGCCGTTTCACATCCGGCTGGGTGGTCCCGCCGCCCTCACTCCCCGACCGAGATTTCGAACCCCGCCGCGCGCAGCCGCGGCACCAGCGCTGCGCCGAGCGCGGTGGCCGGCGTCAGCACGCCGCCGCGGCCTGGCGCGCCCGGCAGCTTGTCGCCGTCGAATGCCAGCGCGAGCCCGGACTCGCACAGGATCCGCAGCGTCGCGCGGTTGCCCGGGTCGCCGCGGTAGGCAATGCGGGCGCGCGCACTGCGGCCGTCGGCCGTGCGGCCGATCAGCGTGGCCCTGAACCAGCCGCGCGCCATCGTCTGCTCCGACGGACCTTCGCCCGGCTTCGGCAGCACGGCGCCGAGCAGCGCGCGCGCCGGGCGCAACGCCATCGCCGCGGCGAAGCCCTGCATCGACGCCGCCATCGCGGTGGCTTTCGCCGCGGCGAGCGGCGGGCCGAACTTCGTGTACTCCTGGTACGCGAAGTGTGGCGCGTACGGCTCGCCGTAGATTGCGTTCAGCGCGGCGCTGCGGCGGACGACGCGCGTGTTGATCGGCCCCATGATGAACGGGGCGACCCAGGCGCCGAGCTCGGCGTCGTGGCGTGCGCCGCGCGGATCGTGGTTCGCGCGCAGTTCGGCCGCCGAATGCCGCGTGCCGGGATCGAGCAGGAAGGGATGGTTGCCTGCCCTCACCTCGCCCGACTCGTAGCGATGCGCGTTGGACGCGAGCGTGCCGCCGTTGAAGCCGCCCATCATCTGGAAGTACGCGTTGACCGCGACGCACGGCGCGCCGAAGGTCGCTTCGATGTGGCGCACCAACAGCAGCGTGCCCAAGTCCGACGGCACGGAGTCGAACCCGCAGAAGGGCACGATGCGCGTGCCGTCGCGCGCCGCGCGCGCGTGGTGGCGGTCGATCACGCGGCGCACCCATGCGGTCTCGCCGGTGATGTCGGCGTAGTGCGTGCGCTCGCGCACGCACGCGTCGACGATCGCGTCGCCGTACAGCGCGAACGGGCCGGCCGTCGTGATCAGCACGCGGGTGGAGGCGGCCATCGCTTCGACGGCGCCGACGTCCCCGCTGTCGGCCACGATCACCTCGGGCAACGCCTTCGCCGCCGGATCGCGCGCCAGTTCGTCGCGCAGCGCGGCCAGCTTGCCGGCATCGCGGCCGGCGATGGCCCACCTGGGCTTCCGGCGGCCCTGGGTCTGCGCCAGGTAGGCCGCGGCGCGGCGGCCGACGAAACCGGTGGCGCCGTACAGCACCAGGTCGAACTTGCGGGTCGTCGCGCTCGGCACGTGCCTGCCTTGTTTATCAGTAGGTTGCC
>Ga0209391_10000176_pt1 | contig 26430 bp, 22 predicted proteins | sample PPLLak3March2015_FD_187246 | JGI IMG/M metagenome (GOLD analysis project Ga0209391, IMG submission 187246) | Freshwater sediment microbial communities from Prairie Pothole Lake near Jamestown, North Dakota, USA - PPLs Lake P7 Core (1) Depth... | ecosystem: Environmental > Aquatic > Freshwater >...
CGATCTGCGAGCGGCGGTGGATGTTCTCCACCACCACGATGGCGTCGTCGACCAGGATGCCGATCGAGAAGATCAGCGCGAACAGCGACACCCGGTTCAGGGTGAAGCCCCAGGCCCACGAGGCGAACAGCGTGGTGGCTAGCGTCAGCACCACCGCGAGCCCGACGATGATCGCTTCGCGGCGGCCCAGCGTCGCCCACACCAGCGCGACGACGGAGAGCGTCGCGAAGATGAGCTTCTTGATCAGCTGATTCGCCTTGTCGCTGGCCGTCGCGCCGTAGTTGCGCGTCTCGGTGACGCGCACGTCGGACGGGATCAGCTGGCCCTGCAGTTGCGCGACCCGCGCCATCACGGCGTTGGCCACGGCCGGCGCGTTCTCGCCTTCCTTCTTCGAGACCTGGATCGTGACCGCGGGGCGCTCGACGAAGGCGCGCTGGCCGTCGGCCCCGGCTTCCGCCTCGCCGTGCCAGACGTAGCGCGACGGCGTATCGGCGCCCGTGGCCACCTGCGCGACGTCGGCGAGCATGACCGGCCGGCGCTCGGTCACGCCGACGATCAGCTGCCCGACGTCGCGCGCGTCGGCGAGGAACTGCCCGGTGCGGACTTCGACCGTGCGGCTGCCGCTCGTCAGGTCGCCGGCCGGCATCGAGGTGTTGGTCGCCTTCAGCGCGCGCTCGATGTCGGTCGCCGTCACGCGGTGCGCGTTCATCCGCTCGGGATCGAGCGTCACGCGGACGACCTCGTCCGGCCCGCCGAGCGTGCTCACTTCGCGCGTGCCCGGCACGCGCTTCAGTTCGATCTCGAGGGCGTGCGCGACCTTCTGCAGGTCGGACGCGCTCATGTCTTCGCGGGTGCTCGTGAGCGTCAGGGCGACGATGGGCACGTCGTCGATGCCCTTGGGCTTCACGACCGGCTCGCGCACGCCGAGGTGGGTCGGCAGCCAGTCGCGGTTGGACAGCAGCGTGTCGTGCAGCTTCACCAGCGAGTCGATGCGCGGCTGCCCGACCTTGAACTGGACCGTCAGCACCGCCATGCCCGGCTGCGTCACCGAGTAGACGTGCTCGATGCCGGTGACCTGCGAGACGACCTGCTCGGCCGGCACCGTCACCAGGTTGTGCACGTCTTCGCTGGAGGCGCCGGGGAACGCGATCATCACGTTCGCCATCGTCACGTTGATCTGCGGCTCCTCTTCCTTCGGCGTGACCATGACCGCGAACACGCCGAGCAGGAAGCCGACCAGCGCCAGCAGCGGCGTGATCTGCGAGGTGAGGAAGGCGCGGGCGATGCGTCCCGAGAGACCGAGCGGGGCGGGCGTGTGTCCGGCGTTCATCGGCTACTTCGCCAGCGGGTTCAGCAGGACCTGCTCGCCGTCCGCGAGACCGGCGAGGATCTCGACGAACTTCTGGCCGTCGGCGGTGCGCACGCTCGGGCCGACGCGCACCTGCCGCAGCTGCGGCGGGCCCTGCGGCGTCGCGACGTTGACGGCGACGAGCTCGCCGCGGCGCACGAGCGCCGCCTCGGGGATGACGCGCTTGCTCGCTCTTCCGATCGGGATCAGCACCTTGGCGGCGACGCCGGGCGCCAGGCCGGGGACCGGGCCGCTCGGCAGGTCGGCGCGCACCTGCGTCGACAGCAGGCGCGGGTCCGCCGAGGGCAGGACGGTGACGCGCGTGGCGATGAAGGTCCTGCCCAGCGAGGGAATGTCGATCGTGGCGCGGTCGACGCTCGCCGTGGCCGGCAGCACGAACTGCGGCAGGCTGCCGACCGCGCGCAGCGCGGCCGGGTCGTGCACGGCGATCACCGCGCGGCCGGGGTTCGCGAACTCACCGATCTCCATCAGGCGGCGTGTCACGATGCCGTCGAAGGGCGCCCGGATCTCGGCGAAGTCGCGGGCCGTGTTCGCCTGCACGGAGCCTGCGCGAGCGGTTTCGACGGTGGCCAGCGCCACCTTGTATTCGGACTCGGCCTTGTCGAGCGCGGCCTGGCTGATGAACTTCTGCTCGACCAGGCTCTTCGTGCGTTCGTAGTTCGACTTCGCGGCCGCGAGCGCCGCCTCGGCCTGCGCGATGCCGGCGCGGCCGGCGGCCACCTGGGCATCCGAGTTGCGCGTGTCGAGGCGGGCAAGGACCTGGCCCTTCTTCACGCGATCGCCGGCGTCGACGTAGTAGGCCGTGACGCTGCCGTTGATCTGGGCGGCGAGGGTGGCCTGCTGCACGGATTCAACGATCGCGTCAGCGGCGTAGACCTCTTCGAGTTCGCGCGTTTCGACGCGGACGGTCTGGGCCGCAGGCCCGTTGTCGGCGTGAGCGGGGGGCAGGGCGGCGGCGAGGAACACGAAGGCCAGCGGCCCAAGGCTTCGGAAAAGGAGATCGTTTCGCATGGCCTCGACTGTATACCCGTAGGGGTATGGGTAATGTGACGGCCGTCACCCGTGGCGGGCGCAAGGCATCGCGGCGGCGGCCCCGCGCCGGCGAGGGGGTGGGGCGTCGGCTGTTAGCGCCTCCAGACCGTCACCTTCCAGTTGTCGATGCCCTGCACGACCGTGCCGGCGGAAGATCCGGTGGCGAGACCCAGGTTCGTGACGAAGCCGAAGCGAAGGGGCGCTGCAGTCGCCGCAAAGTCCGGGCAGCTCTCGGCAGCACCGCAGGCCGGCCCCGAAAACTGGAATTCGTCCGCCTTGAGGCTCCAGACGCGCATGCCGCTCCAGGCGAACACGCAGGCGCTGTGCCAATCCCGCGGCTGATATGTCCGACCGGCCTGCTCGAACACGGGCGACAGGGTCAGCCCGGTGAATATCAGTCCGCTGGAGAAGCTGCGTCGGCTGCACTCACCCGCGAGGTCGATCGTATAGATCGCTCCCTGCGTAGCCGGGTCGTAGCTCGCCCCGACCGCGAGGTGACTCAGACGAAGCGAACTGGGGCCCGGTGTCATCTGGTAGGCGATGTTCCGGTAGGCACCCGGATTGCCCCCGTCGGTGGCCTGTGTCTCCGTGTGTGTCGGCCCGCTGTCCGCTGGCTGTGCGGTGGCGGTCACGGTCCAGTTCGAGACCGGGAAGTCGGCATCCTGGAAAACAACCCCTGGCAGCGGCGAGACCAGCAAGACCGTGCCCCCGGTCGAGGCGCCGTTGGCTGCGCTCACCGTCACCGTGAACCGGGCACCGTCATCGCCCAGCTGCGCACCCCCCAGCGTGTAGGTGGGTCCGGTGGCGCCCGTGATGTCGACTCCGTTGCGGCGCCACTGGTAAGAAGCCGGCGGCGTGGCATTGATTACCTCCGCCTCGAATCGCACGATCGTGCCCGCCTGGACCGTTGGCCTGAACGGGAGCACGTTCACGTAGGGAACAAGCGGAACGGAGCCGCCGCCGCCCCCGTAGTCGATGTCGGGGAAACCAATCGCCCCGCCGCCGCTGCCGACGATGGCCAGCACACCGAGCGCAGCGATCGCTCCATGGGTCAGAACCCTTCGAATCGAGCGGCCGATCGGTTCAGCGCGCATCGCGGGCCTCCCGCAGGTGGGTGAAGCGGAGTACGGCCGCGGCGGCGGCCGCCCCCGCCGTCGTGGCGACGAGATCGGCGACCGTGCAGGTGCCTCGCAGCAGGTAATCCGAGAGCGCGGCCGCCAGCCAGGTCGGCCCGAGAACACGCGGCAGCAGGTCGGCCACGCCCGCGCTCACGCTCGGCGCCTGGCCGATCTCGAAAGCGACGTTGATCGCCCACCACAGTGCGCACGCCCAGTACGCCGGCGGCCGGCGTGCGGGCTGGAGGGCCGCGGTGAACAGGCTGAACGCGAACGGATGCACGAAGCTCGGCAACCACAGGCCGACGGCGCCGAAGAGATGGCTTTGCGAGAGTGCGGCGATCGCGGGAACCAGCGCGGCGCGCGAAGGATCGCGATCGGTGAGGTAGACGAGCACGCCGACGCCCAGCGCGAGGCACCCGAGCGCGAACAGTCGCGCAGGCGCGCCATGAAGGGGTTCCGGGATACGAACCGCGCGTGCCATCGAAGCCTCGACACGGAACATCGCTTTGTCCATTAAAGGCGGCCCGCCGCCACGCCCATTGACTTGCCGCACAGGAGGCGAGGCAACAGCGTCCGGTGCGCTGTCCCGGCCCGGACTCCGGCTTCGCCTGGCGGAGCTTCGCCTGCCTCGGCACCGATTGACCCAAGGCAACGTTCACCTTGGCGGCGCTGCGCCGCGCCGAGCACCGGCTATGGTGAATCGTGTAAGGCCTGTCGGTTGCACCGTGTCGATGCGGGTCGGGGTGGATTGCCCGCGCTACGAGCGCGATCGGCTCGAAGGACTTCGGCATGACGCATGACACCCGTGACGCGTGGCCAGCGGTGTTCCGCCTCCCGAGCGAGCACCTCGACCGGATGGCGATGTTCCCCGGCGACGCACCGAGATGAAACGGGTCACGCTCCGCTGGTCCTGATCCGCGGAAAGTGGACGATGGCAAGCCAAGGCCCGGACAAGTACCACTTGCCGCAATGGCTTCGGGCGAAGGGGCGCCGCCGCTTCCATGTGATGGCGAAGCCCGCCGGCGCGTCCTGCAACCTCGAATGCGGCTACTGCTTCTATCTCAGCAAGGACACGCTGGCCGGTGGCCTCGGCCGGGGCCGGATGAACGATGAGCAGCTCGAACTTCTGATCCGGCAGTACATCGAGGGCGTCACGGCAGACGAGGTCGTCTTCTCGTGGCAGGGAGGTGAGCCGACGCTGCGTGGGCTCGACTTCTTCCGCAAGGTCGTCGTACTGCAGGCGAAGCACGCGCGGCCCGGGCAGCGGATCGAGAACGACCTGCAGACCAACGGCACGCTGCTCGACGCGGAGTGGGTGCAGTTCCTGAAGGAGCATCGCTTCCTCGTCGGCCTGAGCATCGACGGCCCGAGGGAGTTGCATGATCGCTTTCGCATCACCAGGCAGGGCGCCCCGACGTTCGACGGCGTCATGGCCGCCGTTGAATTGCTGCGGCAATTCGATGTCCCTTTCAACACGCTGACCTGCGTACACCGGTTCAACGCGGCGCGTCCGCTCGACGTCTACCGCTTCCTTCGCCGCGAGGTTGGCTCGACGTATCTGCAGTTCATTCCGATCGTGCAGGCGCGCGGCTTCGAGTCGACTGCACCCGGCGCGCTCGGCGCTTCTCGGTTGCCGATGCTTGGGGCGCCGCGCGCGCGGCCGGACCATCCCGCATCGGTGGCGACCGAGTGGTCGGTCGATCCCGACGAGTACGGCCAGTTCCTGTGCGCGATCTGGGACGAGTGGCGGCGTAACGACCTTGGCAAGGTGCTCGTCAATTTTGCCGAGACACTGGTCGCGCAGCATCTCGGCCTGCCGTCGCAGCTGTGCGTGCACAGCCAGTTGTGCGGCAAGGGCGTGGCGGTGGAGCACGACGGCACCGTGTACGCCTGCGATCACTACGTCTATCCGGAATACGGTCGCGGCCGCCTCGGCGACGAACGCTCGCTCGCCGACATGGTGTTCTCGCCTGAGCAGGTTCGCTTCGGCTATGCGAAGTCGGAAACGCTGCCGCAGTTCTGCCGCCAATGTAGCTTTCTGACCGACTGCTGGGGCGAGTGCCCGAAGAACCGGCTGCTGCGCACGCCGGACGGCGAGCCCGGACTCAACTACTTGTGCGCGGGGCTGAAGCGTTTCTTCGCGCACGCGGGGCCACAGGCCGACGAGATCGCAGCGCAATTGCGCTCGACGGCACCGCAGCCGATGCCCAGGATGTGAGGGAGATGCCATGACCAACGACTCGACGCTCGCCGAACTCTGTGTTGCGCCGGTCGCCGCTTCAGTGCTGTTGGGGCTCGCTGCGCCGTCGAATGCGCAGCCGCTCGCGTCCTGGAACGACGGCCCGGCGAAAGAGGCCATCGTCCGGTTCGTGACCGATGTCACCACGAGGGGTACTGCGCGGTACGTCGCTCCGGACGATCGCATCGCCGTGTTCGACAACGACGGAACGCTGTGGCCCGAGCAGCCCATTCCGTTCCAGCTCGCCTTCGCGCTCGACCGGGTCAAGGCGCTCGCGCCGCAGCACCCCGAATGGAAGGATCGCGAGCCCTACAAGTCGCTCCTTGAGGGCGACCTGCGAAGCGCGCTCGCCGGCGGGGAGAAGGCGGTCGCCGAACTGATGGCGGCGACGCACTCGGGGATGACGACCGACGAGTTCGCCGCGCAGGTCCGCGCGTGGATCGCGACGGCGCGGCATCCGCGGTTCGGGCGGCTGTACACCGAGCTGGCGTACCGGCCGATGCTCGACCTCCTCGCCTACCTGCGCGACAGCGGCTTCACGACGTACATCGTTTCCGGCGGCGGCATCGAGTTCATGCGGGCCTGGGCGCGCGACGTGTACGGAGTTCCGCCCGAGCGGGTGATCGGAAGCCAGGGCAAGGTCGCATTCGAAATGCGCGGCGACGTGCCGGTCCTGGTGAAGCTGCCGCAGATCGAACTCCTCGACGACGCGGCGGGCAAGCCGGTCGGCATCCACAAGCACATCGGCCGCCGGCCGATCGCGGCGTTCGGCAATTCCGATGGCGATCTGCAAATGCTGCAGTGGACGACGGCCGGTCCCGGCCCGCGCTTCGGCCTGATCGTCCGTCACACCGATGGCGAGCGCGAGTGGGCGTACGACCGCGCACCGCCGATCGTGCTCGACAAGGCGCTGGGTGCGGCGAAGGCCGTGGGCTGGACCGTCGTCGACATGAAGCGCGACTGGAAGAGGGTGTACGCATTCGAGTAGCCGGTCATGCAGGACTTCATCGACTTCGTCATGCGCCTTTGGGCCGATCTCCTCGCGCGACCGCGCGGCCCGTTCGCGTTCCGCCTCGCGGTGCAGCCGATGATCGCCCTGCTGCTCGCCGTGCGCGACGGCATCCAGGACGCGAAGACCGGGCGCTCGCCGTACTTCTGGAGCGTGCTGCACGACCCTCCGGAGCGGGCCAGGCGCATACGCGAGGCGCTGAGGGCGACGGCGAAGGTCGGCGGCCTCGCCCTTGCGCTCGACGTGATCTACCAGCTCAGCGTGCGCGGCTGGGTCTATCCCGGGGAGGCGCTCGGCATCGCGTTGCTGCTCGCTCTCTTTCCTTACTCGGCGATGCGCGGTCCGGTGGATCGGATCGCCCGTCGCTGGATCGCTCGTCAAACATCGCTGCAGAAGGCGCCGCAAGGCGCACCACCTGCGCGAACGACATGAAGGACTGAAACCATGGCAACGAACACCAAGCCCAACATCCTGGTGATCTGGGGTGACGACATCGGCATGTGGAACCTGTCCTGCTACCACCGGGGCACGCTGGGCAACCGGACGCCGAACATCGATCGCATCGCGGCCGAGGGTGCGCTCTTCACCGACTACTACGGCCAGCAGAGTTGCACGGCGGGCAGGGCGGCCTTCATCACCGGTCAGCACCCGTTCCGTACGGGACTGCTGAAAGTCGGCATGCCGGGCGCCGAGCTCGGCTTGCAGCCCGGGGACCCGACGATCGCCGATCTGCTGAAGAACCAGGGCTACGCGACCGGCCAGTTCGGCAAGAACCACCTCGGCGATCGCAACGGATACCTGCCGACCGTGCACGGATTCGACGAATTCTTCGGCAACCTCTATCACCTCAACGCGGAGGAAGAGCCCGAGGATCCGCAGTATCCGAAGATGCCCGAGTTCAAGCAGCACTTCGGCCCGCGGGGCGCGCTCCGTTGCAGGGCGACGGACAAGGACGACACGACCATCGATCCGCGCTTCGGCAAGGTCGGCAAGCAGGTCATCGAGGACACCGGTCCGGTCACGCGCAAGCGCATGGAGACGGTGGACGACGAGTTCCTGGCTGGATCGCTCGACTTCATCGAGCGCGCCGTCAAGGCCGGAAAGCCGTTCTTCGTCTGGCATAACACGACGCGGATGCACTGCTGGACCCGCCTGAGCCCCGAGTACGACGGCAAGACCGGTTACGGGCTCTACGCGGACGGGATGGCGCAACTCGACGACATCGTTGGGGCGCTGCTGAAAAAGGTAGACGATCTCGGCATTGCCGACAACACGATCGTGGTCTTCTCAACCGACAACGGCGCCGAGAAGTTCACCTGGCCGGACGGCGGCGACACGCCGTTCCGGGGCGAGAAGGGAGGCACTTGGGAAGGCGGCATGCGCGTGCCGCAGGTTGTCCGCTGGCCGGGTGTGGTGAAGCCGAACACCGTGATCAACGGGATCATGTCGCACGAGGACTGGGCTGTGACGCTATTGGCCGCTGCCGGCGAGCCCGACGTCAAGGAGAAGCTCCAGAAGGGGCACGTCGCGAACGGCAAGACCTACAAGGTCCATCTCGACGGCTACGACCAGCGCGAATTGCTCGGGGGGACGGGGCCGAGCAAGCGGCAAGAGATCTTCTACTTCGACGACAACGGCAATCTCAACGCCGTGCGGATCCGCGACTGGAAGGCGACGTTCGCGAAGCCGGGCGACTGGCTGTACGGCGGCCCGCCGCTGCCGCTGACCTTCCCGAGAATCGCCAACCTGCGCATGGATCCGCTTGAGGTCCACGTCGACTTCGACGCCAACCCGATGGCGATGCGCTGGATGGGCGACAAGTTCTGGGCGTTCGTTCCGATGCAGGCGGCCGTCGGCCACTTCCTCCAGACGTTCAAGGAGTTTCCGCAGCGGCAGAAATCGGCCAGCTTCAACATTGATCAGGTGCTGGCGCGGTTGAATGAAGGGTCGGTGGCGGGCAAGTAAAGAGAGGACGCGTGCCGCGCCGGGGACGCTCCGGCGCGGCCGGTAGACATCCATGGAAGCCCTGCTGCACTCGATTGCGCACCCGATCGCCCTTGCGATCCAGGCTGTGGCAATTGCGTTCGTCACGACGGGAAGCGCGGTCGCATTGTTCAAGGCCGCCCGCATGCTGATCGCTGGCATGCGCAGCAAGGGTGAGTTCCAGGCGATCTGGCTGAACCACGCGCGCTGGCTGGTTGCCGGGCTCACGTTCCTGCTCGCGGCCGACATAGTCGAAACGTCGTTCTCGCCGACGTGGAACGAGCTGGGGCGGCTTGCGGCGGTCGCCATGATCCGGACGTTCCTCAGCTACTTCCTCGACCGCGAGATGGAGTTCGCGGAGAGGCCTGTGCCGCCGAGTGCGACCGATGTCCAGGTGTAATCGATGGAGAAATCCATGAACGATCCGACTGAAACGCGCATCACCGCGAAGTCGCCCTCCGATCTCATCTCGGTGGAACTCTCGTCGCGACGCACCGGGATGTCGTTGCAGCGCACGCGTATGAGCGCCGATCGCACGCTGATGTCGGTCATGCGGACGTCGCTGTCGCTGATCGGCTTCGGGTTCACGATCTTCCAGGTGTTTCAGAAGGCGCACGAAGCGCAGATCCTGAAGAGCGCGCAGGCGCCGCGCACGTTCGGTCAGGCGCTCGTGCTGCTCGGCATCGTGATGCTCGCGCTTGGGATCGCTTACCACGTGAGATTCATGGTCGAGTTGCGTCGCCGTCGAGACCAACTCACGGCCGATGGGCTGATCCACGCTCAGAGCGAGTTTCCCATCTCCCTGACGCTGATCTTCGCTGTGCTGCTGTTCGGCATCGGGCTGTTCGCAATCGCCAGCATGGTGTTCGACGCGGGCCCCTTCACCTAGAGCGGGATGGCTTCGGCACATGCATGAGCAGGAAGACGATCACCATGAATTTCCCACGCAATTCTTCCTCCGCATCGGATCCAGGCTTGCAGTTCAAGCCCGGACCAAGAATGAGTGAGGGGCGAAAGGACGCGTCATGAACGCTTATCGAGGTTTTTGCCGCGCGGCCGCCGGCCTGTGCCTCGGCGCGGCGGCCGTCCTGCCACTTGCTGCGCAGGCCCAGGACAGCGATCGCTGGCAGTGGCGCGGCTCGGCGTACCTGTGGCTGTCGAGCATCGAGTCCGTAACGCGCTTCCCCAGCGGCGCCACCGGGCCGACCATCGACGTGGACGCGGGCGAGATCCTCGAGCGGCTCAAGCTCGGCTTCATGGGAGTTCTCGAGGGCCACAGCGGGCGCTGGGGCGTATGGAGCGACGTCATCTACCTCGACGTCGGCGACACGAAGACCTCGACGCGCAACTTCACGCTGAACGGCGGCGCGCTGCCGGCGTCCGCCACGGGCAACCTCAGCCTCGACATGAAGTCGTGGCTGTGGACCATCGCTGGCATGTACACGGTCGCCCGCAGCCCGGACTACGAGGCGCACGCGCTGTTCGGCGCGCGCATGGCGTACGTCAAGCAGACGCTGGACTGGGCGCTGAACGGCAGCGTCGGTGGCACAGGACTGCCCGGGACGGCCGGACGCAGCGAAGTCAGCGACACGAACTGGGACGCGGTTGTCGGCGTGACGGGCGCGGCGCGGCTGGGCGCGGACCGGCGCTGGGTCGTGCCGTACTACTTCGACATCGGCGCCGGCCAGTCGAAGCTCACCTGGCAGGCGCTGGCCGGGCTGGGGTACGCGTTCGACTGGGGCACGGTCTCCGCGGCCTGGCGTTACCTCGACTACGAGTACAAGGCAGGGTATCCGCTGGAAAGCATGAAGCTGAGCGGACCGTTCCTTGGCGTGACGCTGCGGTGGTGACCGCGGCCCAATGAGAAAGGCGAAACGATCATGTTGAAGGCGGCGAAGTGGCTCGTGATCTTCGGCAGCGGTTGGCTGGTGTTCGACGCGATCTTGATCATCCTGGGATTGCCGAACCCGCTATTCGGATGGCCGCTCCCGTGCCCGGTCACCCTCGCACTGCTCGGTAGCGGCCTGCTTCTCTTCGGCTTGAAGAGCGAAGCGTTCGGGCGCAGTTGAATAGCCGGCAAAAAGAAGGCGCGGCCTTTGCGGCGCGCGCCTTCGAAGTGGGCCGGACTGAAGTCCGGCCCGGGGGTAGGAGTTTCAGGCTTTCGACGTGATCTTGATCTTGCCCTGCTTGTCGATGTCGATCTCGGCGTTCAGGAAGCCGGCCTTGTAGCCCGCGTCCTTCAGCTTGTGATACGCCATCTCGGCGCGGATGCCCGTGCTGCAGTGGATGATGATCCGCTTGCCCTTCGGCAGTTCGGCGATGCGTGCCGCGAGGTCCTCTTCGGGAATCAGGACGGCGCCCTTGATCATGCCGGCGTTCGCTTCGTCGACGTTGCGCACGTCGAGGATCAGGACGTCGGCCGGCGTGGCCTGGGCGAGCTTGCTGAACTCGTCGACCGAGATCGAGCCGGGACGCGGCTTCGGCGCATAGGCGACCTTGGTGGCCGCTGGCGTGCCCTGCTCGGTCGCATAGCCCAGGGTCTGCCATCCAAGCAGGCCGCCGCTGACGACCTGGACGTTCTGCTGGCCGCCCTTGATCAGCGCCCGCGCCGCCGCGATGGCATCCGCGCCGCCGCGTCCGTCGTAGACGATGATCGGCGCTTCCAGTTTCGGCGCCGGGAACGACTTGAGCTGGCTCTTCACGCTGGCTGCCGGCATGCTGACCGCGCCCTTGATGCGACCACCCGCCGCTTCCTCAGGCGTACGGACGTCGAGGATGATCGCCGGGATGTCCTTGTCGACGTAGGCCGCCTTGACGAACTCGGGCCGCGTGACGAGGAAATCCTTCGTCTGCCACTCGGGCACACCCTCGTGATAGACCTTCGTGTTCTTGAAGCCCATCGCGACGGCCTTGCGCTGCGACAGCGGGCTCATCTGGCAGGTCACGCCCTGGCAGAAGAACACCAGTTGCTTCGACTTGTCGGCCGGCAGCAGTTTCGCCGCGACCTTGTCCCACGCCGGGTACGGGATGTTGATGGCGCCCGGGATCGTGCCCTGCTGGAAGCGGGGCAGCGGCCGCGAGTCGATCAGCACGACGCTGGGGTCGGGCTTCTCGACCTGCCGGCGGACGAACTCGAAGTCGACGAGGTCGCCCTTGGCAACCTTCACAGGGCCCTTCAGGATGACTTCGGTGGCCCACTTCTGGCCGTCCTTCTCGACGTACGCGATGCGCGTTTCGTGCCCCTTGCGGGCCTCGCGCAGCGCCTCGGCCGGCTTCTGCACGTCGCCGTCGGTCACCTTCACCGTTTTCGGGTCGAAGCGGACGATTTCCTTCGCGTCGTCGATCGCGAGCTGGATCGAGGTCGACTTGAAGGCGACATTGTCGAAGTAGCCTCGAATCGAGCCGGCCATCGGCTGGTGGCAGTTCATGCAGACCTTCGGCGAGGTCGCCTTCGGCGCCGGGGCCTGCGCGGCGACCGGTCCGACGGCGAAGGCCGCCAGTACAGCGGTCACAACCCACGGTGTTCTCATCGTCGTTCCTTCTCTATGTGGTGAGGTAATGAATCGGTTGAAAGTGGTTCGTTCAGGCTCCGTCACTGGCCCGTGGCCGCGCTGACGATCGCGCTCGCCTGGCCGGCGTTCACGAGGACCCAGCGCAGCGCGAAGCCGCCGGCGAGCACCAGCACCGCCGGCACGATCGTGTGGCGAAGGCGGTGCGACATCTCGAGCAGCTGCATGACCAGCGGAATGACGATGCCGACCGCGACGACGCCGACCCAGAACATCACGGCGTACTTGCCGCTGAACAGCAGGCTGGCGGCGGCGCCGTGCGACGTCGACGACGTGACGAGGCCGATCAGCAGCAGGAAGATCAGCACGAGTTCGACCGCGAGCAGGCCGATGTCGGCGCGCTGCAGCGACTCGGCCGTATGCGGCGCCGGCGGCTGAGGGCCGAGCGGCTGGCCGAGCGCCGCGATGGCGCCGCTGATCATGCCCTGCGGCGCGGGGCGTTTGCCGAACACCCGGGCCGCGAGGTGCAGCGCGGCGGCGGCGGCCGACAGGCCGGACACGAGGAACAGCACCGGCAGCACCGACGTGTTCCACAGCGGCCGCGCGACCATCGTGTTGAGCAGGATGCCGGTGTAGACGCCGACGGCGATGCCGAACACGATGTTGATCCACGCCAGCGCGCGCAGCCGGGCCGGGCTGGTCACGAACCAGTCCGACGCCTTCCGCGTGACGGGCAGGGTGCGGCCGATCCAGGGCCACGCTTCGGGCAGGCGGATCAGCGCGGACACCAGCAGGATCGCGTACACGATCAGCAGCACCCACGAGCCCCACGCCATAGGCGAGGCCGGCATGAACGTGATGTAGATCGCCCACACGTACAGCGGGTGCGCGAGGTCGAGCAGCAGCGCCAGCATGCCGAGGTTGAGCAGCACGAAGGCGAGCAGCGGCGTCTGCAGCGAGAAGAAGTTGCGGGTGTCCTCGCCCTTCGCCGTCTTCAGCATCGCCAGGCCGGCGAACACCATCATCCCGGCGACCATGCCGCCGAGGAACAGGTACACGGGGATCTCCCAGCCCCAGACGTGCAGGGTCGGGTCGATCAGCGGGTTGTGGCGCGTCGTTGTCAGTTCGAGCATGGCGCGCTCCTCACGTGAGATAGAAGACCCGTGGCCGCGTGCCGGCCTCGGGCAACAGGGTGTGCCACTTGCGCGCGGTCAGCAGCTGGCTCACCGTGCTCTGCGGATCGTCCAGGTCGCCGAAGTACATGCAGTGCGTCGGGCAGACCGAGACGCACGCCGGATCCTTGCCTTCCTTGGTGCGGTGCAGGCAGAACGTGCACTTGTCGACGTAGCCCTTGGGGTGCACGAAGCGGGCGTCGTACGGGCACGAGGCGATGCAGGCCTTGCAGCCGATGCAGCGGTTGGCCGTGACCTGGACGGTCTTGCCGAACGGCTCGACGTGGCTGGCGCCCGTGGGGCAGCACTGCACGCACGGCGGGTTGTCGCAGTGGTTGCAGCGCTCCGAGCGGATCTCCATCGTCAGCGTGGGGAAGGTGCCCCGCACTTCCGTCGTGATCCAGTCGCGGCAGAAGCCGGTCGGAACGTCGTTCTCCGTCTGGCAGGCCACCACGCAGTCCATGCAGCCGACACACCTGGCGGTGTCGATCACCATTCCGAAGCGTGCCATCTATGCCTCCACCATGAACGTGACGAAGTTGCTGTGGATGCTCGTGCCACCCATCAGCGGATCGGTCTTGTACTTCGTCGTCAGGCCGGCAACGCTGGCTCCTCGCTGGTAGGCGCTCTTCAGCGCCGGGTTGGTGTGGCCGAAGCCGTAGACCATGTAGACGGTGTCGGGCCGGATGCGCTGCGTGGCCTTCACCCGTACCTTGTTGCTGACGATGCCGTCCTGGTTCTTCAGTTGCACGTAGGCGCCGTTCTTCAGGCCGATCTGCGCGGCGGTGGCCGTGTTGACCCAGACCTCGTTGTCGCGCATCAGGTCGCCGAGCAGCGTGTTGGTCTGCGTGCGGCTGAAGGTGTGCACTGGCGCGCGGCCGGTGATCAGGCGGAAGTGGCCCGCCGGCGGCTCCTCGTGCTTCGTGTACTTCGGCACCGGATCGAAGCCCTTGTCCTTCAGCTGCTGCGACCAGAACTCGACCTTGCCCGACGGCGTGTCGAACGCGAGCTGCACGCCTTCCTCGACGGTCGTGGGCTTCTTCTCGCCGAGGATCACGCCCTCGGCCTTGAACTTGGCCCAGTCCCAGCCGGACTTCTCGATGCGCGCCTTCAGGTACTCCTCGATGTCGTTGAACGGCATGACCTCGGGCATCCCGAGCTTGTTGGCGAGCTGCTTCGCGATCCACCAGCCGGGCTTCTGCTCGTGGGGCGGCGCGACGACCGGCTGCCGCAGCGAGACCCAGCCGCGACGTCCCCAGCCGATCTGCAGCTCGTCGTGGCGTTCGAGGAACACCGACTCGGGCAGCACGACGTCCGCGTAGCCGGCGATCTCGCTCGGCACCGTGTCGACGACGACCAGCAGGTCGAGGCTGTCGATCGCCTTGACGGTCTCGGCGCGGTTCGGCAGTGCCTGGATGATGTTCGAGGAGTAGACGAACCAGCCCTTGATCGGGTACGGCTGGCCCGTGATGGTGGCTTCCCGGATTCCCGTGGTGACCTGTTCGTCGGCGAACGGATACTTCTCGCCGTTCGGGTTGTCGGCGTAGGGCTTGGTGCGCTCCGGATACTTCGGCAGCGGGTAACCCGCGACCTTGATGCCGTTCTGGATGTGGATGCCGCCGCGCCGTCCCCAGTTGCCGAGCAGCGCGTTCAGCAGCGCAATGGCGCGGCTGCGCTGCGCGTCGTCGCCGTACCAGTTGACGCGGCGTCCCGGGTGGATCAGCGAGGCCGGCCGGCGCAGCGACAGTTCCCGCGCGGTCTTGCGGATCAGCGCCGGGTCGAGGCCAGTCTCGGCGGCGGCCCACTCGGGCGTGGCCGACTTGATCTCCTCGACGAACTTGTCGAAGCCGAGTCCGTGCTCCGCGACGAAGGTCCGGTCGTACCAGCCTTCGGTGACGAGGACGTTCATCCACGCCAGCAGCAGGGCGAGGTCGGTGCCCGGCTTGATCGGCAGCCAGTACTTCGCCTTGCTCGCGGCCACCGAGTAGCGCGGGTCGACCACGATGATCGGGATCCGGCGCGCCACCGCGTTGGAGAACTCCTGCACCTGCAGGTTGTGCATGTTCTCGCCGAGGTGCGAGCCGATCAGCACGAGGCAGTCCGTGTTCTCGATGTCGGTCGGCTCGGGCGAGCCGAGGCCCTGGCCGAAGGTCAGGTTGAAGCCGACGTCGCGCGGGCCGCGGCACTGCGCGAACGAGGCGCCGGCCATGTTGATGCACCCGTAGCTCTTCAGCACGTGCTGGATGAAGCGCACGCCGATGCCGTGGTACAGCATGGCGATCGATTCGGGCCCGTGCTCGCCCTTGATCTTCTGCATGCGCTCGGCGACGTGCGTCAGCGCCTCGTCCCAGGTCGCCGTCTTCCAGGCTTCCTTGCCGCGCTCGCCGGTCCGGATCAGCGGCGTGCGCAGGCGGTCCGGGTCGTTGATCGCGCCCGGCGCGCCGCTGCCGCGCGGGCACAGCCGTCCGCGGCTCTGCGGGTCGATGGGATTGCCCTCGAACTTCCACACCTTGCCGTCGCGCACCGAGGCGAAGCCGGCACAGCGCCAGAAGCACATCTCGCAGAAGGTCGGAACGGTCGTGACCTCGCCGGGGGCAGCGGCGGCGTGGGCGAGGTGGGTGAGGGGTGGGATCTGGGTGGCGGCGGCGCCGGCACCGAACGTTGCTGCGGAGATCTTCAGGAATCTCCGGCGTGAGAGTGCGTTCATCTGTGTCCTGTATTAGTGGAGTGCGGCAGTCGGTTTCCTCATGCCGCGCTACGCAGGGCGGATTGCACGCCTCCCGTTACAAAACCGGTTGATGCAGCGCACTCAAGCGACCGGACTGCTGCGCGACTGTGATGCCGATCACGGACCGGATCGAAGAAAAACGAACGGTCGTTCGCGAACGTCGCACTGGCCCGGAGGCCGTTTTGACTGCTGTCAATGCGTACGAGCTACTACGCATTAACTTGCTGTCATTCATCGACCCACACGGAGCACTCCGCATGAAAGCCAAAGGCAAGTTCCTCGTTCTGTCGTTCCTGCTCGGTGTCGCGATGGCCATGCCCGGCGTCGTCGGCGCGCAGAACTATCCCGACTCGATCAAGCAGATGGTCGGCGCCGCCAAGAAGCAGGTGAAGGTCGTCAACATGGAGCAGTTCAAGGCCGCCTTCGACAAGAAGGAGACGGGTTTGATCGTCGACGTGCGCAACCCCGACGAGTACGCGACCGGGTTTGTGCCGGGCGCGGTGAACGTTTCGCGTGGATTGCTCGAATTCACGATCTGGGACCAGGTGGGCTTTCCCGACAAGACCGACATGGCCAAGAAGATGACGCTGTATTGCAAGTCCGGCGGCCGCTGCGCGCTGGCGACGAAGACGCTGCAGGACCTCGGCTTCACCAACGTCCAGTCGGTCGACATGAAGTTCGAGGACTGGGTCAAGGCCGGGTATCCGGTCGCAAAACCCAAGCAGTAACTCGCGATCCGGACCGCATCGAGGGTCAGTCGGGCCCGGCGCCGGCAACGGCGCCGGGCCCGGTCATCTCGGGCGCCGTCCTTTGCTGATCCGCCGTCGCGCGACGGGTCGCTATCGCGCCGCGCGACCGGGCGCGCCGCAGGCCGACAACGCGGTCGGTGCGAGCGGCACTGGGGCCCATGCGGCAAGCGGGCGGCAGTCGCCGTCGACGCACAACGCGTAGTCGGACCCGAACGCCGAGCGGGCGAGCCTCACTTCGCGGTGCCAGCGCTGCGGCGGGCGGTAGTGCCATGCCGTGCCGACCTTGACGGCGTCCGGCGGCGGTTCCATCCCCGCGCCCGATCCCTGCACGCGCGCCCCGCTGAGGTACAGCCACTCGCCGGCGACGACGTAGTCCTCTTCCCACAGGATCTTCTCGACGGTGTGCTGCCAGCGCAGCGTGAAGCGCTGCGCCGGAACCTGGATCAGCGCCGTGCCGACGACGATGCACAGCGCCGAGGCGATCATGGGCCGGGCTCTACACCGCCTGCGCGCGCTGCCGGCCGCGATGGCGCACCAGATGCCAGGCCGCCAGTGCCGCGCCCAGGCCCAGCCCGATCTCGTCGGTCAGCGGCAGCGCGGCCACGAGGAACGCCGCGGCGACGAACGCCCAGAGACGCTCGATCCAGTTCAGCGGCGCCAACCAATAGCCGATCGCGGTGCCGCCCCACAGCAGGATGGCGACGACCGCCTTGAAGACGACGTAGCCCGTGTCGATCCACGTGCCACCCTGCAGCATCAGCGCCGGCGAGTAGACGGCCATGTAGGGAATGATGAATCCGGCCAGCGCGATCCGCACGGCCTGCACGCCGATCTTCATCCCCGACACGCGCGCGATCGGCGCCGCCGCGAACGCCGCCAGCGCCACCGGCGGCGTCAGGTCGGCCATGATCCCGAAGTAGAAGACGAACATGTGCGAGACGATCAGCGGCACGCCCATCTCCAGCAGCGCCGGCGCGGCCAGCGAACTGGTGATGATGTAGTTCGGGATCGTCGGGATGCCCATGCCCAGCACGAGGCACACCAGCATCGTCAGCGCCAGGCTGAGGAAAAGGCTCTTCTCGCCGAGCTGGATGATGTAGCCGGCGAAGTTCGTGGCGGCGCCCGTCAGCGTCAGCACGCCGATGATCACGCCGACGAGCGCGCAGGCCACGCCGACCGGCAGCGCGTGGCGCGCGCCGTTCGCCATCGCGTCGACCGCGTCGCGCAGCGTCTGCCGGCCGCCGCGCGCGAATACGAGCGCCAGCGCCATGACGGCGATGACGGTCATCACCGCCACGATGCCGAACCTGAAGAAGGCGGAACACGCGAGGCCGATCAGGATCCAGAACAGGATCTTGATGCCGGTCGGGCCGAAGCGCGAGGCCAGCACGAAGCCGAAGATCAGGACGACGGTCAGGCAGAGCGCGACCATGCCGGAGAACAGCGGCGTGTAGCCGGAGAACAGCAGGAACACCAGCACCATCAGCGGCAGCACCAGGTACCAACGTTCGCGTACCGCGGCCCACGGGTTCGGGCACTCGTCCTTCGGCATGCCGTGCAGCCCGGCGCGGCCGGCCTCGAAGTGGACCATCACGAAGGCCGTCAGGAAGTAGAGCAGCGCAGGGATCGTCGCCGCCACGCAGATGTCGACGTAGGGGACGTTGATCGTCTCCGACATGATGAAGGCGACCGCGCCCATCACCGGCGGCATGATCTGGCCGCCCATGCTCGACGTGGCCTCGACCCCGCCGGCGAATTCGGCCTTGTACCCGAAGCGTTTCATCAGCGGGATGGTGAACTGGCCGGTGGTGACGACGTTCGCCACGCCCGAGCCGTTGATCGTGCCCATCAGCGCGGACGACACCACCGCGACCTTGGCCGGCCCGCCGCGCTTGTGGCCGAACAGCCCGAGCGCGAAGTCGGTGAAGAGCTTGATCATCCCGGCCTGCTCGAGGAAGGAGCCGAACAGGATGAACAGGAAGATGTACGACGACGACACGTAGGTCGGCGTGCCGTAGATGCCCTCGGTGCCGAAGCCGAGCTGGCCGACGATCTGGTCGAAGCCGTAGCCGCGGTGCGCCAGGGTGCCGGGCAGGTACTGCCCGAAAAGGCCGTACAGCAGGAAGGCGGCGCAGATGATCGGCAGCGCGATTCCCATCACGCGGCGCGCGGCTTCGAAGACCAGCACGATGGTCACGATGCCGATCACCATGTCCCAGTCGGTCAGCTCGCCGGCGCGCTGGATCAGGTCGGCTTCGAAGATCCAGTGATAGAAGCTGAAGACGAAGCCGATGCCGCCGACGATCCAGCCGATCCAGCGGCGCCCCGCGGGCGGCATCAGCAGGAAGGTCATCAGCAGCAGGAAGCCGACGTGCAGCGCGCGCACCACCGTGCTTGACAGCGGGCTGAACGCCGCCGTGACCACCTGGAAGGTGGAAAAGGCGACGGCGACCGCGTAGACGGCCGGCGGAAAGCGGAAGGTGCCGTGCTGCAGGTCGGCGTTGGCGTCGGGAACCGGCTGGGTCATCGAGTGGCTCGCAAAAAAAATGGCACAGCCGGAGCTGTGCCATCTTCGATCGGAACTGCGCGGCTGCGGATTACTTTAGCAGTCCGGCCTCGCGGTAGTACTTCTCGGCGCCCGGATGCAGCGGAACCGGGGGGTCCTTCGGAGCGTCGGCCGGGTTGATCGACTTGGCCGCCGAGTGCGCGGCCGCCATCTGGTCGAGGTTGGTGAACAGCGCCTTGGTCATCGTGTACACCATGTCCGCCGGGACGCCCTCGTGCGTGACGAGGAAGTTCTTGACGGTCGCGGTCGGCGTCGCGGCGTGCTCGCCGTAAGTGTTGGCCGGGATCGTGCCGGCCTGGTACGCCGGGTCGCCGATCTTGGCGATGACGTCGGCCGGGATGCTGACCATGTTGATCTTCACCGACGTGGCGAGGTCGCGGATCGAGGCGACGCCGATGCCGGCGGACTGCAGCGTGACGTCGAGCTGGCGGTTCTTGATCAGTTCCACCGACTCGCCGAACGGCAGGAACTCGACCTTGGCGAAGTCCTTGTACGTCATGCCGGCGGCCTTCAGGATCGCGCGGGCGTTCAGCTCGGTGCCGGAGCGCGGCGCGCCCACGGAGATGCGCTTGCCTTTCAGGTCGGCCAGCGTCTTGATGCCCGAGTCGGCGCTGGCGACGATCTGGATGTAGTTGGGGTAGATCCCGGCGACGGTGCGCAGCTTCGCGAGCGGCGTCTTGAAGCCGGCGTCCTCGACGCCCTTCCACGCGTCCGACAGGGAGTCGCCGAGCGTGAAGGCGATCTCGCCGCGGCCGGCCTGCAGCAGGTTCAGGTTCTCGACCGAAGCCTTGGTCGCCTGGACGCTGGTCTTGGCGTCCGGCATGGCCTTGCCGTAGATCTGGCCGAGCGCGACGCCGAGCGGGTAGTACACGCCGCTCTGGCCGCCGGTGAGGATGTTGACGAACTTCTGCTGCGCCGCGGCTCCAGCCGACAGCCCGGCGAACGCCAGGCCGACGACGAAGGAGCGAAACAGGGCACGGGCCGATGAATGCATTCCAGGTCTCCTTGTGGATGAGTCCCGCTTGCTTGCGGGCGTTCTGCGTGTGGTGCGCGGATTATAGGTTCGACATCGGGTCCCGCCCCATGCGGTCGAACCCGGTGCGTAGTCAACGCAGCGGACCGGCCGCCCGCTGACCGCCGGCTCTGGCAGACTCGCGCCCATGAACCCCGCCATCGAGTCCTCCCTTGCGTGCTGGCACGCGATGATCGCGAGCGGCGACACCGGCCGCCTGCGGTCGCTGCTGGCACCCGACTGCGTGTTCCGTTCGCCGGTCGCCCATCAGCCGTACCGCGGCGCCGACCGCACGGAACTCGTCCTCTCGACGGCAGCCGCCGTCTTCGAGGACTTCGCGTACCACCGCCGGTTCGCCAACGGCAACGACGTCGCCCTCGAGTTCTCGGCGCGCATCGGCGCGACGGAGTTGAAGGGCATCGACCTGATCCGTTTCGGCGACGACGGCCTGATCACCGAATTCGAGGTGATGGTGCGGCCGGCCAGCGGACTGCAGGCGCTCGGCGCGGAAATGGCGCGCCGCCTGACGGGGCGCCTCTGAGGCCGGGTCGGGCGATGGCCCCCCGCGCGTACGCCGCCTTCTAGGCCGTCGCGGCGGGGAGGAACTCGCGCAGCGCCGCCTGCAGGGCGGCCGTGTCGACCGGCTTCGACAACACCCTGCGGACGCCGGCGGCCGTCGCGGAGCGCGGATCGAGCAGGTCGCTGCGCCCGCTGTACAGCACCACCGGCACCCCGGCGCGCCGGGCGACGAGCGCGCGCGTCAACTCCATCCCCGTCATTCCCGGCATCGTGTGATCGGTCAGCACGACGTCGAACCGCTCGGGCTCGAGCGAAAACCAGTGCAGCGCGTCGGCGGGATCGCTCGCCGCCACGACTTCGAGCCCCCAGCCCTGCAGCAGTTCGCGCATGTAGCCCAGCACCGACGGCTCGTCCTCGACCAGCAGGACGCGCCCGCGCAGCGCGGGGGCGTCGCGTCGGGCTTCCTCGGGCGCGCCGTCGGACGGCGTGCCGTCGCGCGCGGCCACCGGCAGCAGCACCCGGAACGTGGTGCCCCTGCCGCGCTGCGACTCGACGAGGACATGGCCGCCGTGCTCGTGCACCACGCCGTGCACGATCGACAGTCCCATGCCGGTCCCTTGCCCGATGTCCTTGGTCGAGAAGAACGGATCGAACATGCGGTCCAGCACGCCGGGCGGAATCCCGGGGCCGGAGTCTGCCACCGACACTTCCGTGAACGTCCCGGAGAAGCGGTGGCGGCAACTGGCGCACGTCATCTCGGGCACGTGCACGAACTGCGCGTTGACCACGATGCGTCCGCTCTCGTCCATGGCGTCGCGCGCGTTGATGCAGAGGTTGAGCAGGACCTGGTGCGCCTGCACCGGGTCGACCAGGGCCACCGGATCGCCGTCGACGTGCGAGCGCAGTTCCAGCGAGGCGGGCAGGGTCGCGCGCAGCATGCGGGTCGACTCGCTGACGAGCGACCGCAGCGCGACCGCCCGCGGCTCGCTGCGCTGGCCGCGGCTGAACGCCAGCATCTGCTGGATCAGGTCGCGCGCGCGGTGGCACGACTGCTCGGCCTGGCTCAGATACGCCTGCAGCTTCGGATCCGCGGAACCCGCGGGGCGCTCGGAGGCGAGGGCGATGTAGCCCATCACGCTCGTCAGGATGTTGTTGAAGTCGTGCGCGATGCCGCCGGTCAGGTGGCCGATGGCCTCCATCTTCTGGGCCTGCTGCAGCTGCGACTCGAGCTCGCGGCGCCGGGCCTCGGCCTGCGTGCGGGCCGTGACGTCGCGGCCCATGTACAGCACGTGCGGTGCGCCGCGGTGCTGGATCGGCACGCCGCGCAGCTCCAGGTCGTAGCGGGCGCCGTCCTGCCTCAGCAGCGTGGTCTCGAACACGATCGGCTCGCCCGCGAGCGCCCGTGCGTGGAGCGCCCGGATCGCCTCCGCGTCCGCGGGCGGATTCGCGAAAACGCGATCGTTTCCGACGACCGTGTCGCGCGTGTAGCCGCTCATCGCCTCGTAGGTCGCGTTGACGTCGACGATGCGGAAGTCGGCGTCGCGTAGCACCAGCGCGTCGGCCGAGGCGTTGAAGATGGCGCGGTACTGCTCCTCGCTGTCGCGCAGCGCCTGCTCGGCGCGCTTGCGCTCGGTGATGTCGCGGATCGTGGCCAGCACGATCTGGCGACCGTCGAGCTCGAGCCGGTTGGCCGTGATCTCGACCGGGAAGATCGTCCCGTCCTTGCGACGGTGCCAGCGCAAGGGAATGTTGAGCGTCCCCTTGCCGTCGCGGATCGAGGGCGCGGTCGACTCCGGCTCGTTCGACAGGTCGGTGGCGGCCAGCCGCAGCAGTTCGTCGCGGGAGTAGCCGTACATCTGCACCGCGGCGAGGTTGACGTCCACCAGGTGCAGCGTCTCGGCGTCCACCAGCACGACGGCCGCCGACTCCATCTCGAACAGCAGGCGGTAGCGCTCCTCGCTCGCCCGCAGCGCCGCCTCGGCGCGACGCCGCTCCGTGATGTCGCGCGCGATCGCGAGCACGTGCGGTTCGCCTCGGTGCCGGATCGGCAGGTATCGGATCTCGACGTCGAAGGCTTCGCCGTCCTTGCGGATCGTGCGCGTCTCGAGCTGGCCGGTCTCGCCCTCGATCGCGCGCTGCATCATCCTGATCCGCCGCGCGACGTCGAGCGTCGGCAGCCGGTCGCCGAAGGTCGAGCCGACGATTTCCTCGCGCTTGTAGCCGTACAGCGCGGTGAACGCCTCGTTGACGTCGACGATGCGGATGTCGCGGCTCCACAGCACCAGCGCGTCGGCCGAGCCCTCGAAGATCGCCCGGTACTGCTCCTCGCGCAGCCGCAGCGCCTCGTGGTCGGCCTTGCGGTCGGTGATTTCGCGGATGAACGCCAGGATCCGCTCCTTCCCGCCGATCGTGGCGCGCTTCAGGACCACCTCGTCCCAGTGCAGGCTGCCGTCCTTGTTCCGCCGGTGCCACTCGAACCGCACCGGCTCGCCGCTGCGCGCCCGCTCCAGGTGGCGGGCCGCCTCCACCTCCGTGTACGGCGCAACGTTCGAGCTGACGTCCGCGATCCGCACCGCGAGCAGCTCGTCGTGCGTGTAGCCGAAGCTGCGGCAGGCCCGCGGGTTCACGTCGACGACGCGACCGGTGTCGAAGTCGTGCACGAAGATGGCGTCCTCGGCGGCCTCGAAGATCGAGCGGTAGCTGGCCTCGGAGGCGCGCGCGATCGCGTCGGCGCGCTGTCGCTCGAGTTCGGCGGCGGCGCGCGCGGCGAAGATCTTCAGCAGCGCCTCGGTGAGGGCGCGGTCGTGCAGCGGCTGGCGATGCAGCGCGACGATCAGGCCGACCTGCCGTCCGCCGGCGTCGCTCATGGAGTGCGCGGCGTAGCTGTCGAAGCGCTGGGCGTGGAACAGGGTGCCGGGGGTGAACTCGTCGTGCACCCCGGCGGCGACGAAGCGCGACTCGCGGCCCACCATCGCACGGCACGGCGTGCCCTCGATGTCGTAGTCGAACGGACGCAGCAGCTGGCCGTCGAGCCAGGTGGCCAGCGAGATCACGCGGCGGGGCTCATCCCGGTCGAAGCGCGCGATCATCGCCGCGTCGACGTCGAGGATCCGGGCGAGGCTGGCCGCCAGTGCTCCGAAGACGTCGCCGCCGTCGTTGCGCGACACCGCGAGCGCGGCCGCGGTGGTCTTGGCCAGTGTCCGCTCCAGCCGCGTCGCCTCCGATGCGGCCGTCATCGGAAGCGCGTCGCCGGGGTGCACGATCGCCTTATGCCGCGGCCGGCTCGGTGCGACCGGCGTCCTCGCCCTCGATGCGCCGGGCGAGCCGGTCGGACCAGGCGGTCGGCTTCATCGTCTGGCGCTCGGCGAGGATGTGCTGCGCGAGCCGCGGGCGGCCGGCGCGCCGGGCGGCGTCGATCAGCGTGAGAGACAGCAGGTCGCGCTGCGCGTGGCTGCCGCCGAACCGGTGGGCCGCGTCGCGCGTCGCCTGGATCTGCTCGACGGTGGTGTCGAAGTCCTGCCGGGCATACGCGCGGACGCCGAGCGCCAGCGGCAGGCCGACCTCGCGGGCCATCAGGCCGGCGCTCGCGGGGCCTTCGAGGGCGGTTGCCTGCAGCTCGAGCTGCAGGCGGCCGGCGGCGGCGGTACGGCCGGACGCGGCAAACGACAGCATCGCGTGCAGGTCATTGAACGCGTAGTGGCCGCGTTCCACGTCGAGGCGCGACTCCCAGTTGGCTGCCACGGCATCCCAGCGGTCGCCGACGTCGACGCCCTCGAGCGTGAGGCGCCACAGCATGGCGGTCGCGTCGACCAGCGACAGTGCGAACACCGCGGGCTCCGGGTGCACGGCGGTGTCGTACAGGTGGAGCACGCGGTCGATGTTGCCCAGGTCGAGATGGAACAGCGCCAGGTGCCACCAGTTGTGGAAGGCGAAGGCGTTGTCGGGTGCCCAGTCCTGCTCGCGCGACTGCAGCCAGTCGATGCCGTCGTCGATGCGGCCCTGCATCTCCATCACGTGCGCCACGGCGTGCACCGCCCAGCCGTCCTTCGGCTCGATGGCGAGGGCCCGGTGCGCCGTGCGCTCCGCCTCGGGGTACTGGTTGCACTCCTCCAGGCCGAACGCCTGCATTCCGAGGACATACGAATAGCCCGGCACCTCCGCGCTCCAGTGCGGCAGCACGCGCGCGATGCGGTTGCGCAGGTTCAGCGCGTCGCCGCGCAGGAAGTCCATCAGGTGTGCGGTCTGCAGCGCGACGGCATCGCGCGGGTGGTCGACCAGCACCGCGTCGAAGGTCCGGCAGGCGTCGTCCCACTCGTAGCGCACGAGCTGGTCGCCGGCGGCCAGCAGCCGCTGCTCGCGGGGCGTCATGATCGCGGCGTGCGCACGCGCGGTGTCGAGGGCCGCCACGGCGTCCGGGACGTACTTCTTCTCGGTCAGCGTGTAGAGCAGGAACGCCTTGAACAGATGCGCCGACACGAACGACGGGTCGGCGGCAAGCGCCGCATCGAGCGTGGCGAGGGCGTCGCCGCGATAGGACTGGAACTCGGCGAGGGCGGTCTCGTAGTGCTGGATGGCAAGGTCGGATGTCGTCGAATGGGCGACATCCCGGGCGTCACGGATCATCGGAATCTCCTGGATTGCAGGCGCGCGCCGCAGTCGGGCGCCACCGGGTTCGTCGGATCGAAGCCGCGGCCTGCGCGATCTCCGCAGTATCGCGGGCTTCGAACGAGGCGCCGAGTCTAGGAACGGCGAGGCGCGCTGTCGCCGGCTTTTACCCTGCGATTACTCATTGATACACGGCGGTTACATGCCGCCGTCGCGGCCCGTGCCCGGTGGCGCGGGCGGGGCGGGAACGTACATGTAGCCAGCCCCCCGCACGGTGCGGATGGCCCGCGGGCTTTCCGGATCGTCCTCGATCTTCCTCCGCAGCCGGGTGATGCGGATGTCGATGGAGCGATCGAAGGGCTCCCACTCGCGGTTGCGCGTCAGCGTGAGCAGGCGGTCGCGGCTGAGCACCTGGTTCGGATGGTCGAGGAAGGCCCTCAGCAGGTCGAACTCCATCGCCGTCAGGCTCACCTCCGCGCCGTCGCGGTCGAACAGCTGGCGCGCCGCGACGTCGAGCGAGCAGCGCCCGATCGGCAGCCTCGGATTGGCCATCCGGCCCGCCCCCGCCGCGGCCGGCTGAAGTCGCCGCATCACGCTCCGGATGCGCGCGCGCAGTTCGCGGGGATCGAACGGCTTGCCGATGTAGTCGTCGGCGCCGACCTCGAGGCCGATGATGCGGTCCACCGTCTCGCTTGCGCCGGTGATCATGATGATCCCGACGCTGTGGTGCGCGCGCAGATAGCGGGCGAGCGACAGGCCGTCCTCGCCGGGCAGCGCGAGATCGAGCAGCACCACGTCCGGGACGAAGGTCTCGAGCGCC
>Ga0209391_10000178_pt1 | contig 26163 bp, 33 predicted proteins | sample PPLLak3March2015_FD_187246 | JGI IMG/M metagenome (GOLD analysis project Ga0209391, IMG submission 187246) | Freshwater sediment microbial communities from Prairie Pothole Lake near Jamestown, North Dakota, USA - PPLs Lake P7 Core (1) Depth... | ecosystem: Environmental > Aquatic > Freshwater >...
CTCAGGGACTCCAGATCAATCACCGCACCTTCGACGGCATTGAGCTCGCCAAGGCGGACCTGCGCGGTTGTGCGGGACACCCTCGAGGTAAAACCGTACTTGGGCAAACGCTTCTGCAGGGGCATCTGGCCACCCTCAAAGCCAGGTCGAACCCTGCCGCCGGAACGTGACTTCTGGCCCTTGTGGCCGCGACCTGCGGTCTTGCCCAGGCCACTGCCAATCCCGCGACCAACGCGCTTGCGGACCGGGCGAGAACCCGGAGCGGGGCTCAGGGTGTTCAGTCGCATAATGTCTGACATGATTTAGTCCTCAACCCTTACCAGGTAGTTAACCGAATTGATCATGCCACGGACAGAGGGGGTATCTTCCACTTCTACCGTGTGACCAATACGGCGCAAACCAAGACCGGCCACACAGGCCTTGTGGTTCTTCAGGCGCCCATAGGTGCTCTTGATCTGTGTAACCTTGATTTTTGCTTTAGCCATGACGAGCAAATCCAGTAATTAATTCAGAATCTCTTCAACGGTTTTGCCACGCTTGGCAGCTACTTCCTCAGGCGCGCACATGTCGCGCAGGCCGTTGAATGTCGCGCGAACAACGTTGACCGGGTTGGTAGAACCGTAACACTTGGCCAGAACGTTATGTACGCCTGCGATTTCGAGTACGGCGCGCATCGCGCCGCCCGCGATTACACCAGTACCCTCGGAAGCCGGCTGCATATAGACCCTGGACGCACCGTGAGATGCCTTGACCGGGTACTGGATGGTTCCGTTGTTGATCTCAACCTTGATCATGTTGCGGCGAGCAGCATCCATCGCCTTCTGGATTGCAACCGGGACCTCGCGTGCCTTGCCGCGACCGAAGCCAACCTTGCCTTTGCCGTCGCCAACGACGGTCAGCGCGGTGAAGCCGAAGATACGACCACCCTTGACCACCTTGGCCACGCGGTTGACCTGAACCAGTTTCTCCTGGAGGTCGCCTTCCTGCTGCTGCTTTTTCTGATCGTTGAAAGCCATATCTACACCCTAGAAATTCAGTCCGGATTCACGAGCTGCATCGGCCAGAGCCTTGACCCGCCCATGGTACTTGTAGCCACCGCGATCAAACGCGACCGACTCGACACCAGCCGCTTTCGCACGCTCTGCAACAAGCTTGCCTACGGCAGCCGCGGCTTCGATATTTCCGGTCTTGCCGCCGCGCAGCTCACTATCAAGCGTCGACGCACAGGCCAGCACCCGGTCCCCGGCCGGCGCGATAATCTGCGCATAGATATGGCGGGGGGTACGGTGAACGCTCAGGCGAACGGCGCCGAGGTCGCGCATACGGGCACGCGCGCGACGAGCGCGGCGCAACCTTGATTCATTCTTCACACTCATTTTCAGATTACCTACTTCTTCTTGGCTTCTTTACGACGAACAATCTCGTCGGCATAGCGAATGCCTTTACCCTTGTAAGGCTCCGGCGGACGGAAACTGCGAATCTCGGCTGCCACCTGGCCAACTGCCTGCTTGTCGATGCCGCTTACCACGACTTCGGTCTGCGAGGGCGTTTCTGCAGTCACACCCTTCGGCAATTTATAGTCAACCGGATGCGAAAGCCCTACTGTCAGGTTGACGGAAACTCCATCTGCCTTGGCGCGGTAACCAACTCCGTTCAACACCAGCTTCTTCTGCCAACCCTCGCTGACACCCTTGATCATATTGCTCACCAGGGCACGAGTTGTTCCGGCCATGGCCTTGAATTGATCACCGTCGTACTGGACGGTCAAAACGTTGTCATCCTGGCTTACACGTATGCCCGCATCAAGGGACAGCTGCAGCGTCCCCTTTCCGCCCTTGACAGTGAGCGCATTGCCGTCGAGCTTGACTTCAACTCCCTTGGGCAGTGCAACCGGATTTTTCGCGACTCTAGACATTTCAAATGCTCTTTAAATCAAAATACATTTAGAAAACGGTGCACAGCACTTCGCCGCCAACTCCGGCTGCGCGCGCCGCACGATCGGACATGATTCCCCTGGAAGTCGATACGATCGCTACGCCAAGCCCCGCACGCACCGATGGCAACTCGTCCTTTGCCTTGTAGTGACGCAGCCCGGGGCGACTCACGCGGTCAATCTCGGCTATAACCGGCTTGCCCTGATAGTACTTGAGCGCTATCGCCAAACGAGGCTTTCCGCCTTCAGTGGTAAGCGAAAAATCACCTATATATCCCTCGTCACGCAGTACGGTGGCGACCGCTGCCTTAAGCTTTGAGCCAGGCATTTCGACACTTTTCTTGCCCGCCATCTGCGCGTTGCGTAGACGGGTCAGCATATCTGACAGTGGATCCTGCATACTCATAATCTAATTCTCTCCGTAAACCGACTGGTCCGTTACCAGCTGGCCTTGACCAGGCCGGGTACATCACCGCGCATGGCAGCTTCACGTAACTTGTTCCTGCACAGGCCAAACTTTCTATAAACACCATGGGGGCGCCCTGTTACCTGGCAACGGCGACGGCCGCGGCTGGGACTGGCATCACGCGGAAGCTTCTGCAGGGCAACCTGCGCGTTCCACTTCTCCTCATCAGAGGCCTTGGTGCTGACAATGATCGCTTTCAGTGCTGCTCGCTTGCCTGCATATTTTGCTACCAGACGAGCGCGCTTCTTTTCGCGCATTACCATAGATGTTTTAGCCATGTACTAGAGCCTCTTAAGCCTTCAGGGGGAAGTTGAAAGCACGCAGCAGCGCCCGGCCTTCATCATCCGTACGAGCGGTGGTGGTAATGGTGATATCCATGCCACGCAGGGCGTCCACCTGGTCGTAATTGATTTCGGGAAAGATAATCTGTTCGGTTACACCCATCGCGAAATTGCCGCGGCCATCAAAGGACTTCGGGCTAATGCCGCGGAAGTCCCGGATACGCGGAATCGCGATAGTGATCAGGCGATCCAGGAACTCGTACATCCGATCCGAACGCAGGGTCACCTTGCAACCAATCGGCCAACCATCGCGAACCTTGAATGCCGCAATGGATTTACGCGCCTTGGTGATGACCGCCTTTTGGCCGGATATTTTCTCCATCTCGGCAACTGCGTTCTCGAGGACCTTCTTGTCGCCCAGCGCTTCGCCGACACCCATATTCAGGGTGATCTTGGTGATGCGCGGAACCTCCATCACATTTGCCAGACCCAACTCTTCCTTGAGACGGGGAGCGATCTCGCTCTTGTACTTCGCTTTCAACCTTGCCATGTTTAATTCCTGCTAACCCGGTCAGCCAACGGTGGCTTAAGAGTCAATTGCCTCGCCACTGGATTTGAAGACACGCTGCTTGCGGCCTTCCTCCACCTTAAAACCTACACGATCAGCCTTGCCGCTTGCGGGGTTGAAAATCGCCACATTGGAGACCTGTATCGGCGCCTCCTTCTCGACAATGCCACCCGCCACGCCCGCCTGGGGATTGGGCTTGGTGTGCTTCTTGATCATATTCACACCGCTAACAACGACCTTGTTGTTATCGAGTACCTTGCGAACCTTACCGCGCTTACCCTTGTCCTTGCCTGCCAGGATAATCACTTCATCATCGCGCTTTATCTTGTACATTTCCTTCCTCTCCCTGCCGGCCGGCCTAGATAACTTCAGGGGCCAGAGAAATAATCTTCATGAACTTCTCACCGCGCAGCTCGCGAGTCACAGGCCCAAAAATGCGGGTGCCGATCGGAGCCTGCTGATTGTTGAGCAGCACGGCGGCATTGTCATCGAACTTGATCAGTGACCCGTCGGGACGACGCACGCCTTTCCTGGTGCGCACAACGACCGCCGTCATCACCTGGCCCTTTTTGACCTTACCACGCGGAATCGCTTCCTTGATTGACACCTTGATCAGGTCGCCAACACGCGCGTAACGACGCTTGGACCCGCCCAACACTTTGATGCACATCACGCGACGGGCACCGCTGTTGTCGGCGACTTCCAAATACGACTGTGTCTGAATCATCTTCTACTCCAAACTGCGATATGAAAGTTAAGCCTGCGGCTGAACTTCGGCGGCGCTATTTACCACTTCCAGCAGCTTCCAGGTCTTGGTCCTGGAGATCGGCCGCGTCTCGGTGACGGTGACGGTATCGCCGATGTTGCACTGGTTATTCTCGTCGTGCGCATGAATCTTGGATGAACGGGTGATGTACTTGCCGTAGACCGGGTGCTTTACCCGGCGCTCCAGCAGCACAGTGATCGTCTTATCCATTTTGTTGCTGACAACCGTGCCAGTAACAACGCGTGTACGCTTCTCTACAGATGCCATTGTTAGTTACCCGCCTTCTCATTGAGCACGGTCTTGACGCGAGCGATATCGCGCTGGTTCTCTTTCAGAAGGTGAGTCTGCCCCAACTGACCAGTTGATTTCTGCATGCGCAGCTTGAACTGGGCCTCACGCAGGGCCAGCAGCTGCTTGTTCAGATCCTCTGGGGATTTCCCACGCAATTCAGTTGCTTTCATCACATCACCGACCGTTTAACAAATGTTGTTGCAAGCGGAATCTTGGCCGCAGCCAGCGCAAATGCCTCCCGCGCCAACTCCTCGGTCACGCCCTGTACCTCATAGAGCACTTTCCCTGGCTGAACCTGGGCTACCCAGTATTCCACGTTACCCTTCCCTTTACCCTGACGCACTTCCAGCGGTTTACCGGTAATGGGCTTGTCCGGAAAAACCCGAATCCATATCTTGCCGCCACGCTTGATGTGGCGTGTCATGGCCCGGCGAGCTGCTTCAATCTGACGGGCCGTAAGGCGTCCGCGCCCTATTGCCTTCAGACCGTATTCACCGAAACTCACCTTGCTACCGCGCTGCGCCAGACCGCGATTGCGGCCCTTCATCGCCTTGCGAAATTTTGTACGCTTTGGTTGGAGCATCTGCGTAACCCTTAATTGGTTGCTGTTTTCTTGGTGCTATCGGACGAATTGTCAGTACCTATGACTTCGCCCTTGAATATCCAAACCTTCACACCGAGAATGCCGTAGGTGGTGACCGCCTCGTATGTTGCGTAATCTATATCAGCACGCAATGTGTGAAGAGGAACACGTCCTTCGCGATACCATTCAGTGCGAGCGATCTCGGCGCCGCCCAGGCGGCCACCTATCTGAACCTTGACACCTTCCGCGCCCTGGCGCATGGCGTTCTGCACCACTCGCTTCATGGCGCGGCGGAACATCACCCTACGCTCAAGCTGCTGGGCTACGTTCTGGGCAACCAACTTCGCATCGAGATCGGGCTTCCGAATCTCCTCGATGTTGATCTGCACCGGCACGCCCATTTTCTCAGCGAGTTTCTTGCGCAGACCGTCCACGTCCTCACCCTTCTTGCCGATGACTATACCCGGCCTTGCGGTGTGGATCGTGATGCGTGCCGTTTGTGCGGGACGCTCGATCACCACACGGCTAACGGAGGCGCTCTCAAGAGTCTTCTCAATGAAGGCACGAACTTCCAGGTCCTTGATCAACTGCCTGGGGTAGTTCTTGCTGTCTGCATACCAGATTGAGGTGTGGTCCCTGACGATACCTAACCGAATGCCGACCGGATTTACTTTTTGACCCATGTGGTCTTCTCCTAAGAACTAGCCTTCGCTGTCTGCAACTTTCACGGTGATATGACAGCTGCGCTTGAAAATGCGGTCTGCGCGGCCCTTGGCACGGGGGCGCAGGCGCTTCATCGTCATGCCTTCATCTACAAAAATGCTGGATATCTTCAATTCGTCCACGTCAGCCCCTTCGTTGTTCTCTGCATTGGCGATCGCAGAGTCAAGAATCTTTTTGACGATATGTGCCGCTTTCTTGGGGCTGAATTCCAACAGGCTCAAAGCCTCTTCCACGGGCTTACCGCGAACCTGGTCGGCGACCAGCCGGGCCTTTTGCGCTGAAATCCGCGCGCCCTTCAATTTTGCTGCAACTTCCATCTCTTCAACCTCGCTTCAGGCAAGCGCTTAGCGCTTCGCCTTTTTGTCCACGACATGGCCCTTGAATGTGCGGGTCGCTGCAAATTCACCCAACTTGTGGCCAACCATGTCCTCATTGACCAGTACCGGCACATGCTGGCGGCCATTGTGGACAGCAATAGTCAGGCCAACCATATCCGGCGATATCATCGAGCGGCGCGACCAGGTCTTGATCGGGCGACGATCATTGCTTTCAATCGCTGCTTCAACTTTCTTAATCAAGTGAAGGTCAATGAAAGGACCTTTCTTCAGTGAACGCGGCACAGTTTCTTCCTCTAATCTCTTGGGTCTATTTGACCAAACTTACTTTTTACCACGGCGGCGTACGATCAGGTTGTTGGTACGCTTGTTCTTACGGGTCTTGTAACCCTTGGTCGGCGTGCCCCACGGACTCACCGGGTGACGGCCACCAGAGGTACGGCCTTCACCACCACCATGGGGGTGATCTACCGGGTTCATTGCAACACCGCGCACAGTCGGGCGAATCCCACGCCAGCGCGATGCGCCCGCCTTACCCAGCTTCTGCAGACTGTGTTCGGAGTTGGAGGCCTCACCCAGGGTGGCGCGGCAATCCGACAGCACCTTGCGCATCTCGCCTGAACGCAGTCGTAGCGTCGCGTACTGTCCCTCCCGGGCAACTACCTGCACCGAAGCCCCCGCGGAACGCGCCACCTGGGCGCCCTTGCCAGGCTTCAACTCAATGGCGTGTACCGTTGAACCCACCGGGATGTTGCGCAGGGGCAGACAATTACCGGTCTTGATCGGCGCAGCAGAACCGGATTGCAGAACATCACCGGCCTGAACACCCTTGGGTGCAATAATGTAGCGGCGCTCTCCGTCTGCAAACAGCAGTAATGCTATATGGGCAGTACGGTTCGGGTCGTATTCAATGCGCTCCACAGTGGCAGGAATGCCATCCTTGGTGCGCTTGAAGTCGATGATGCGATAATGCTGCTTGTGACCACCGCCAATATGGCGGGTGGTTATCCGGCCATTGTTGTTACGACCACCATTCCTGGTTTGCGTTTCCAGCAGTGGCTTGTAGGGAGCACCCTTATGCAGCCCCTCTTTGCTTACCCGGACGACGTGACGGCGTCCTGGGGAAGTGGGCTTGCTAGTTAATACTGCCATCTCGAACCTACTCCTTAATCAACCGACGCAAAGTCGATATCCTGACCCTGCTGCAGCCGAACATATGCTTTTTTCCATGTCGACCTTGCGCTCATGCCGTGCTTGTTGCGCTTGACCTTGCCCTTGACCCGCAGGGTGCGAACGTTGTCCACCTTGACCTTGAACAACTGCTCAACCGACTTCCTGATTTCGGCCTTGGTGGCATTGAGCGCGACCTTGAACACATACTGGTTGTTCAGGTCAGCCACCACGGCGGCCTTCTCGGAAACGTGCGGACTTTCGAGTATCTGAAATATGCGCTCCTGGTTCATCCCAGCATCTCCTCAAGCTTCCTCACCGCATCGACGGTGATCATCACCTTCTCGTGGCCGATCAGGCTCACCGGATCGACGCCATCGACATCACGCACATCCACCTTGTGCAGGTTCCGGGCCGCGAGGTACAGATTCTCACCCACCTCGGTAGACACAATCAGCACGCTGTCCAGGCCATATTCGCCAAGCTGCTTTACCAGCAACCTGGTCTTGGGCTCTGCCAGCTCCATGCTCTCGACAACCACGAGGCGGTTCTGGCGAGCCAGTTCCGACATGATGGAGCGCAACGCAGCGCGGTACATCTTGCGGTTCACCTTCTGGCTGTGATCCTGCGGCTTCGCAGCAAAAGCGACGCCACCACTGCGCCAGATCGGGGACCGGATAGTTCCCGCACGGGCGCGGCCGGAGCCTTTCTGCCGCCACGGCTTCTTGCCACCGCCGGCAACCTCAGAGCGTGTTTTCTGGGCGCGAGTACCCTGGCGGGCGCCTGCCATATAGGCGGCGACAACCTGATGGATCAGGTCTTCATTGTATTCGCGTGCGAAGGCAACATCAGAAACAGACACTGTGCCTGCCGTGGCATTGCCCGGCTTTACTACACTCAATTCCACGTTGGAGACCCCCTAACCTTTTGCCTTGACCGTGGGGCGTACGACTACGTCCCCGCCGGGTGCGCCCGGTACTGGGCCCTTGATGAGCAGCAGATTACGCTCAGCATCAACACGGACAATCTCCAGCCCCTGGGTGGTTACATTCCGCGCACCCATGTGGCCCGCCATTTTCTTGCCCTTGAACACCCGGCCAGGCGACTGGTTCTGGCCAATTGAGCCAGGAGCCCGGTGTGACAGGGAGTTGCCGTGGGTAGCATCCTGCATCTTGAAATTCCAGCGCTTTACACCGCCCTGGAAGCCCTTGCCTTTGGACTGCCCTGCCACATCGACAATCTGGCCTGCCTGAAACCGCTCCACAGTCAGCTCAGTGCCGACTGCGGGCGCCTCATCGGCAGCCTCCAGACGAAATTCCCACAAACCCGTCCCTGCCGGGACATTCGCCTTGGCGAAATGGCCAGCCTCGGATTTGCTCACTCTCGAGGTCTTACGGTTGCCCGTGGTGACCTGGATAGCACGATAACCATCGTTATCGAGCTCTTTGATCTGAGTGACGCGGTTTGGAGAAACCTCCACTACGGTCACTGGAATGGATACGCCGTCTTCGGTAAAAACACGAGTCATACCGGACTTACGGCCGACTAAGCCAATAGCCATTTTGCTAACCTCTCAGTGTACGGGGCTCTACCCTCTATGGCCGCCCAGAATTGTTGCCATCGGGGCGTTACACACTCGGGACTCCTGCCCCAAGCAGGTCTTGCTACATCAATCTGTAGTTAACCAAGACTAATCTGTACTTCGACACCTGCTGCCAGGTCCAACTTCATCAGGGCGTCCACGGTTTTCTCAGTGGGCTCCACGATGTCCAGCAAACGCTTGTGGGTACGGATTTCGTACTGGTCGCGAGCGTCCTTGTTAACGTGCGGGGAAATCAGCACGGTAAATCTCTCTTTCCGGGTCGGGAGGGGGATCGGCCCCTTGACCTGGGCGCCGGTGCGGCGCGCGGTTTCAACGATCTCCTGGGTAGAGGAATCTATCAGGCGATGGTCGAAAGCCTTGAGGCGAATTCGAATGCGTTGACTCTGCATCAGACCTAACTCCAATCAATAAAAAACCAGGAACCCGCCATGGAGTCCCCCGAAAAAAGGAACGCGAATTCTAATGAGGGGCCCAACTGCTGTCAAGCAGGGTTCTCAAATAATTTTCAGCGCTTGGGAAATCCGCCCCGTAGGGGGCGGTCACGGCGGTTTACCTGGCGCAATCCACGCAGCGGGTCGCCTCGGGTATGGCCTTCAGCCTGGCCGGGGCGATCGGTTTGCCACAGGCGCCGCAAAACCCATAGGTCCCAGCCTCAATCCGCTCCAGTGCGGCCTGCACAGCCCGGATTGACTGGGCGGTCTCATTGCCTATGGCATCGACCACCTCATCGTTTTCCCTTTCCTGGGCCTGTTCGGCAGAATCGCCCGAGTGCTCGCGAGTGACGTCACTCTTTATGCTTGCCAGGCGGGCCTGCAACATCGCCAGCCGCTGCTCCAACTCCAACCTGAGTGTAGTGTCAGCCATGGTCCGTCAGGCCTTCGCCTTCAACATGCGATAAAGCTCATCTTTCAGGCGGAGCCGCCGCAGCTTGGCTTCCTCTTCCGTATGGGTTGCCACGGGAGTAACCTCATTCTGCATGTTCTCAACCTCACGGGTGAGTTCATGGTAGGCCTCAAACAACCGCCTGAAGTGGGCGTCACTGACCTTAAGTTCGTGTATGCGCTCCCTGTACTCAGGGAATTCGTGAATCAAATCGTGGTGCTCAACAGACATACCTGCTCCTTATTGATCTAACCTTGTAAGACTTTACGCCAGCTTAATCCGCTGGGCGCAGGACACCATGATCTGGGTCAGCTTTACCCACAACCGCCCCTGACGGCGAAGCGCTTGACGAAACTTCCGGCAGCCCAGAAGATGGGGCAGCCAACCAGATTATACCCCGGAGGTAAGCAGATCATGGCGCAAACCGAGAACACGCATTCAGTCCTGATGGGCTACCTCCTGTGGATATTCGGGTTCATGGGAGCGCACCGATTCTACTACGGCAAGCAGATTACCGGGGTGATCTGGTTCTGTACCCTCGGCCTGCTGTTCATCGGCTGGATTGTGGACCTGTTCCTGATTCCTTCGATGGAGCGCGAGGCCGAGCGCCGCTTCATCCCGGGCCCAATCAACTACAATATTACCTGGATCCTGCTGACCTTCCTTGGATTTCTCGGCATTCACCGCTTCTACATGGGCAAATTCCTGACCGGGATCCTGTACCTGCTTACCGGCGGCCTGTTTCTCATCGGCATCCTCTATGACTTCCTGACACTGAATGAACAGCTGTCAGATGTAAACAGCGGATACTAAAAAGCCCGGTCGATGCCGGGCTTTTTAGAGGGGGTCACTCTTTACTCGATGATCTTGGCGACGACGCCGGCGCCAACAGTGCGGCCACCTTCGCGGATCGCAAAGCGCAGGCCGTCTTCCATCGCAATCGGCGCTATCAGCGTCACTACCATCTGCACGTTGTCGCCCGGCATCACCATCTCAACGCCCGCAGGCAGCTCACACGCCCCCGTCACGTCCGTCGTACGGAAGTAAAACTGCGGCCGGTAACCCTTGAAGAACGGCGTATGACGGCCACCTTCTTCCTTCGACAGCACGTATATCTCCGCCTCAAACTTCGTGTGCGGCTTCACCGAACCCGGCTTCGCCAGCACCTGGCCACGCTCAACTTCCTCACGCTTGGTACCGCGCAGCAGTACACCCACGTTCTCGCCCGCACGGCCTTCGTCCAGCAGCTTGCGGAACATCTCAACGCCCGTACAGGTCGTCTTCTGGGTAGCCCGGATACCGATGATCTCGATCTCCTCGCCCACCTTGACAATCCCGCGCTCCACCCGACCGGTCACCACCGTACCGCGACCCGAGATCGAGAACACGTCTTCCACCGGCATCAGGAACGCGCCGTCAACCGCACGCTCCGGCTCGGGAATATAGGCATCCAGGGTCTCCAGCAGGGTCTTCACCGCCGTCGTGCCAAGGCTGTTCTCGTCTTCTCCGTTCAGCGCCATCAGCGCAGAGCCGCAGATGATCGGCGTGTCGTCACCCGGGAACTCGTACTGGTCCAGCAGCTCGCGCAGCTCCATCTCAACCAGTTCCTTCATCTCCTGGTATTCCTCGGAATCCGCACCGCCACAGTCTTCCGCCAGCAGGTCAGCCTTGTTCAGGAATACCACAATGTAGGGTACGCCAACCTGACGCGACAGCAGGATGTGCTCGCGGGTCTGGGGCATGGGGCCGTCAGTGGCGCCGCACACCAGGATCGCGCCGTCCATCTGCGCCGCACCGGTGATCATGTTCTTCACGTAGTCCGCGTGTCCCGGACAGTCGACGTGGGCGTAATGACGGTTCGGGGTGTCGTACTCAACGTGCGAGGTCGCAATCGTAATACCGCGCTCGCGCTCTTCCGGTGCATTGTCGATACCGTCAAACGCAATCGCATTGCCGCCCCAGGTATCTGCGCAGACACGGGTCAGCGCCGCCGTCAGCGTCGTCTTGCCGTGGTCAACGTGCCCGATGGTTCCCACGTTCACGTGGGGCTTCTTACGCTCAAACTTTTCCTTTGCCACTTTCAATCACCTCTTGATGGGTTAGCTGATATTACTTGGTCTGGTTTTTGGAAATAATCTCTTCGGCCACATTCCTTGGGGCTTCCATGTACTTGGCAAACTCCATCGTATAGGTCGCTCGACCCTGGGTCGCTGAACGCAGGTCCGTAGAATAACCAAACATCTCCGCCAGGGGCACCTCGGCGTCAATCACCTTGCCCATGGCATTTTCATTCATACCCAGAATCAATCCGCGACGGCGATTGAGGTCGCCCACGACGTCGCCCATGTTCTCCTCGGGCGTGACCACTTCCACCTTCATGATAGGCTCAAGCAGCACTGCACCGCCCTGCTGGGCCAGTTTCTTGGTGGCCATCGAGGCGGCGATCTTGAACGCCATCTCGTTTGAGTCCACATCGTGGAAGGAACCGTCAAACAGGGTGGCTTTCAAGCCCAGCAGGGGATAACCCGCCAGTACGCCGTTCTTCATCTGCTCTTCGATACCCTTCTGCACGGCGGGCACATACTCGCGGGGAACCGTGCCGCCAACAACCTCGTTGACAAACTCCAGCTTGTCGGCGTTGCCATCCTCGCCCGGTTGAAACCGGACCCAGACGTGACCATACTGGCCGCGACCACCCGACTGGCGGACAAACTTGCCCTCGATCTCTGCGGTGTTGCGAATAGCCTCGCGGTAAGCCACCTGGGGTTTACCGATATTCGCCTCCACGCCGAACTCGCGACGCATCCGGTCAACCAGGATATCGAGGTGCAGCTCACCCATTCCCGAGATAATGGTTTGGCCGGTCTCTTCGTCAGTCTTGACGCGGAAAGAGGGATCTTCCTGGGCCAGTTTGCCGAGGGCAACACCCATCTTCTCCTGGTCGGGCTTGGACTTGGGCTCCACCGCCACCGAGATCACCGGCTCGGGGAATTCCATACGCTCCAGTACTATCGGTTTGTCGAGGTCACACAAGGTATCGCCGGTGGTAACGTCCTTGAGACCAACCGCAGCAGCAATATCCCCCGCCAGCACTTCCTTGATTTCTTCACGGCTGTTGGCGTGCATCTGCACCATACGGCCGACCCGCTCCTTCTTCTCCTTGACGGAGTTGTATACCGCGGTGCCGCTTTGCAGCTGGCCGGAGTAGACCCGGAAGAACGTCAGTGTTCCCACGAATGGATCGGTAGCAATTTTGAAAGCAAGTGCGGAGAAAGGTTCGGAATCGCTCGCGACCCTGACTGCCGGGGTGCGGTCCGCATCCAGCAGAGTGCCTTCTATCGCCTTGACCTCTGTTGGTGAGGGCATGTACTCGATGACGGCGTCCAGCATTGCCTGCACGCCCTTGTTCTTGAAGGCTGATCCGCCAAGTACCGGCACGATTTGATTGGCCAGCGTGCGCAGGCGTATGCCCAGCTTGATTTCCTCTTCGGTCAGCTCACCACCTTCGAGGTATTTATTCATCAGTTCGTCATTACCTTCCGCGGCAGCTTCAATCAAGTACTCCCGCATTTCCTCGACTTCGTCCAGCATGTCGGCCGGAACCTCGCCATAGACAAAGGTCATGCCCTGGTCTGCCTCGTTCCAGTAGACGGCCTTGTTCTTGACCAGGTCGACAACGCCCTTGAACTCTTCCTCCGAGCCGATGGTCATCTGCAGCGGTACGGCAATGGCACCCAGGCGAGTTTTCAGCTGGCCGACCACCTTGCGAAAATCCGCGCCTGCCCGGTCCATTTTGTTTACGAAGACCATTCGCGGCACTTCGTACTTGTTAGCCTGGCGCCAGACCGTCTCGGTCTGGGGCTGCACGCCGGAGGTGCCACACAGCACAACGACGGCGCCATCCAGCACACGCAGGGAGCGCTCTACCTCAATGGTAAAGTCCACGTGGCCGGGCGTATCGATGATGTTGATACGATGATCGTCAAACTGCGCATCCATGCCCTTCCAGAAACAGGTGGTTGCAGCAGAGGTAATGGTGATTCCACGCTCCTGCTCCTGCTCCATCCAGTCCATGGTAGCGGCGCCGTCATGCACTTCACCGATCTTGTGTGACAGCCCGGTGTAAAAAAGTACGCGCTCGGTGGTCGTGGTTTTACCCGCATCCACATGGGCGCAAATGCCGATATTCCGATACCGGCTGATAGGAGTCTTACGTGCCACGATTAAATCCCCAATGACAGGTTGCTAGGCAACAGGTTAAAAACGGTAGTGGGAGAAAGCCTTGTTCGCTTCGGCCATACGGTGCACATCCTCGCGCTTCCTCACGGCATTGCCCTTGCCCTGCGAGGCGTCGATGATTTCACCTGCCAGGCGCTGACGCATGGACTTTTCACCGCGGTTACGGGAGTACTCCACCAGCCAGCGCATGGACAGCGCCACCCGGCGGGAGGGACGCACTTCAACCGGCACCTGGTAGGTAGCGCCACCCACTCGGCGGGACTTTACTTCCACCATGGGTGCGATATTGTCCAGCGCCTCGCCAAATGCTTCGAGGGGGTCCTTGTTCAGGCGCTCACGGACGATATCCAGGGCACCGTAAACGATGGTTTCCGCTACTGATTTTTTACCACTGATCATCACGTGGTTCATGAACTTTGCCAGCGTCACATTGCCGAATTTGGGATCCGGCAGCACTTCGCGCTTGGCGACTACTCGTCTTCTTGGCATGTCTTTGCCCTTCTCTCTTCAGGTTGATCCGGACACCGTCCTGCCACAGAGGTGGGGGAGGCAGGGGTCCAGCCTTACTTACATCGTTAAACCAGGCGGTGCTGGTGGTAGAACTCGCTTACTTGGGGCGCTTGGCACCGTACTTGGAGCGACCGTTCCTGCGAGCGGAAACTCCAGAGGTGTCAAGGCTGCCACGTACGGTGTGATAGCGCACACCGGGCAAGTCCTTCACACGACCACCGCGAATCAAAACCACACTGTGTTCCTGCAGGTTGTGGCCTTCACCACCGATATACGAGGAAACCTCGTAACCGTTGGTCAGGCGCACACGGCAGACTTTACGCAGTGCGGAGTTTGGCTTCTTTGGCGTAGTCGTATAAACGCGAGTACACACTCCGCGTCGCTGCGGACAGCTCTGCAGGGCGGGTACGTCGCTCTTTTCTACCTTGCGCTTCCTGGGTGTACGAACCAATTGGTTAATCGTGGCCATCCAGTTAAAACTCCAGAATAAAATCGTTTAGTTTTATGGCCTTATGGCCATCCACCACCCGGAAGCCGCGATTCCGGCCCGATCAGGGAAACGGGACGTACGGAACCACCCCGGGAAAGAGGAGGCGGCATTCTATAGATGCCACAAAGAGGAGTCAACCGGGAAAAACGCCCGCCCGCAGCCCACAGGCCAAAAGAAAAGGGGCGGGGGGTGTTGCCACCCGCCGCCCCTTCAGCAAGGGGGCCGCCCTCAGCTGTTGTCTGCCCGCAGCGCCTCGGTCAGAGCCGCCTCGATTTCCTGGGCCGACACCGTGACAGCGGATCTGCTGTCCTTTACCCGCTTGCGCTCGGCATGATATGCCAGGCCAGTACCCGCGGGTATAAGGCGCCCCACGACCACGTTTTCCTTGAGGCCGCGCAGGTAATCGCGTTTGCCGGTAACCGCAGCCTCGGTCAGAACACGTGTGGTCTCCTGGAACGATGCTGCCGAAATGAAGCTCTCAGTCGCCAGGGAGGCCTTGGTAATGCCCAAAAGCTCGCGCTCGGCAGTCGCCGGCACCAGACCCTCGGCCAGCAGGCGCTCATTCTCCTCGAGGAAGGTGGTGTACTCGACCTGCTCGCCCTTGATCAGGTTGGAATCGCCGGAGGAGGTGATGACCACCTTGCGCAACATCTGGCGAACAATCACCTCGATGTGCTTGTCGTTGATCTTCACGCCCTGCAGGCGGTAAACCTCCTGGATCTCATTGACGATATACTTGGCCAGCTCCTCGATACCCTTGAGGCGGAGAATATCGTGCGGGCTGGGCGGCCCCTCGGAGACCACCTCCCCCTTCTCCACAAATTCGCCCTCGAACACAGACATGCTGCGCCACTTGGCGATCAGGGCCTCGAAGTGGTCGGAACCGTCTGCCATCGAAGTGCTGTCGGTAGGGGTTATCACCAGGCGACGCTTGCCCTTGGTTTCCTTGCCAAAGCTCACGGTACCGGAGATCTCCGCCAGAATGGCCGGCTCCTTCGGCTTGCGGGCTTCGAACAGGTCGGCCACGCGCGGCAGACCACCGGTGATGTCGCGGGTCTTGGATCCTTCCTGCGGGATGCGCGCGATGACATCGCCCGCTTCCACCTGGGAGCCGTCCTCGAGGCTGACCAGTGCAGACGCCGGCAGGAAGTAATGGGCGGGCACCGTGGTACCGGCGAGGCACAACTGCTTGCCCTTGCTGTCAACCAGGCCCACCGCGGGGCGCACGTCCTTCCCGGCTGCCGGGCGCTCGCCCGCATCCATTACCGAGATGCTGGACAGGCCGGTCAACTCGTCGGTCTGGCGCCGAATGGTAATGCCCTCTTCCATACCGCTGAACTTCACCGTGCCCGCCACCTCGGTGACGATGGGGTGAGTGTGGGGATCCCAATTGGCTACCACGTCCCCTGCCGAGACCTTGGAATGGTCCTTCACCTTGATCACGGCGCCGTAGGGAACCTTGTAGCGCTCGCGCTCCCGACCCAGGGTGTCGAGCAGCGACAGCTCGCCGGAGCGAGACACCGCCACCAGGAAGCCGTCTTTCTTGCGCTCTACAAACTTGAGATTGTGCAGGCGCACGGTACCGTCGTTCATCACCTGGATATTATCCTGGGCCGTGGCCCGCGACGCCGCACCACCGATGTGGAAGGTACGCATGGTCAGCTGGGTGCCGGGCTCGCCGATAGACTGGGCTGCTACCACACCGATCGCCTCACCCATATTTACCCGGTGACCTCGGGCCAGGTCGCGACCATAGCAGGTGCTGCAGATACCGTGACGGGTTTCGCAGGTAATTGGCGAACGCACCTGGATCTCATCGATGCCCATTTCCTCGAGCCGCTTGATCCACAGTTCATCCAGCATGGTGCCGGCGACGATGGCAATTTCCTCGGCGCTGCCGGGACGCATCACATCCCGGGCAACAATCCGGCCCAGGACGCGATCGCCCAGAGATTCGATAATGTCGCCACCTTCGATAACCGGTGTCATCAGCAGGCCCTGGTCGGTGCCGCAGTCCACCTCGGTGACCACGAGATCCTGGGCAACATCCACCAGGCGGCGGGTCAGGTAGCCCGAGTTGGCGGTTTTCAACGCCGTATCCGCCAGGCCTTTCCGTGCGCCGTGGGTGGAGATGAAGTACTGCAGCACGTTGAGCCCCTCACGGAAGTTGGCCGTGATGGGCGTCTCGATGATGGAACCGTCCGGCTTGGCCATCAGGCCGCGCATGCCCGCCAGCTGGCGGATCTGGGCCGGTGAGCCCCGCGCGCCCGAGTCGGCGTAGATATAAACCGAGTTGAAGGAGGCCTGCTGCTCTTCCTTGCCGTCGCGGTTGATCACCGTTTCCTTCGACAGGCCCTGCATCATCGACTTGGAAACCAAGTCATTGGCGCGGGACCAGATGTCGATAACCTTGTTGTACTTCTCGCCCTGGGTCACCAGGCCGGCAGCATACTGGTGCTCGATCTCCTTCACCTCGGCATCAGCCCGGGCAATCAACTCCGCCTTGGCGGCCGGAATCTCAAAGTCATTCACACCAATGGACGAGCCGGAACGGGTGGAGTACTCGTAACCGGTGTACATCAGCTTGTCGGCAAAAATAACCGTCGCTTTCAATCCCACCGCGCGGTAGCAGCGGTTGATGATACGGGAGATGGCCTTCTTGGCCATGGGCTGGTTGACCATCTCAAAAGCGATCCCCTTTGGCACGATCTCCCACAGCAGGGCCCGCCCCACGGTGGTATCGGCAACAAAGGTGCTTTCGATGCTATCGCCTTCGTCCGTGTTGATCACTTCGTTTATACGCACTTTTACCCGTGCCTGCAGGTGCACATGGCCGCCGAAATAGGAGCGGTGCACCTCGGAGACATTGGCAAAACACCTGCCTTCACCCTTGGCGTTAACCCGCTCGCGGGTCATGTAGTAAAGGCCCAGCACCACGTCCTGGGAAGGCACGATGATCGGCTCACCGTTGGCGGGTGAAAGGATGTTGTTGGTGGACATCATCAGGGCCCGAGCTTCCAGCTGCGCCTCGATGGTCAGGGGAACGTGGACCGCCATCTGGTCGCCGTCGAAGTCAGCGTTGTAGGCTGCGCACACCAGCGGGTGCAGCTGGATCGCCTTGCCCTCGATCAGCACAGGCTCGAACGCCTGGATACCCAGGCGGTGCAGTGTCGGTGCGCGGTTGAGCAGTACCGGGTGCTCACGGATAACCTCGGCGAGGATGTCCCACACTTCCGGCGGCTCGCGCTCAACCATCTTCTTGGCAGCCTTGATAGTGGTAGCCAGGCCGCGCGCCTCCAGCTTGCCGAAGATGAACGGCTTGAACAGCTCCAGCGCCATCTTCTTGGGAAGACCGCACTGGTGCAGGCGCAGGGTGGGGCCAACCACGATCACGGAGCGGCCAGAATAGTCCACGCGCTTGCCCAGCAGGTTCTGGCGGAAGCGGCCCTGCTTGCCCTTGATCATATCGGCCAGTGACTTCAACGGGCGCTTGTTGGAGCCGGTGATGGCCCGGCCGCGGCGGCCGTTGTCCAGCAGCGCATCGACGGATTCCTGCAGCATGCGCTTTTCGTTGCGCACGATGATGTCCGGCGCATTCAGGTCGAGCAGGCGCTTGAGGCGGTTGTTGCGGTTGATCACCCGGCGGTACAGGTCATTCAGGTCGGAGGTGGCAAAACGACCGCCATCCAGCGGCACCAGCGGCCGCAGGTCCGGCGGCAACACGGGCAGCACCCTCAGCACCATCCACTCGGGCTTGTTGCCGGAGCTGGCGAAGGCCTCCATCAGCTTGAGGCGCTTGGACAGTTTCTTTATCTTGGTCTCCGAGTTGGTCGCGGGAATCTCTTCGCGCAGGCTGGCGATTTCCTGCTCGAGATTCAGCTGCACCATCAGGTCCTGGATGGCTTCGGCACCCATCTTGGCGGAGAACTCGTCGCCAAACTCTTCCATCGCTTCGTAGTACTGCTCATCGGACAGCAACTGCCCCTGCTCCAGCGTGGTCATGCCGGGGTCAGTCACCACATAGGATTCGAAATACAGTACCCGCTCAATGTCCCGCAGGGTCATGTCCAGCAACAGGCCGATGCGCGAGGGCAGTGACTTGAGGAACCATATGTGGGCAACCGGGCTGGCCAGCTCGATATGGCCCATGCGCTCCCGGCGCACCTTTGCCAGGGCCACTTCGACGCCGCATTTTTCACAAATGACGCCGCGATGCTTGAGCCGCTTGTACTTGCCGCAAAGGCACTCGTAATCCTTTACCGGCCCGAAGATCTTGGCGCAGAACAGGCCATCCCGCTCGGGCTTGAAGGTGCGATAGTTGATGGTTTCCGGCTTCTTCACTTCGCCGAATGACCAGGAGCGGATCATCTCCGGCGAGGCCAGGCCGATGCGAATGGCGTCAAACTCTTCTGTGTGTCCCTGGGACTTCAATAAATTCAATAAGTCTTTCAAGGCGTATCCTCCACGAGGTTAATGCTACTGGGGCGAGCGGCGCCACGCGCCGCTTTCACCACTGAGTCCAATGTTACGTTTGTTACTCGCTCTCGAGCTCGATATCGATCCCGAGGGAACGTATCTCTTTAACCAACACATTAAAGGACTCGGGCATACCCGGCTCCATTCGATGGTCACCATCGACAATGTTCTTGTACATCTTGGTGCGTCCGGCCACGTCATCCGACTTGACCGTCAGCATCTCCTGCAGGGTATAGGCGGCACCGTATGCTTCCAGCGCCCACACCTCCATCTCCCCGAAACGCTGGCCACCAAACTGGGCCTTGCCGCCCAGGGGCTGCTGGGTTACCAGGCTGTAGGAACCTGTCGAACGCGCATGCATCTTGTCGTCCACCAGGTGGTTCAGCTTCAGCATGTACATATAGCCGACGGTAACCGGGCGATCGAACGCCTCGCCGGTACGGCCATCGTACAGGGTGAACTGGCCGCTCTCCGGCAGGTCGGCCAGCCTCAGCAGCTCCTTGATGGACTCCTCGGCAGCACCGTCAAACACTGGCGTGGCCATCGGCACACCGCCGACCAGGTTGGCCGCCAGTTCCATGATTTCAGGGTCGCTCAGTGATTTCAGGTTCTCGGTGCGGCCGGCGCCGTTGTTGTAGATCGTCTCGAGGAACTTGCGGATCTCCGCGACCTTGCGCTGCTCCGCAATCATGGCGTTGATTTTGTCGCCCAGCCCTTTTGACGCCATCCCCAGGTGAGTCTCGAGAATCTGCCCCACGTTCATGCGCGAGGGCACACCCAGCGGGTTGAGCACGATGTCCACGGGTTCCCCGTTCTCATCGTAAGGCATATCCTCAACCGGCATGATGACTGAGATAACTCCCTTGTTACCGTGCCGGCCCGCCATCTTGTCTCCGGGCTGGATACGGCGCTTGATCGCCAGGTAAACCTTGACGATCTTGAGTACGCCCGGGGCCAGGTCATCGCCGCTTTGCAGCTTGCGTTTCTTGTCCTCGAAGCGATCCTCCAGCAACTTGTTCTGCTCATCCATTTGGCGCTGGGCAGAGGCAATGGCCTCGTTGAGTTCAGGTTCGGCCAGCTTGAGCTTGAACCACTGGTCACGGTCCAGGCTTTCCAGCACTGCCGCGGTCAGCTCCGTGCCCTTGGCCAGGCCAGCGCCACTCACGGTCTTCTTGCCCAGCAACAGGTTCTCCAGGCGGGCATAGGTTGCCTCCTCGAAGATCCGGTACTCTTCCTTCAGGTCCTTGCGATAGTCATCCAGCTGGTACTTCTCGATCTGCAGGGCTCGGGCATCTTTCTCCAGGCCATCGCGGGTGAACACCTGGACGTCTATGACGGTACCCTTGGTGCTTGAGGGCACACGCAGGGAAGTGTCTTTCACGTCGGAGGCTTTCTCGCCGAAGATGGCGCGCAGCAGTTTCTCTTCCGGGGTCAGCTGGGTTTCACCCTTGGGGGTGACCTTGCCTACCAGGATGTCGCCGGCGTCAACCTCGGCGCCGATATAGACGATGCCCGACTCGTCAAGCTTGGCCAGTGCGCTCTCGCCGACGTTGGGAATATCCGCGGTTATCTCCTCGGAACCAAGCTTGGTGTCACGTGCAATACAGGTGAGCTCCTGAATATGGATGGTGGTAAACCGATCCTCCTTCACCACCCGCTCGGAAACCAGGATGGAGTCCTCGAAGTTGTAGCCATTCCAGGGCATGAACGCGATACGCATATTCTGGCCGAGGGCCAGCTCACCCATGTCGATGGACGGGCCGTCGGCAAGGATGTCACCGCGCTCTATCACGTCTCCCCTGCGCACAATCGGGCGCTGGTTGATACAGGTGTTCTGGTTGGAGCGCGTGTACTTGGTCAGGTTGTAGATATCCACGGGCGCTTCATCGACACCCGCGTCCTGGACACTGACGCGCACTACTATGCGGCTGGCGTCTACCGAGTCGACCACACCGGAGCGCTTGGCGACGACACACACCCCGGAGTCGGCGGCTACAAAACGCTCCATGCCGGTGCCCACCAGCGGCTTGTCGCTGATCAGGGTGGGTACGGCCTGGCGCTGCATGTTCGAACCCATGAGTGCGCGGTTGGCGTCATCGTGCTCAAGGAAGGGGATCAGGGCCGCAGCCACTGACACCACCTGCTTGGGCGACACGTCCATGTAATCCACGCGCTCGGGCGGCATGACCGTAAATTCGTTCATGTGGCGCACGGCGATCAGGTCATCGACGAACTTCATGTTCTTGTCCAGGGTCGCTGACGCCTGGGCGATAACATGTTCCGCCTCGTTGATGGCCGACAGGAACTCGATCTCGTCGCTGACCCGGCCGTTGATGACCTTGCGGTAGGGGCTCTCGAGGAAGCCATACTCGTTGGTGCGGGCATAGGTCGCCAGGGAGTTGATCAGGCCGATGTTCGGACCTTCAGGCGTTTCGATAGGACATACCCGGCCATAGTGGGTCGGGTGCACGTCGCGGACTTCGAAACCGGCGCGCTCGCGGGTGAGGCCGCCCGGCCCCAACGCTGAAACGCGGCGCTTGTGGGTCACTTCCGACAGCGGATTGTTCTGGTCCATGAACTGTGACAACTGGCTGGAACCGAAGAACTCCTTCACCGCCGCTGAAACAGGCTTGGCATTGATGAGATCCTGCGGCATCAACCCTTCGCTTTCGGCCATGGACAGGCGCTCCTTCACCGCCCGCTCAACCCGCACTAAACCGACCCGGAACTGGTTCTCGGCCATTTCGCCCACAGAGCGCACGCGCCGGTTACCCAGGTGATCGATATCATCGACGATGCCGCGCCCGTTGCGGATAGCCACCAGGGTGCGCAGGACATCGACAATGTCCTCCCGGTCCAGCACTCCGCTGCCCACGACTTCTTCTCGGCCCAGGCGACGGTTGAACTTCATCCGGCCAACGGCGGACAGGTCATAGCGATCCGCGGAGAAAAACAGGTTCTGGAACAGGTTTTCGGCAGATTCCTTGGTGGGTGGCTCGCCGGGGCGCATCATGCGGTAGATCTCCACCAACGCCTCAAGCTCGTTGCGAGTGGAATCCTGGCGCAGCGTATGGGAAATGAACGGACCACAGTCGAGCTCATTGGTGTACAGCGTCTCAATGACATCGACGCCGGCCTCGGCCAGCGTTGCCATGATGTCCGCCGTCACTTCGGAGTTACATTCCACCAGCACTTCACCGGTCTTTTTGTCGACAATATTCTTCGCCAGTGAACGCCCATGGATGTAACTGGAAGGAATCTCCAGTTGCGTAATCTTTGCCTCTTCCAACTCGCGAATGTGGCGGGCAGTAATACGGCGACCCTCTTCCACCACGACCTTCTTGCCCGCCTTGATATCAAAAGCGGCAATATCACCGCGCAGACGCTCCGGGATCAGCGTCATGGTGTAGACGCCCTTCTTGTCGACCTTGAAGGTGTTGACCTCGTAGAACATATCGAGGATTTCTTCCGCCTCGTAGCCCAGCGCACGCAGGAGAATAGTCGCCGGCAACTTGCGGCGGCGATCGATACGCACGTAGACCAGGTCTTTCGGGTCAAACTCAAAGTCCAGCCAGGAGCCGCGATAGGGAATGACGCGGGCTGAATACAGCAGCTTGCCGGAAGAGTGGGTCTTGCCTTTGTCATGGTCAAAAAAGACGCCGGGGGAACGGTGCAGCTGGGACACGATAACCCGCTCGGTGCCATTTACCACGAAGGTCCCGTTTTCGGTCATCAGGGGGATTTCCCCCATGTAGACTTCCTGTTCCTTGATGTCCTTGATGGTCTTATTGGCGGAGTCCTTGTCATAGATGATGAGGCGGACCTTGACGCGCAGGGAGCAGGAATAGGTAACGCCCCGCAACTGGCATTCGTTGACATCAAAAATCGGGGTACCCAGTTGGTAGTCCACGTACTCCAGCGCGGCATTACCGCTGTAGCTCACGATGGGGAACACAGACTTGAACGCGGCATGCAAACCACAGTCGCCACGCTGGTCGAGGGGAACCCCCTGCTGGGTAAACTTCCGGTAGGAATCCAATTGGATCGCAAGCAGGTATGGCACATCCATTACCTTCGGCAGAGTACCGAAATCCTTGCGAATACGTTTTTTCTCAGTGTACGAGTATGCCATCAGTACTCCCCAGCGTGGTTAGCTTGCAATCGCCTCGAGGGCGATTCACTAGTCCCTTGTCGGGACTAAAAACAGGCGGTAGCGATAACGAGCCGCACCAGCCCTGAAATTTCTGTTTCCTTGAAGCGGGAAAAGGCCGGCGGGCAAAAGCCCACCAGCCTTGTCCCTGCCCGGCTTCCGCCGGGCAGTATTTCAACTTACTTGAGTTCGACAGTAGCGCCGGCCTCTTCCAACTGCTTCTTGATGTCTTCTGCTTCGGCCTTGGAAGCGCCTTCCTTGATGGGGGAAGGAGCGCCATCGACCAGGCCCTTGGCTTCCTTCAGGCCCAGGCCGGTTACCGCGCGCACAACCTTGATGACGTTAACTTTCTTGTCGCCTGAGTTGCTCAGGATAACGTCGAACTCGGTCTGCTCTTCTGCAACTGCGCCGGCATCGCCGCCGCCGGCAGGTGCAGCGGCAACGGCGACAGCCGCGGCAGCAGTTACACCAAACTTCTCTTCCATTGCGCTGATGAGGGCAACGATGTCCATCACGCTCATTTCAGCGATTGCATTCAATATATCGTCTTTAGACAGAGCCATGACTCTAATCTCCTATTTAGCTGATTGAATATCCACTGCGGTGACTTACGCCGCCGCTTCCTTCTGATCGCGTACTGCTGCGAGCGTGCGAACCAGTTTTCCAGGTACTTCGTTCATCGTCTGAACCAGCTTCGTCACCGGCGCCTTCATAACACTCATCAATATTGAGAGTGCCTGGTCACGCGTGGGCAACTTAGCCAAAACATCCAATTGATCTGCACCCAGTATCTGGCCGCTTACCGCCAGTGCCTTCACCTCGAAGTTTTTATTCTCCTTGGCGAATTCCTTAAAGAGTCGAGCCGCTGCGCCCGGATCTTCCATCGAAAATCCGAACAGGGAGGGACCAACCAGCGAGTCATTCACGCACTCGAAGTCGGTTCCCACCAATGCCCGCCTGGCCAGTGTGTTGCGCACTACACGCAGGGTCACACGGTTTTCGCGAGCGTTTTTACGCAGGGCTGTCATCCCGGTCACGGTTACGCCACGTGCATCGGCGATAACCAGGGACAGGGCACTGGTGGCAGTCTCGTTAACCTCAGCTACGATCGCTTTCTTGTCTTCGAGTCCAATTGCCACTGGAATTACTCCTGGATTGCTAAGTTGAGTACCGGTAAAACTATGCCGGCACCGCTTGCGTGGTGAACAAATCCACCATCTGCGTAGGCTTTGATTCGCCCCGGGGGGCTCATCGCGATTAAGCCGGCACCGACAAACCCTGTCGCTGCTGTCGCCTACGGTCTTTGATGGTCTTCAGTTCAAAGCTAAATAGGGTCAAAACCCGAGCCTTCTCCAAAGACCTCAAAGTGGACCGGACCGGGCCTGCTAGCCCCGTCCGGCCTACAACACTCTCCCTCCATGGAGAGTCTTGAGGAATCGCCCCTTATGGGGGCAACTCGATCAACTTTCCAACGAGCCCTGGTCAATGGTGACGCCGGGGCCCATGGTAGTGCTGAGGGTGATTTTCCTCAGGTAAATACCCTTGGCGGCGGCGGGCTTGCCCTTTTTCAGGTCCGCCAGCACAGCCTCGAGGTTGCCTTTAATGGCGTCCAGCTCGAAACTGATCTTGCCGATACCACCGTGGATGATGCCGTTCTTGTCAGTGCGAAAGCGCATCTGGCCAGCCTTGGCGTTCCTGACTGCTGTTTCCACATCGGGGGTCACCGTGCCGGTCTTGGGGTTGGGCATCAGGCCGCGGGGGCCCAACACCTGGCCCAGCTGGCCGACGACCCGCATGGCGTCCGGGGAGGCGATGACCACGTCAAAATCCATCATGCCGCCCTTGATCTGTTCCGCCAGGTCCTCCATGCCCACCAGGTCAGCACCGGCTGCCCGGGCTTTTTCCGCAGCCTCACCCTGGGTGAAAACCGCTACACGAACCTCGCTGCCGGTACCGAACGGCAGGGTAGTCGCACCGCGCACGCCCTGGTCCGACTTGCGTGCATCGACGCCGAGATTGACCGCGACTTCAACCGTTTCATTGAACTTCACGGTGGAGAATTCCTTCAGCAGGCTCACGGCTTCTGCCAGGGGATAGGCCTTGGTGGAGTCGACCTTTTCCCGGAATGCACGTACGCGCTTGGATAACTTGGCCATCAGATCACCCCCTCTACATCGATACCTGCGGAACGGGCGCTGCCCGCGATGGTGCGCACAGCGGCGTTCATGTCTGAAGCTGTAAGGTCCGGCCACTTCTGGGTGGCGACTTCTTCCAGCTGGGCGCGGGTGACCTTCGCGACCTTGCGGGTGTTCGGGGTCGGTGAACCCGACTGGATCTTCGCAATCTTGCGCAAGAGGACCGCCGCCGGAGGGGTCTTCTTGATGAAGGTGAATGACCGGTCGCTGTAAACCGTGATTACCACGGGTATCGGCAGACCAGGCTCCATGCCCTGGGTCTCGGCGTTGAACGCCTTGCAGAATTCCATGATGTTGACGCCGTGCTGGCCCAACGCCGGTCCCACCGGGGGACTGGGGTTCGCCTGGCCGGCTTTTACCTGCAGCTTGATATAAGCCTGGACTTTCTTAGCCATTGTTTCTCTCCCGGGTGCAAACGCCGTTGTAGCTGACTACGCGGGCTCCCCATTGTGACGACCGCAGGGCCGTCCGTTACTTGAGGGGTCAGATCCGTGTTTCGCGC
>Ga0209391_10000180_pt1 | contig 26110 bp, 22 predicted proteins | sample PPLLak3March2015_FD_187246 | JGI IMG/M metagenome (GOLD analysis project Ga0209391, IMG submission 187246) | Freshwater sediment microbial communities from Prairie Pothole Lake near Jamestown, North Dakota, USA - PPLs Lake P7 Core (1) Depth... | ecosystem: Environmental > Aquatic > Freshwater >...
CGCTCTCGTCGAGCCGGCCGCGGTCGAACGGGAAGCCGAGCGAGCGCATCACGTCGACGGCGAGCGAGCGCTGCTTCGCCGTGCTGACCTTGCCGGTGATCGGCAACGGCGGCCGCTCCGCCTGCAATTCGATCGCGTCGCGAATCAGGCTCGGCAGGCGCCGCGACACCACGCGGAACAGCTGCTCGATCTCGGCGCTGAGGAATCCCGGGCTGAAGCCGTCGATCAGCGCATCGTAGGGCGAAATGCCCAGCGCCTGCGACAAGACCTGGGCCTTGTCCCGCGTGAGCGCGATGACCTCTTCGAGGTGCGGCGCAAACAGCGCGAAATTGCTTTCCTGCTTGGCTTCGAGCCAGCGCACCTCGGCGACCGCCGTCGCGCGCGCGAGCCGGGTGACCAGCGATGAAGGCGTCGCGATCGCGTGGTCCCGTTCGCGGCGCATTTCGCGCAGGTTCGCCAGTTGCCAGTCCTCGAGTTGCGACTCGCTGGCCTGCGCCCGTTCGATCAGCCGCGAAACCTTTGGGGCCGTGAGCAGCGCGTGGCACTCGGAGGCCAGCGCGGCCAGTTGCTCGCCGCGGACACTCGCGCTGCCGCGCGGCATCATCACGGCCGCGTCCCAGCGCAGCACGCTCGCCGCGCCGCGAAATGCGTGCAGGCGGCGGAACTCCTGTTCGAGTTGTTGGTACGGAGTCTGCGCCATGGCTGGGTCGAACTGCCGGCCGCCGCCAGGTGGCAACGATCACGGTCGAAGCATTCTAGCAACAGGCCGGCGCGTCGCGCCGCGTGAATCACGATTTTTGGACTATTTTTAATCTATATATCAATAGATTATGTAATTTATATCAACCGATTCGAATAAAGCTCAGGCGCGCTCGCTCTGCTCAGTGCCTGCAGCCGGTGCCGCCGCGGCAGTCGGGGCGGCCGAGCGGAGCTTCTCCAGCAACCGCGCGATGGTCTGCGGCGACTGCGTGTTGCGCGCCACGAGCGTGTAGACGGCCGGCACGACGGCCAGCGTCAGGAACACCGAGATCATCACGCCGTAGAACACCACGACGCCGATCGCCTGGCGCGATTCCGCGCCGGCGCCGCTCGACAGCAGCAGCGGCACGGCGCCGAACGCGCTGCAGAAGCTGGTCATCAGCACGGGGCGCAGGCGGATCACGGCAGCCTCGATCACGGCCTCGCGGAACTCGATGCCGCGGTCGCGCAGCTGGTTCGCGAACTCGACGATCAGGATGCCGTTCTTCGCGGCGAGGCCGACCAGCATGATCGCGGCGATCTGGCTGAACACGTTGATCGACATCCCGTACATCCACAGTCCGACGAGCCCGCCGATCACCGCGAGCGGCACCGTCGTCATGATCACGAACGGGTGCAGGAAGCTCTCGAACTGCGCGGCCAGCACCAGGAACACGACCACCAGCGCGAGCAGGAACATGTAGTAGAGCTGGCCGCCCGAGTTCTTGAATTCGCGGGACTCGCCGTCGAAGTTGAGCCGCGCCGACGACGGCAGCTCTTCCGCCACCACGCCCTCGACGAACTCGAGCGCAGCGCCGAGTGTGTAGCCGGGGGTGAGCGCGGCGCTGACCGTGATCGAGCGCAGGCGGTCGAAGCGGTTCAGCCGGGTCGGTCCCGCGACTTCGCTCAGTTGCACGAGGTTCGACAGCGGAATCAGCTCACCGGTACGGTCGGAGCGCACGTACAGGTTGTCGAGGTCCTGGGGCGTGGCGCGATCCTCGGCGCGGCCCTGCAGGATCACGTTGTACTCGCGGTCGCGGTCGATGAACGTCGTCACGATGCGCGAGCCGAGCACCGTCTCGAGCGTGCGGCCCACGGTCTGCAGCGAGACGCCGAGCTCGGCGGACCGGTCGCGGTCCACGGCGACGCGCACCTGCGGCTTGCGCTCCTCGTAGTTCGACTGCACGTTCGACAGGCCAGGGTTCTTTTCCATGCGCTCCATCAACAGGTCGCGCCACTGAGTCAGCTCGGCGTAGTCGGTGCCGCCGAGCACGACCTGCACCGGCGACCCGCCGCCGCGTACCCAGCCGCCCGGGGCGCCGACGAAGGCGCGCACGCCCGGGATCTGGTTCAGCTGCATGCGTACCGCTTGCGCGATCTGGTCCGCGCTGCGCTCGCGCTCGCCCCACGGCGCGAGCACGACGAAACCGCGCGCCTGGTTCATCTCGTTGGCTCCGCCGAAGCCGCCCGGAATGCGCACGACGGCGCGTACGACCTCGCCGCCCTCGACCTCGCGCATCAGGATGTCCTCGGCCATGCGCGCGTGGCGGTCCATGTAATCGAGCGAGGCGCCCTCGGGCCCGGTCAGCCCGATGAACATCATGCCGCGGTCCTCCGCCGGCGTGAGCTCGCTCGGCAGGACGCGGAACAACAGCGCAGCGATCGCCATCGCGCAGAAGGTCGCGCCGATCACGAGCCACGGGCGCCGCATCAATCGCCGCAGCAGCCGGTCGTAGCTCGCTGAAAGCGTGCGGAAAAAGCCGTCCACGGCAGCCGACAGTCGCGTCCTCGTGGCGCCGCCAGCCAGCAGTTTCGAGGCCATCATCGGCGTGAGCGTCAGCGCAACCAGCGACGAGAACAGCACCGCAGCTGCGATCGTGAAGCCGAACTCGCGGAACAGCTTGCCGACGTTGCCCTGCAGGAACGAGATCGGCACGAACACCGCCGTCAGCACCAGCGTCGTGGCGATCACCGCAAAGCCGATCTCGCGGCTACCGTCCACGGCCGCGATCAGCGGCGGCTCGCCGAGCTCCATGCGCCGGTAAATGTTCTCGAGCACGACGATCGAGTCGTCCACGACCAGGCCGATCGCGAGCACCAGGCCGAGCAGCGTCAGCACGTTGATCGAGAAGCCGAGCGCGGCCATGACCAGGAACGACGCGATGATCGACACCGGGATCGTCACGGCCGGGATCAGCGTTGCCCGGACGTTGCCGAGGAACAGGTAGATAACCAGGAGCACCAGCAGCAGCGCGATCACGAGCGCGATCACGACCTCGCGCATCGATTCCTCGATGAACACGGAACGGTCCATGTTGACCTCGAGCACCGTGCCCGGCGGCAGCTGCGGCCGCAGCCGCTCGAGTTCGTCCCGGACCGCGGCCGCAACCTCGAGTGTGTTTGCCTTGGAGATCTGCTCGACGCCGATACTGATGCCGGGCACCGTGTTCGAGCGCGAAAGGCTGCGTTCGTTCTCGGCGGCGAGCCGCACGTCGGCAACTTCGCTCAAGCGCACCAGGTAACCATCGGCGCCGCGCCCGATCACGAGCCCGCGGAAGTCCTGCTCGGTGTTGAGCCCGGTCTCGGTGCGCAACGTGAGCTCGCGTTGGGACGACTCGAGCCGCCCTGCCGGCAGCTGCACGTTCTCGCGGCGCAGCGCGCTCTCGATGTCCCCGACCGTCAGCTGACGGGCCGCGAGGGCCTCGCGGTCGATCCAGACGCGCATTGCATAACGCCGCGCGCCGCCGAAGCGCACGCGCGCCACGCCCGGCAAAACGCCGAGCCGCTCGGCGATCACGCGTTCGGCGTAGTCGGTGAGCTCGAGCACGTCGAGCGTGCTGCTCGACAGGTTGACCCAGATGATCGGGTCGGCGTTGAAGTCGACCTTGCCGATCTCGGGCGGATCCGCCTCGGGCGGCAGGTTCGACGCGACGCGCGACACCCGGTCGCGGACGTCGTTGGCGGCGTCGTCGACGCTGCGCGCCGGATCGAACTCGAGGTTGATGCTGGAGCGGCCGTCGACGCTCTGCGAGGTGATCTTGGTGATGCCCTCGAGCCCGGATACGCGATCCTCGATGACCTGCGTGATCTTGGTCTCGACGACGTCTGCCGACGCGCCGAGGTAAGTCGTCTCGATCGAGACGATCGGGGCCTCGACTTCGGGCAGTTCCCTCACGGGCAGGCGCGTCAGGGCCAACAGGCCGAGAATCACGAGCAACAAGCTCACCACGGTCGCGAAGACCGGCCGCTGCACCGAGATCGTCGCAATCTTCATGTCGCGGTTCCGGCCTCGGGCTTCTGCAGGTTGACGGCCGTGCCGTCGCGCAGCTTCTGCGTGCCCTCCGTCACGACGAGTTCGCCCTCGGCCAGGCCTTCGACGACCTGCACGTCACCGACCCTGCGCTGCCCGATCCGCACCTGCCGTTTCTCCGCGACGCCATCCCTGACGACGAACACGAACATGTCGCCCTGCTCCGGGACCAGTGCCTCCTCCGGCACCATGACCGCGTCCACGGCGCCCCGTGATATACGCACGGTCAGGAACATGCCGGGCTTGAGCAGTCCGTTCGGATTCGGCAACAGCGCGCGCACCGTGACCGACCGGGTCGCAGGATCGACGCGCGTATCGATGCTCGACACCGTGCCCTCGAAGCTCTCGTCCGGGTAGGAAACACTGCGCGCCACGATCTTGAGCCCGGTCTGCACAGCCGACACGAAGGTTTCGGGAATCGTGAAATCGAGCTTGATCGAACTGGTGTCGTCGAGTGTCGTGATCACCGTTCCAGGGCTGATCAGCGAACCGACGCTGATGCGGCGCAGCCCCACGCGGCCGGCGAACGGCGCGCGAACCACGGTGTCGCCGAGCCTCGAGCGAGCGGAAGCCACGCGCGCCTCGTTGCCCTTGAACGTCGCCTCGATCTGCTCGATTTGCGCATCCGACAGCACCTTGGTCGTGTACAGTTCGCGGCTGCGCTGGTACTGGCTGCGGCTCTCGGCGAGCGCAGCCTCGGCCACCGCGAGGTCGGCGCGGGCCTGCGCTCCGTCGAGCTCGACGAGCACATCGCCGCGCCGCACCTGCTGGCCTTCCTCGAAGCGAACCACCGTCACCTGGTTTGCCACCTTCGCGGTCACGTCCACCGATTCGTTGGCGAGCGCAGTGCCGAGCGCCTCGAGTTCGAACGCGAGTCGCTCGACGCGGACCGGTGCCACGACCACCGTTACGGGCATCTGGCTGGCACCGCCGCGCGCAGGCGCGCCGCCCGTGCCGGCTCCGGGTCGTGCAGCCGGTTGCGCTGCGCCGCTCGCCGGTGGCCCCGCCTTGGCGGCCGGGTTGCGCTTGGCACGCTCGCCGGTCAGGTGTGAGTAGAAAACAACCAGCAGCGCGCCGACGATGGCGCCGAGCAGCACCTTTTTTAACGTGTCCGTCATGAGTTGGGTGGGCGCCGCCCCGGCGCCGGAGAGTCGAAATTCGGCCGAGGATTATCCCATCCTTTCGCGACGGACACGAGAAAGGATGCAGGACGGCGCCACCGGTCAGGGCTCGGGATCCGATCCCTCGGCAATGCCCTCGAAGAGCGGCGTCGACATGTAGCGCTCGGCCGTGTCCGGCAAGATCGCAAGCAGGACCGCTCCCTCGGGCGCGGTCTCGGCCACCTTCAGCGCGGCAGCAAACGTGCCTCCGGACGAGATGCCACAGAAGATTCCCTCGTTGCGGGCCAGCGAGCGAGACGCCGCGATCGACTCCTCATCGGTCACCGGCACGATCCGGTGGGGCACGGAACGGTTCAGCACCTTCGGCACGAAGTCCGGCGTCCAGCCCTGGATCTTGTGCGGCTTGAACTCGGCGCCGGCGAGCAGCGAGGCACCGGCCGGCTCGGTCGCAATCACCTGCACTTCCGGACGTGCGAGGCGAATCATTTCGCCCGCGCCCGTCAGCGTGCCGCCCGTGCCCCATCCAGTGACGAAGAAATCGAGCCGCCTTCCCGCGAAGTCACCGAGGATCTCGGGGCCCGTGGTCTGGCGATGGTAGGCAGGATTCGCCGGGTTTTCGAACTGGCGCGCGAGGAACCAGCCATGCTTCTTCGCGAGTTCCTCGGCCTTGCGCACCATGCCGCTGCCGCGCTCCGCCGCCGGCGTCAGGATCACCTTGGCGCCGAGCATGCGCATGATCTTGCGACGCTCGATCGAGAACGTCTCGACCATGACGGCCACGAACGGATAGCCCTTCGCGGCGCAGACCATCGCAAGCGCAATGCCGGTGTTGCCCGACGTCGCCTCGACGACCGTCTGCCCGGGCTGCAGCGTGCCGCTGCGCTCGGCGTCCTCGATGATCGCGATCGCGAGGCGGTCCTTCACCGACGATAGCGGGTTGAAGTACTCGCACTTCACGTAAATCGTGACGTGCGCAGGCGCGATGCGGTTGACGCGCACGATCGGCGTGCGCCCGATGGTGTTCAGGATGCTTTCGTAGATCATTGGAACCCCCTCCGAAGCGCGTTCTATGTGGTAACGACTATAGCCGAGGCAGCAGCGAGTACTAATGCCGGCCAGGAATGAGCGGATAGCGGACTAGGGGATAGCGGACAGGGGATCGGGGATAGTGAAGAAGGTTCGCCATTCGTTGGGCATTCACCTCTGACTATCCCCGATCCCCTATCCCCGATCCCCTCTCCTAAAAATAGAGCCGCATGATCGCCTTGGCGACACAGGCCGGCTTGGCCTGGCCATCGACCTCCACCGTGTACTGCTCGCAGATCTGCAGCCCGCCCTCGACCGTCTCGACCTCGAGCAGCACGCAGCGCGCGCGCACCCGGCTGCCGGAGATCACGGCGGCCGGGAAGCGCAACTTGTCGAGCCCGTAGTTGATGACCTGACGGACGCCCTCGAACACCGGGCGATCGCCGTTCACGAGGCCACGCAGCAGCGGGTACAGCGACAAGGTCAGGTAGCCGTGCGCAATGGTCGCCTTCCACGGCGACTCGCGGGCCGCCCGCTCCGGATCGACGTGGATCCACTGGTGGTCACCCGTCGCCGCCGCGAACGCGTCGATGCGCTGTTGGGTCACCTCGAGCCAATCGCTGCAGTGGATTTCCTGCCCGATCTGCTGCTGCATGCGCTCCAGGACCAGTTGCTGGGACATGATTTCGTCTTCCTTGCCGGGTGCGGCGGGCCAAATGTCTGGGTCTGAACGCTCAGTCTAGGGTCTGCGCCAGGCCGGGGCTACCCGCCGCCTCTTTCTTGCGGTGCATTAACCCTGAGGTACACTGCGGGCCATGACCCAGGAACGCCTGATCAAGAAGTACGCCAACCGCCGCCTGTACGACTCGTCGCAAAGCCGGCACATCACGCTCGACGACATCCGCGGCTTGATCGTCAAAGGCGAGCGGATCAAGGTCGTCGAGGACAAGACCGGCCACGACATCACTCGCCACATCCTGTTGCAGGTCATCGCCGAGCAGGAGCAGTTCGGCAGGCCGATCCTGAGCACCAAGGTGCTCGAGGCGATCATCCGCTTCTACGGCAACGCGATGCAGGGCCTGCTGGCCAGCTTCCTCGAGAAGAGCATCGAGACGTTCCTCAAGCAACAGGAGGCGTTGCAGGCACAGATCTCGAAGATCGTCGCGCACACGCCCCTCGCGACCGTGGCCGACCTGACGCGCCAGAATCTGGAAACGCTGGCGAAAATGCAGGAGTCCATGCTGAACGCCCTGCTGCCGAAGCGGGACAAGGACAAGGGACGCGACGAGGACGACAAGCGCTCCTGATGCGCATCTGCTTTATTTCCGCCGAATACTCGCCCTTCGCCAAGACCGGCGGTCTGGGCGACGTGTCGGCCGCCCTGACCCGCCACCTCGCTCGCCGCGGCCACGACCTGCGGGTCTTCATTCCGCTGCACGGCCAGATGGACCTGCGCGGTGTCGATCGCCATCCGGTGGACTTCCTGCAGGGACTCAGCGTGCGCGTCGGCCCGCACGAGTTTCACTACGGGGTCGATACCGCGCGCGTGCCGGGCTCGGACCTCTGGGTGCACCTGGTGGACTGTCCGGCGATCTTCGACCGGCCACGGATCTATTCCGACGCCCCCGACGAGCACGTGCGTTACCTGATGCTGACGCGAGCGGCCTTCGAGTGCTGCCAGCGCATGGGTTTCGCCCCGGAAATCCTGCACTCGAATGACTGGCACACCGCGTTCGCCCCGCTGCTGCTGCGCACCGCATACGCGTGGGACCGCGGGATATTCGGTGCGACGAAGAGCGTGTTCACGATCCACAACATCGGCTACCAGGGCGTTTTCTCCGCGGCCCGGGCTGGCGAGCTCGCGCCGGGGGTCGGCGTCGAGATGCTGCACCAGGCCGACCTCGCGGCGGGCCGCCTGAATCCGATGCGGCACGCGATCATGTACGCGGACGCCGTGACGGCGGTGAGCCCGACCTACGCCGAGGAAATCCGCACGCCGGAGGGCGGCCACGGGCTCGACGATGAGCTGCGCTCACGCGGCGCGGCCGTCGTCGGAATCCTGAACGGCGTGGACTACGAGGAGTGGAACCCCGCCACGGACCGGTACGTGCCGCATCGATTCGACCCGACGGACCTGTCCGGCAAGGCACGCAACAAGGAAGCGCTGCTCGACCTGTTGCGCATGCCGGCAGCGACGACGACGCCGCTGATCGGCATGGTCACCCGGCTCACGCGCCAGAAAGGCATCGACCTGCTGTTCGACGCGCTGCCGGAAGTGCTCGAATCGGGTCGCGTGCGCTTCGTCGCGCTCGGCAGCGGGGAGCCCCAGTACGAGCGCTTCATGCACGGCCTGCAGGAGCGTTTCCCGGGGCGCGCTGTTTTCTACAGCGGCTACAGCGAGGAACTCGCGCACTTCATCGAAGCGGCCTCCGACATCTTCCTGATGCCGTCGATGTACGAGCCCTGCGGCCTCAACCAGATGTACAGCCTGAAGTACGGCACCGTGCCGATCGTGCGCCGCACCGGCGGACTCGCAGACTCCGTGCGCCACTTCGACCCGGCCACCGGCCAGGGCACCGGCGTCGTCTTCAACGACTTCGACCCGGACGGCGTGCGCTGGGCGCTCGCGACCGCGCTCGAATGGTTCGGCTGGCCGAGCGTCTGGCGGCGCCTGATGCTGAACGGCATGCGCGAAGATTTCTCGTGGGACACGCAAGTTGCCGAATACGAGCGGCTTTACGCTCAGTTGGCAGGTCACTGAACGCGACAGCCGCTGCGGCCTCGGGATTGGGGATATGTTCGCCCGAGGCGTCGCGCCGCACGACGCGGCGCGCGAGCCCACAGGGAAGTGTTCACGGCGTCCTCGGGCGGGCATATCCCCAATCCCGAGGCCGCAGCGGCCAACCGCTACAGTGATTTGCCCGCCGGCTTGAGCGGCGGCAACGTCTTCGTGAAATCGACCGTGCCGCGGTGGTTGAACGGAATCTTCCGGATCATGCCTTTCTCGACGTAGACCTTGCCGACGATCTCGTAGTCGAGGTTCTCGAGCTTGCCGCCGCCCACGCGGCTCAGCAGCCGCGCAAATCCGCTCACGAAGTTCGTCGTCACCAGCATGTCGAACTCCGCCTCGCCGAGCGCCGGCAGCACGAAGCTGTTGCTGGCCACGCCCTCGGCGAAGCTGTCGCCCATCAGGATGATCTGGTAGTCGAGGCCCTTGACCGGCAGCTCGAGGTCGTTCGGGTTCTTGACCAGCACGCGCACCTTGAAGCGCTGCGCGAACATGTCGCTCGAGAGCATCTGCACGCCGGTTACCTCGAGGCTCGGCGCCACCAGTTCCGAGCCCAGCGTCGTGCAGCCGGTGAGCAGCACCGCCGTGAGCAGCAGGACGAACGGCCGGGCAAGACGTTTCAGCATGGGGTCCTCGCGGGCAAAGAAATCCGGGGGAACGGCAGGCCGCCGCGTCACTAGTTGTGCGGACTGCTGCGCAGCATCGCGGCGGTGACCAGCACGATGCCGCTTTCGGTCACGTAGAAGCGCTCGGCGTCGGCCGCGGGGTCGACGCCGATCTGCATGCCGTCGGGAATCAGCGCGCCGCTGTCGATGATCGCGCGGCGGATCGCGCAACGCTCACCGACCCGCACCCGTGGCAGCAGCACCGAGCTGTCGATCGACGAGTAGTCGTGCACGCGGACCTGCGAGAACAACAGCGAATTCTTGACGCGCGAACCCGAGATGATGCAGCCGCCCGAGACCATCGAATCGATCGCGGCACCGCGGCGGTCGTCGTCGTCGAAGACGAACTTCGCCGGCGGCAATTGTTCCTGGTAGGTCCAGATCGGCCACTGCTCGTCGTAGATGTTGAGCTCGGGCGAAACCTGGACGAGTTCCATGTTCGCCTCGTAATAGGCGTCCACGGTGCCCACGTCGCGCCAGTAGTTCTGCGCCTTGGTGCGCACGTCCTCGAACGGATAGGCGAACACGCGCAGCTTGTCGATCGAGTCGGGAACGATGTTGCGGCCGAAATCGTGGGCCGAGTTCGGGTCCTCGGCATCCGCGCGCAACAGACGCTCGAGCAGTCGCGGGTTGAACACGTAGATACCCATCGACGCGAGCACGGTATCCGGCCGGCCCGGAATCGGGGCGGGGTCCGTCGGTTTTTCCTGGAACCGGAGCACACGATTCGTCTCGTCGACGGTCAGCACGCCGAATTCGCGGGAGCGGTCGATCGGCACCTCGACGACGCCGACCGTGATGTCCGCTTCCTTTTCGACGTGGAAGCCGATCATCGGACCATAGTCCATCTTGTAGATGTGGTCGCCCGCGAGCACCAGCACGTGCAGCGGCCGGTGGGCGCGGATCAGGTCCATGTTCTGCCAGAGCGCATCCGCGGTGCCCTGGTACCAGTCGCCGCCGCGGCGCTGCTGCGCCGGAATCAGTTCGACGAACTCGCCGAACTCGCCGCGCAGGTAGCCCCAGCCGCGCTGGATGTGCTGGATCAGCGAGTGCGCCTTGTATTGCGTCAGCACCGAGATCTGCCGGATCCCGGAATTGACGCAGTTGGACAGCGCGAAATCGATGATGCGGAACTTGCCGCCGAACGGCGTCGCCGGCTTGCAGCGGTCTTCGGTGAGGTGCTTGAGCCGCTCGCCGCGGCCGCCCGCCATGATCACCGCGAGGGTGCCGCGGGTCAGCCGGCTCAGGTAACGACGCGGTGCGAACAATCGGTGCTGTTCCGTGGACATCCTTTCTCCGCACTCCCGTCGGCCGGCCTGCCCCGATGTTACAGATTGCCCACGACGAACGTCATCCGCACAGCACCATGTCGGCGGCCCGCCCGGCCGTGGTTGAGCCGCGCTTGCTACTATTGACTTAACTATATTGCGTGTCGTCTAATACTATTCAATTCACAGCATGGGTCACCTGACTTCGATGCCTGAACTCGACGATGTGCCGGAACCCACCGACGCCACGGAAGCACACCGGCGCAAGTTCCAGCGCGAGCTGAGCGCCGGGCTCACGTCCCTGGTGCTCCTGTCGGTGCTTGCCGATGCGGACGAGGACCTCTACGGCTACGAGATCGCGCGGCGCCTGGCCGGTGAACACGATGGCGCCGGCCCGTTCAAGCAGGGCGCGCTCTACCCGGTGTTGCGCAACATGAGTGCCGCCGGCCTGCTCTCGAGCCGCGTCGTCCCCTCGTATTCCGGGCCGCCCCGGCGCTACTACCGGATCACCCCGCTCGGGCGCGACGCACTCGAGGCCTGGCGCTCGACCTGGGCGGCCACGCGCGACTTCGTCGATGCCACACTCAATCGTGCCGCTGCCCAGGAGACCTCGTCATGACGGCCGTTAATCCGCGCACCGTCGAGCAGTATCTCGACGCCTTGCGACAGGCGCTGAAGGGCGCCGACCCGGCCCTGGCGCAGGACGCGCTCTACGACGCCGAGGAGCACCTGCGCGCCGAGCTGGCCCAGCACCCGGGCGACGCCGAGGGCGACGTGCTCGCCCGCATCGTCACGAGCTATGGCGCGCCCGACGAAGTCGCGGACGCTTACCGTGCCAACGAGGCGACGATCCAGAAGGCCTTGCGCACGCCGCCCCCGCGGGCGCGCAGCTCGACACTCGGGCGCTTCTTCGGCATCTATGCCGATCCGCGCGCCTACCTGTCGTTGCTGTACCTGCTGCTCACGCTGGTGACCGGGATCGTCTACTTCACGTTCGCGGTGACCGGACTCTCGCTGTCGATCGGGCTCGCGATCCTGATCATCGGCGTGCCGTTCTTCCTGGTCTTCATCGGCGTCGCGCGCGTGATCGCGCTCGCCGAGGGCCGCCTCGTCGAGTCGATGCTCGGCACGCGCATGCCGCGCCGGCCAACCTATCCCGACCGCGACACGCCGCTGCTGCAGCGCATCGGCGAGATGCTCAAGGACCCGCGCACCTGGGGTACGCTGCTCTACCAGGTGGCGATGCTGCCGCTCGGCGTCTTCTACTTCACGTTCGCGGTCGTCGGCATCGTCGTCTCGCTTGCCTTGATCCTCGCACCGATCGTCGTGCTGCTCTACCATGCCGGCCTCATCCAGATCGACGGCACGGTGGGCGGCCCTCACGAGGCGCTGCTGCCGCTGATCTCGATCCTCGGACTCCTGCTGCTCACGATCACGATGCATCTCGCGCGAGGACTCGGGTACCTGCATGGCCAACTGGCGAAGACGCTGCTCGTATCCGCTCGCGCCCCCGGCTGAATATCGCTGGCGCATGCCGCTGGCCGCGACGCTCATTGCCCTCTCCGCAACGGCCTGCGGACACGCGGAGGAAAAGGCGGCCACGCAAACGGCACCCACGGACCCGGCGAGCTGCGTTCCAGCCGAGGAAGGCGCCCTGCGCGCGCGACTGCAGGGTGAAATCGACGTCGAGATCGAATGGGGCGCCGAAGCGACGCACTGCCGCGGCGGCGTGCGCCCGCAAGGCGACGGCGTGCGCCTGCTCTACAAGGGCTCGACCGACGCCACCGGACCGCTGCTGATCGTCTTCGGGCTCGCGCCGCTCAAACCGGGCGAGTCCGCGCGTAACGTACCGGCGAACCTCACTCTGGTCCGCGAAGGCACGGGACAATTCTACGCCACGCGCGGCCAGGACAAATGTGCGTTCGACGAGGTCCGCCAGACGCCAGTCGAGTCGGCGCCGAACCTCTATCGTCTCGAAGGTCGCGGTTATTGCACGCAGCCCGCGCGCGCGCTGGCCGGCGACGGCGCCGTGCTCGTCTCGCGCTTCGACGTCGTGGCCATCGTCGACGCGACGATCTCCGGAGCCGGAACGTGAGGACGCACGGCTTCGTGGCCGCGCTGGCGGTGATTCTGCTCAGCGCCGCGGGATCGCCCGACGCAGCCGCGCAGGACCGCGAATCACTGCTGCCCCTCTCGGCCTTTCCTCGCGAGCGGATCGCGATCGAGACTCGCAGTGCGCGCCGCCACACCTTCGACGCGTGGCGCGCGGACACGCCGCAGACCCGCGCGCAGGGACTCATGTTCGTCCGCAGCCTGCAGCCGGAGCAGGCCATGATCTTCGTCTACGCGCCGCCGCAGCATGTCGGCATGTGGATGAAGAACACGCTGATTCCGCTCGACATGCTGTTCGTCGACGCCGACGGCTGCGTCGTCAAGGTGCACGAGCGGGCGGAGCCCGGTTCGCTCGAGACCATCGCGTCGGACGCTCCGGTCGTGCTGGTCGTCGAACTGGCGGGCGGCGTTGCGGACCGCCTCGGCCTGCGCGCCGGAGATCGCGTCGCACGACCGGCGGTCGACTGGCCACGGGAGCCGCGGCCGTGTACCCCGAGGCCCTGAATTCCGCTACCATCCGGCGCGCGGTGCCACACAGGAAACAACGATGAACAGATCGGTATTGCTCCTTTCCGCCATCGGCGCGGCACTGCTCGCCGGCGCGCCCGCGCGGGCCGATTCGAGCCTGCCGTGGAACGACGAGGTCGGCCAGTGGTTCGTCGCGCCGTTCGTGGGCATGACTTTCGTCGATGACGATCGCCTGCTCGACGACGACCTGATCTACGGCGCTTCGGTCGGCAAGCACCTCGACGAGCGCTGGAGCGCCCAGCTGACCGGCTATTCGAGCGACTTCGACAATGACGGCCTGCGGCCCGAGTGGACCTGGCCGGCGACGTTCGACGGTTCGATCTCCGGCCTGTCGTTCGACTTGATGCGCGTCTTCGCGCGCGACAGTCGGATTTCGCCTTACCTGCTCGGCGGCGCCGGTTACCAGACCTCCGACTATGAGGGCACCGAGGGCGACAGCAACGTCTCCGCTTCGCTGGGCCTCGGCCTGATGTGGGACCTGGCGCGTAGCGCGGACGGCTCGCGTACCGTGCAGTTGCGACCGGAGGTCCGCAGCCGGTGGGATCTGCAGCGCGGCGACACGTTGAACGACCTGGTGGCGCAGATCGGCCTCGCTTTCGGCTTCGGCCCACCGCGGCCGGTCCCGGTAGTGGCCGCGCCGCCGCCCCCGCCTCCGCCGCCGCCCCCTCCGCCGCCCGCCAAGTGTGCGGATGGCGACATGGACGGCGTCTGCGACGAAATGGATAAGTGCCCGAACACGCCGGCCGGCACCAAGGTCGACAAGGCGGGCTGCCCGCTCGAGCAAACGCTCAAGCTGCTGTTCGACTTCGACAGCGCCGAGCTGCGCCCCGAGTCGCTGACGGAGCTCGAACGCGTCGTGACCTTCATGAACGACGTGCCGTTCGCCACCGCGTTGATCGAAGGCCACACGGACAGCGTGGGTTCGGCGGCGTACAACCTGAAGCTGTCGGATCGTCGCGCGAAGGCCGTCTATGACTACCTGACGTCCCGCGGCGTCGATCCGGCTCGCCTGAGCTCGATCGGCAAGGGCCTCACCGCCCCGATCGCCGACAACGCCACGGCGGAAGGCCGCCAGCTGAACCGTCGCGTCATGCTGATCCGCACGGATTCGGGCATGTAATCGATCTGCAATCACGGGTTGGCCATGAGGCCCCGGGGCGCAAGTCCCGGGGCCTCGTGCTTTCCGGTTGTGTTTTTTTGGCAACAGCCGTACCCGGCTTGCCCCGGATCGGTGCGCGGCTGTTGGTATCGGATCCAGGCCTTTGCTGATGAGCGTCCCTTGCAGCGGAAATCCCCTGTGGATCTACTGCAACAAAGGCTTCCCACGAAGCTTCCGAAGGGTGTACGATCCGGCCCACTTGTGACCGGCACGCAACGCTTGCGGCGGCTCACGGGGGTATCCCGGGAGCCTCAGGACCTTCGGAGGGGAGGTCTGGGGTTTCATCGCAACCGTTCCTGAAACACCTCGTTGGAGGAAATGATGGCCAATCGTAACGTTACGCGCGCAGTGCGCCTCGCACTGATCGCAGCCGGCACGGCAAGTGTCGGTGCTTTTGCACCGGGCGCCCTCGCCCAGGAAGCCGAGCTCGAGCAAATCGTCGTCACCGGTTCGCGTATCGCGCGCCAGGACTTCGAGTCGGCGAGCCCAATCGTGACTGTCGGGTCAGAGCTGTTCCAGCAGTCCGGTTCATCCACCGTTGAGACGGTTCTGAACACGCTGCCGCAGTTTGTGCCGTCGGTGACGAGCACGTCGAACAATCCTTCGAACGGTGGTCAGGCGAACATCGAACTGCGCGGTCTCGGCACGTCGCGCACCCTCGTCCTCCTCGACGGTAAGCGGATCATCCCCGCGAACCCGACCGGGGTCGTGGACCTGAACATGCTCCCCGCGAGCCTGCTGCAGAATGTCGAAGTGATCACCGGCGGCGCGTCGGCCGTCTATGGTTCGGATGCGGTCGCAGGTGTCGTCAACTTCCGTCTTCGCGAAATGGAGGGCATCGAAGTCGACGGTAACTGGGGCATCACGGACCGGGGCGACGGCGACGAGTGGACTGTTGGGCTGACTGGTGGCACCAAGTTCGCCGACGGTCGTGGCAAGCTGATGGGAAATGTAACGTACTCGGAGCGCCAGGAGGTCCTGCAAGGAGATCGTCGCTTCTCCGAGGTTGCCTTGGACACAGTGCCCGATCCGGAGCCGCTGGGGTCCGGCACGATCCGCCAGGGTCGCTTTGACGCGTCGACCGCGAACCCCACCAGTCAGGCCGCGCGAGATGCAGTGTTCGGGGCCTATGGCGTTCCCGCAGGCACGGTCACCAATTCGGCCCTCGGGTTTAATGCCGACGGTACGCTGTTTGGGGTCAATACGTTGGCCAATTTCCGTGGTGACCGAAACGAGCCGTTACAGCCAGCAGTGGCTCCTTATTCGTACAATTTTGCGCCGGTCAACTACCTGCAACTGCCACTGGAGCGAACGACGGCGTTCGGTCGTGCCAGCTTTGAAGTCAACGAATACTTCGAGCCATACGCGCAGGTTCTTTGGGCTGACTACACGGCCGACCAGCAGTTGGCGGCGACACCCCTCACGGGCATTAGCATTCCAGTGACCAATCCGTTCGTTCAGGCGAATCCGGACCTGTCAGCGCTGCTGGCCAGCCGAACGAATCCGAACGCCAACTTCACCTGGCGCAAGCGTATGGACGAAGTGGGTCCTCGCGTCAGCAGCAACGAGTACAGCGTCTACCAGGCAACGGTCGGAACAAAGGGTGACCTGCCATTCGGTGACGGCTGGACCTACGACGTGTACTACTCGCAGGGTGAGACCGATTGGACCGAGAAGCAGCAGGGCAACATCTCGACCGCCGCAACCCTTGAATTGGTGCAAGCCGCCGATGGTGGTGCTGCACTTTGCGGCGGCAACGGATTTAATCCCTTTGGAATTGGCTCCGTTTCGCCTGAATGCGCGGCCTACATATCCCGCGATGCGCAGAACGACCAGACCATTGAGTTGACCGTTGCCGAAGCGTCCATCACGGGCTCGCTGTTCGATCTGCCGGCAGGCGCCCTGCAGACCGCGTTTGGCGTCTTTTACAAGGAAGACACTTACGAGTACCAGCCTGACGCAGTGTTGTCGGCCGGTTGTCCGTTCGCCTGCGACATTCAGGGCTTCAATGCCAACCAGGGATTCGAGGGGTCCACGGACTCAACTGAGTTCTACTTCGAGGCACTCGTCCCGCTGCTGAAAGACATGACCGGCGCCCAGGCCCTGGACCTATCGCTCGGTTATCGGTATGCGGATTACTCGACCGTGGGCGGCGTCGACTCCTACAAAGCGGAGTTGATGTGGCAACCGGTGAGCCCGTTGCGAGTCCGCGGCAGCTACCAGCGTGCCGTTCGTGCTCCGAACCTCTCGGAGCTTTTCACGCCGCAACAGATCAACTTCCCGTCGATTCCGGGTGGCGATCCCTGCGACATCGGAAACAATCCTAGTGCTGCGGCGCAGGCGCTCTGCATCGCGCAGGGTATCAACCCTGCCGACCTGCCGACCTACGAGTATGGGTTCAGTCAGGTCGAGGGCTTCTTCTCGGGTAATACGGACCTGAGCGAAGAGACCGCCGACACCTATGCAGTTGGTGTGGTCTTCTCGTCGCCCTTTGAGAACCAGTGGGCGAGCAACCTGCAAGTGTCGGTGGACTGGTACAGCATCGAGATCGAGGATGCGATCACGGCCATCTCGGCGAACACGTTCATCCAGCGTTGCTTCAATGATCGTGGCGCTAACCCGACGTTCGACCCGAACAATTTCTATTGCGGGTACTTCACGCGCGCCGACTCGGGCGACATCATCGACGCGCTTGAAATCGGTCGGAACAGCGGCGCACTCGAGACAAGCGGTGTCGACGTACAGGTCGATTGGCGCGCCGACGTGGGTCCGGGCTCTCTGGGGGTCAACTGGATCGTGGCGTACACGGACTCGTACGAGATCACGCAGAATGCAGCTGACGGCATCTCGGACGAGTACGCCGGATTTGCAGTGGGTGGCGTTGCGACCTCGTTCCCGGAGTGGAAGTCGACGTTCAATATCGGCTACACACTGGGCGGGTGGGGTCTGAATGCCCGTTGGCGTTATATCGACAGCATGCAGGACTGGAACTTCCAGGACTTCGAGGTCCCCAGTGTCGATTACTTCGACATCAACATGAGCTACGCCTTCGACGAGGGCGTAATGGATGGACTGACACTGCGCGCGGGCATCGAAAACGTCAGCGACGAAGATCCTCCGTTCTTCCCGTCTTACACGCAGTCCAACACCGACCCGTCGCAGTATGACGTTCTTGGACGTCGGTACTTTGTCGGCTTGAACTACGCGTTCGGTGGCAGAAAGTAACAGATAGGGGCCTTTAGGCTCGACTCCAACGGCGGGCGCAAGCCCGCCGTTTTTTTTGGCTGATCTCGCAGATCGGCGCAACCAGCATCGTCACGGTATGCCGGCTGAGGAGCACGCACAGCCGTTGAGGCGGGGAGGCCTCCGGTGCAGAATCCAGTCTGTTCGTGAGGAGGATCCACGCCGTGATGAAGGCACTGATACTGATTGGCGTCGTGGTGGCAGCCGGGTGTGCCGCGGAACCCGAGTCGCAGCTGACAAATCCGTCACCTCCCGCACAAACGGTCGCGATACCACAGGACCAGGATCTGGTGGAGGCGATCCGTATGGCCATGGAAAATGGCTACAAGATCGTGGACGAGGATGGTCAGCGGCTGTACTGCCGCGAGGATGTCCGGACCGGTTCGCGTATCCGCAGCACCTTGTCCTGTCTCACTGCTGAGCAACTGAAAGGAATGCGTCAACAATTTGAGCGCGATCTTGAGAATATGCGTCGGAAAGGTCTGGGCAGCCTACCGGGAAGCGGCTGACGACCGCGCAGCACCTTGGACTCGCAGATGCCCGGCTCTCCACTGACAAAGGCATGGGAACATCTTCGCCAGGGGCATCTTGACGAGGCTGAATCCTTTTGCAGGATTGCCGTCACGGCTGACCCTGCCAACGCGGAGGCGATTCATCTTCTGGGCCTGATCCACAAGGAGACAGGGAGAACCTCGGAAGCCGAGCGATTGCTGCGGCTGAGCACCGACTTGGCTCCTGCCCGTGCGGATTTCCAGGCGAACCTCGGCAATCTTTTGCGAGCAACCGGCAAGCCCAGAGAAGCGGAACTCGCATACCGAACGGCACTTCGAGCAGGCGCCCACTTTCGGCCTGCGCGACTTGGTCTGGCGAGGCTACTGATCGATCATGGTCACTTCACTGCCGCTGAAGCGGAATGCCGGGCGCAGATTGCCCTCAACGACAAGGACGCGGAAGCTTGGTCATCCTTGGGCAGAGCATTGCAAGGCAGCGGGAGATCAACGGACGCCATATCGGCATTCCGACGCGCAATTGAGATCCATCCAGCCTATGGCGCGGCACGACATTTCCTCGGGGGCCTGCTCCTTCAGATCGGCGAGCCCGATGCGGCGCGCATTGAATTCGATGCCGCCCGTGCAGCCGGCTTGACAGCACCGGAACTATTCATCGGTTGGGCGAAAGCCCGGGCGGAATTGGGACAACTAGACGAAGCCGAGAGTTCACTCCGGCAGGGGCTTGAACTTCACCGCGCGAACGCCGAAATGCAGACCGCACTGGCTCGGCTGCGCTTCATGCGTGGTGATCCGGATCCGTTCCGCGATCTTCGCGCCGCGTGCTTCGACGCACCCGATGACCTCCGCCTCAAGCTCGCACTCGGGGACCTGTTGCGTCGGACCGGTGATTTTGATGCGGCGCAGGAACTGCTCGAAAGTCTCGTCGCGTTATCCGGGCGCCGAGCTGAAGTCCTGGCGTCTCTGGCCACCGTGATGCATGAGAAAGGTAGCTATTTGCGCAGCGTCTCATTCGCTCGCGAAGCTTACGCGTCAAGGCCCGCAAGTGAGCCGATTGCGGAGATCCTGGCCGGCGCGCTGCTATCGATCGGCGACGGTGAGGAAGCACTCACGGTCGCATTGCGGTGGAGGAGTCGACTTCCTCACGATCAAGGATGGATCGCGTTCGAGGCGTCGGCATTGCGCCTTTTGGGACACCCCCGTTACCGCACGCTCTACGACTATGAGAGGTTCGTGAAGGTTTATGACCTGGAAATTCCGCCGGGATGGCAATCCATCGCGACGTTCAATCATGACCTCGCTGCTGCACAGCAACGTCTCCACAGCCTTTCGACGCACCCTCTCGACCAGAGCCTACGCTTCGGTACTCAATCGCAACGAAGCCTGTTGCGCGAGACTGATCCAGCCATCCGTGCCTTTCTCGGCCAGCTCCCTCGTCCAATCGAAATGTACAGGCAGGCGATCGGCTCCGACCCAGACCATCCGCTGTCTTCTCGTAATCACGGCATCCCGGAAATCGTCGGCTGCTGGTCGGTGCGGCTGCAGCGGGGCGGTTATCACGTCAATCACACTCACCCGGCCGGCTGGATCAGCTCGGCGTATTACGTCGAGGTTCCCCCCGAAGTGGCGGACGAGACTGCGCAGAGTGGCTGGATCAAGTTCGGCGAGCCGGGCGTGCCGGTGCCGGGCGCCACGCCGGAGCGGCTCGTACAGCCCAAGCCGGGCCGCCTGGTGCTGTTCCCCTCCTACATGTGGCACGGCACGACGCCGATCACCGGCGACCAGCCCCGCATGACCGTCGCGTTCGACGTGGTCCCGAATCCACAGCAGCGCTGAGCGCGGCTCAACGCTTGGCGAGATTGACCCGCCAGGCGACGAGATGCTGCCCGCCGTGGCATTGCTCGCAATGCCGAACGTCGTCGAAACCGGCGGCCTCGGCCTGGCCCAAGACCTCGCGCAGCTCCGCCTCGGAGAACGCGGCGCCGCCGAGGTCCTGCAGCCTGCGGACCGACGCCCGCAGTTCCTGCTCCATCTGGTCTACGGCGCGTAGCAGCACCGGCACGCTGACCTTGCCGCGCTGCTCGAACAGGCGCTGCAACGCTTCCACGGTCGATGGCAGCAATAGCGAACCCTTCGAGGCGCGGGCCTCGGCCTGCAGGCGGCTGCCCGCGGCGACGAGTTCCTGCCACGGCCCGGTCGCAGTCTTGGGCGAGTCGCGCTCGGCCTCGAGGTAACGACGCAGCAGGCGAAACACCTTAGTGTGGTCGAGCACGAGCGCGGCGTGGCGCAGCGACTCGTCGGCGTTGCGCACGATCACCGAGTTGCGGTGGTGCAGCAGGAACTGGCCGCGGCCACCCGGTTTCAAGACTCGGAAGATCTCCGCGAGCGCGCGGTCCCGCTGCGTGTACTCGAGCGCGTACTGCCCGCTGACGGCGTCGAACCAGTTCGTCTCGAACGGTAGTTGCTCAGCGGCCACGCCGGGATGAAACTCGATGCCAGCGAGCAGCGTCGGTCCGTTAGGCACGTGCCGGACCGGATCAACCTGCGCGAGGTCCACGCCGTGGATCTCGAAGACGTTGCCCAGCGTCGCCGCCGTTTCTTTCGCAATCAACGCGACCGCACCGTTGCCGGTGCCAATGTCCAGCACCCGGGCGCCATCGGGCAGCGTTGCGAAAAAAGTCACCCACGCATCGCGCACTTCGCCTGTGTAGCCCGGCTCGAGGCCCATCGGGCAACTGGCGAGCGCGCCACCACGGTAGTAGGACTCCCAGTGCTCGAGGTTCATTCGATCTCCAGGCTGACTGAGCCGCTGCTGCGGCGGGAGCGCCGCGTCGGCCCGCGAGTGTACACCGGCGGCCGCGCGCGTTACTGCCAGCGCCGCAGGCGAGTCCCGCACTCGACGCTGCTGCAGGGGCGCATCACGGCACGGCGCGGCGCGTAGGTCTTGAGATGGAACTCGCTACGGCCGTAGTCGACGATGAAGCGCTCGAGCGTGCCGATCAGGTCCATGCCGATCAGCAGCGCGGGCTCGTTGGTGAGTCCCCAGATCTCGAAGACGTGCATGTCGCCGAACGTCACCATCAGGTTGCGCAGCTGGACCGGCCCGATGCTGACCATCGGCGACGGGAACGTGACGCCGGTCACCTTGTCGGGCGTCGCGCCGAGCACCGTCGTCTCGATGACGTCCTGGCTGCCGCGCCTCTTCAGCAGCGCGTCGCGCAGCGGCAGGTTGCCGAGCGTCCGTTCCGCGCCCGTGTCGATGATGACCTGGACCTCCTCGCGTCCGATGCGCCCGGCCACCAGCAGCAACCCGCCCTGCTCGAGGCGCGCTGGCACCGTGACGTATCCCGACGGCGCGCGCCGCCCGGTGGACCGGCTGATCCGCACGCGGTCATTCGCAAAGTCCACTTCGATGCGGGCGTCCTGCAGGCCATCGATGCCCAGAATGCCGTCGGCGCCCGCGAACACCGGGTCGGACAGGATCGGAGCGCGCACGTCGCGCAGCACGATGTCCCCGGCACTCAGGATTTCGAGCGCGACGGCCGGCATGTCCGCCGTGCCCGTGACGCCGTGCACCCCGATCGAATCGGCCAGCGCCGGATCGAGCCCGAGTGCAGTCACGACGCGCGACGAGACCGCGGAGCGATTCGCGCCGGTGTCGAGGATGAACCGGAACGGCGCCTGGCCGTTGATCTCGATCGGCGCCAGTACGCGGCCGACGCGGTCCTTGCGCGTCGGCGTCGCGAACATCGTCTCTTCGGGCGGCAACTCCGTGGCTTGCGCCTGCTGTGGCTCGACCTGCGCGGGTACCGTGCCTGCGGCCGGCGACATGCACGCACCGCAGGCCAGCCCGAACACGGCGAGCGCAGACGCCAACGGTGCGCCCGGCGACTTCATGCTCGCACCGGCAGCTCCGCGCTCTTTCGCACCGTGCGCAGCGCAAAGCTCGACTGCACGCGCGCCACGCCGGGCAGCCGCGTCAGGTGCTGGCTGTGCAAACGCTCGAAGTCGGCGGGGTCGGTGACGACCACCCGCAACAAGTAGTCCTGCTGGCCGGTCATCAGGTAACACTCCATCACTTCAGGCACCCGCCGGACGGCCTCCTCGAAGGCGGCAAGATCGGCCTGCTCCTGTCTATTGAGCGTGATACTCACGAATACGTTCCCCGGCAGGCCCACCTTGGTCTGGCTGACGAGCGCCGCGTAGCGGTCGATCACACCGGCCTCCTCGAGCGACCGCACCCGCCGCAGGCAGGCGGACTCACTCAGGTGGACCTTCTCGGCGAGCTCGCGGTTCGTGAGCCGCCCGTCGCGCTGCAGCTCCGCGAGGATGGTCTGATCGGTGCGATCGAGCTTCATTCGCAGATTCTGCCTGTCTGGCCGATGATTGCAGAATTATATTGCGCCGAGGACTCGATTCGGCGCCTTTTTTGCACGATTCAGCGCAGGCAGGCGCGTATTCTCACGACCAAACAACCAGCATCCGTAAGGGGGAGCTGTCATGCGCGTCGGTGTGCCCAAGGAAATCAAGGTCCACGAATACCGGGTCGGTCTCGTGCCGGCCGCCGTCCGCGAGCTGGTCGAGTCCGGCCACGAGGTGCTGGTACAAACTGGCGCCGCCGCCGGCATCGGCTTTGCCGACGCCGATTACCAGCAGGTCGGGGCGAAGATCGCGAGCTCGGCTGAAGAGGTCTTCGAGAAGGCCGAGCTGATCGTCAAGGTCAAGGAACCGCAGCCGCAGGAGTGCGCACGGCTCCGCGCCGGCCAGGTCCTCTACACGTACCTGCACCTCGCGGCCGACAAGGCGCAGGCCGAAGCGCTGCAGAAGTCGGGCGCGACCTGCATCGCGTACGAGACGGTCACGGCGCCGGACGGCTCGTTGCCGCTGCTGACCCCGATGAGCGAAGTGGCCGGCCGCATGTCCGTCCAGGTCGGTGCTTATTGCCTGCAGAAGGCCAATGGCGGACGCGGCATCCTGCTGGGCGGCGTGCCGGGCGTGGCCCCGGCGAAGGTCGTCGTGCTCGGCGGCGGAGTCGCGGGCACCAATGCCGCCGAGATGGCCGTCGGCCTGCGCGCCGACGTCACCGTCGTCGATCGCTCCGTGAAGCGCCTGCGCGAGCTGTCGAGCATCTTCGGGCCTTCACTGCGCACCGAGTACTCGACCCAGGCGCACGTGGACGCGCTCGTCATCGATGCCGATCTCGTGATCGGTGCCGTGCTGATCGCGGGCGCCGCAGCGCCCAAGCTCGTCACGCGCGATATGGTCCGTCGCATGAAGGCGGGCGCCGTGCTGGTCGACATCTCGATCGACCAGGGCGGCTGCTTCGATACGAGCCGCCCGACGACGCACGCCGAGCCCACCTACGTCGTCGACGACGTCATCCACTACTGCGTGACGAACATGCCGGGCGCGGTGCCGCGCACGTCCACGTTCGCGCTGAACAATGCCACCCTGCCCTTCGCGCGCCGTCTGGCCGACCATGGCTGGAAGGCGGCGCTCAAGGCCGACCCGCACCTCGCGAACGGCCTGAACGTGCACGCGGGCCACATCACCAACGAAGCCGTCGCGCACGATCTGGGGCTGGCCTACATGCCCGTGGCTGAAGTGCTGGGAAAATAGGGGACATTCTCCTATTTTACGAATGGGGGCATTCCCCATTGCCTCGTGTTGCGAAATGGCGAGTGCCCGCATTCGGAAAATAGGAGAATGTCCCCTATTTTCCGGAGGTTGATCCCATGGCCACGCCACGCACGGGCACGACGTTCCGCGACCGGACGGTCCTCGTCACCGGGGCCTCGAGCGGCATCGGGCGCGAGACGGCGCTCGCTTTCGCCGCGGCCGGCGCCAACCTGGTGCTGGTGGCCCGTCGCGCCAAGGCGCTCGCAAGCGTCGCGGCGCAGGCGCGCAAGTTCGGCGCGGAAACACTGGTCGCAACGGCCGACGTCACGCAGTCCGAGGCCGTGACGGCGTGCTTCCGCAAGGCCGTCAAGCGCTTCGGCACCGTCGACGTCGTCGTCAACAACGCCGGTGTGCTGCTCCCGGCCAAGGTCGTCGACCTGCGCGGTGCCGACCTGCAAAGCATGCTCGACGTGAATCTGTTCGGCGCGCTGTATGTGATGCAGGAGGCGGTCAAGGTCATGCGCAAGCAGGGCCGCGGCCACATCGTCAACGTGGGCTCGCTCGCGGGGCGTCGTGGCTTCTCGCCGCTCGGCGGCTACTGTGCGACCAAGTTCGCGCTGGTCGGACTGACCGAGGCGCTGCGCACCGAACTCGTTGGCGAGCGGATTCACGTCTCGCTGGTGCTGCCCGGCGTCGTCGATACGCCGATGGCGGCTGCGATACAACACGACCCGGCGACTGGCGATGTCTGGCCGGACGCGCTCACGATGCCGCCCTCGTGGGTGATCTGGTCGATCTTCCTTGCGATCCGTTTCAAGCTGGCCGAGATCGCCGTGCCGCCCGGCAGCGCACTGATCGAGAAGCTCGCGGCACTCGCGCCCGGCACGACCGACGCGCTGCTGCGGCGTGTGACCGACGTCGCCCGCAGCATGAGCGACCGGCGCCGAGCCGCGAAGTAGCGGCGCGAGCCGCGCCAGGATTTCAACCCCGGGGAAACGCAATGAGCTTCGAGAACCTGACCATCGAGCGCACCGGCGCCGTCGCCACGCTGTGGCTCGATCGCCCGGAAAAGCTGAACGCGCTGCATCGTGCTCTCTGGCACGCGATCCCGGCTGCCGTGGCTGAACTCGACGCCGACGCCACCGTGCGCGCGATCATCCTCGCCGGCCGCGGCAAGGCGTTCTGCGCCGGCATCGACCTGCTCGACCACGCGCCGTCCATGGCCGGCGGCGGCTCGTTGTCGGGCCGCGGCGAATCGGCCGTCGGCAAGCGGCGCGCGTTCTACGACGACGCCCGCGGCTACCAGCAGACCGTGAGCGCCTTCGCCAACACCAACAAGCCCGTGATCGCCGCAGTGCACGGCGCCTGCCTCGGCGCGGGCATGGACCTGATCACCGCCTGCGACATCCGGGTCGCGTCGGCCGACGCCACGTTCTCGGTGCGGGAAACGAAGATCGCGATGGTTGCCGACGTCGGCACGCTGCAACGCCTGCCGCGCGTGATCGGCGATGGCCCGGCGCGCGAGCTGATTTTCACCGGCCGCGACATCGATTCGACCCGCGCGCTCGCGATCGGACTCGTCAACGACGTGCTGCCGGATCACGAATCGCTGCACGCGCGCGCCCAGGCGATCGCGCAGGAGATCGCGGCCAATTCACCGCTCGCCGTGCAGGGCTCGAAGCAGGTGCTCGGCTTCGCGATCCGCCGCGACGTCGATGCGGCCCTCGATTACGTCGCGCTGTGGAATGCGGCCTTCCTGCACTCGGAGGATCTCACCGAGGCGATGACTGCGTTCATGCAGCGGCGCAAGCCGGAGTTTCACGGGCGCTGATCGTTGGTTTGCGCTGATTGGCGTGCGAGGAAGCCGTCGGGGGATCGGTTTGCGGGGACGCCACGAGCACGTCCGTGTGGGCTCCGGGCGCGGCGTCCATGCCGCGCACGGCCCCGCAAACCGATCCCCCGACGGCTCCCCCGCACGCAGAGCGCTAACGCGTTTGCGGCCCGCGGCGCTCGGCATGCTGCGC
>Ga0209391_10000181_pt1 | contig 26068 bp, 16 predicted proteins | sample PPLLak3March2015_FD_187246 | JGI IMG/M metagenome (GOLD analysis project Ga0209391, IMG submission 187246) | Freshwater sediment microbial communities from Prairie Pothole Lake near Jamestown, North Dakota, USA - PPLs Lake P7 Core (1) Depth... | ecosystem: Environmental > Aquatic > Freshwater >...
GAATAGTGAAATAGTGAAATAGTGAATAGTGAAATAGTGAATAGTGAAATAGTGAATAGTGAAATAGTGAATAGTGAAATAGTGAATAGTGATATTGATACGGATTATAAACCCTGGCCTCAAAGAAAAAGGCCTGCAGAGCAGGCAAGGACAAAGTTCAAAGGACAAAGGATAAAGTTTGGATAGTTATGAGTGTTGAGTGAAATTGTGAATAGTGAAATAGTGATATTGATACGGATTTTAATCCCTGTTACGTTTTTAAACCCCGGCCTCAAAGAAAAAAGTGCTGAGATCAAAATCAAGGCTTAGTAAGACGGGGAGTCTGTCGGCCAAGTAAAAAGTTAAAAGTTAAAAGTATAAAGTAAACACGAATGGATACACAATCGTAGCCCCGCGATGCCTCGCGGGGTGATAGATCCTCAATACTGGCTATGACACGTTTTGATATATGAGAAGATCACTCCGCCGCACTTAGCCTTGATGAAGGGCGAAGTGCTTTTTTCTTTGCAGCCTAGATTTTTTTGCTTCTTTTTTATTCACTAAATATCTATTGGTTTTGGTGTTCATGATGTGCTTCGCAGTTCATCAATGGAAAAAAGAAGAGAGAGAATCCGAAGTTGCAAACTTCGGATAACATGCTTTGAAATAGAATCATTCCAAACCACCCCGGCACTTCGTGCCACCCCACCACCGAGGGGAATTTCCGATGAAATAGGGGTGGCAGGGATAAAGGATTTCCAACAATAGCTAAAAATTATTTGTTTTTGTTTCAAATAATTTCGGATGGGGCATTTATGAAATTGCAGGTATATTTTTGCAACACGGTAAAATCGTTCAACACAAAGGATATCCGCTTGAAAAAGCCTAAAAAATCATTATGGCTTTAAAAAGATTTACCTACTTTTATTGTGTAATTAGTAGGGTATAATCCTGGTTGGTTTAGGCTTAGACTGATTTCATCCAAACGCTTAAAATGAAAATGTTATGAATAAAATTACTGCTATTGTATGTCTGTTTTTTATTGGAACTGCTTCTTTAACAGCACAGCACCAGATCAGCTCTCCTGATGAAAAAATAAAGGTAAATATTAGTACGGAGAATGGTATATCCTATTCGGTTTCTTTAAACGATGAGGTCTTTATTGCAAAGGCAGACATAGACCTCCTGTTTAATAAAGCATCCCTGGGGAAAAATGCCAAATTTGCGAAGCCTGTTGTGAGTAAGCAGAATGCAACTGTAAAGCCTGTTGTTGCACTAAAACAAAGCAGTATAGAAAATAATTACAACCAGCTTACATTGAAAGGAAAGGAGCTCACAGTTGAATTCCGGGTTTTTAATGATGGAGTGGCATATCGTTTTGTAACCGACAGAAACGGGGAGGTGGAAGTGAATGAAAGGGCAAATTTTGAGTTTGCCGGTAACTTTTTGATGTGGACCTCACCCATTGAAGCCTATGTGGGAAGTTATGAGGCCAATTATGAAAAAGTAAAAATTGAAGCTTTCTCTTCAAAAAATTCCTACCTGCCGGTCTTGTTTGAAAATACCCGATCACATAAAATGTTGCTCACCGAGGCTGATATGTATGATTACCCGCACATGTTCCTGAAAAAAAGCGGGGCTAATTCTCTGCAAGCAACTTTCCCTCCTTTTCCTTTAAAAACTGAATTGGTCAATGACCGGGCGAGCAAAGTAACACAAGAAGCTGATTATATTGCAAAAACGAATGGAAACAGAACTTTTCCCTGGCGTGTTATTGTGCTGACCGAGAAAGATGCTCAGCTGCTTGAATCGAATCTGGTCTTTTTATTATCCAGGGAGACGGAACTTAAAAATACCGAATGGATCAAGCCCGGACGTGTTTCCTGGGACTGGTGGAATGCTTCCAATTTGTATGGCGTGGATTTTGAGGCGGGTTTAAATACGGATTCTTACAAATACTTTATCGATTTTGCCTCGAAAAATGGCCTGGAATACATTATTTTGGATGAAGGCTGGTCCCTGTCAACTCTGGATATTTCACAACCCAACAAAACGCTGGATCTATTTGAATTGATCCGTTACGGCAGGGAAAAGAACGTCCGCCTGATCCTCTGGGCCAGCTGGCGCGCTATTGAGAGCCAGTTCTTTGTATTGGCTAAGTACAAAGAGTGGGGGATTGCAGGCATAAAAGTAGATTTTATGGACAGGGCAGATCAGTGGATGGTCAATTTTTACGAACGGGTAGCACGCGAAGCGGCAGCCAATAATCTGCTTGTCGATTTTCACGGGGCCTTTAAACCCAATGGCCTGCACAGGGCCTTTCCGAATGTGGTTGCTTATGAGGGTGTTCAGGGGCTCGAATTCAACAAATGGGCAAAAACGGTTAGTCCCGAACACAACACGACCCTGCCTTTCATACGCATGGTTAGTGGGCCCATGGATTATACACCCGGCGCCATGCGAAATTACCAGTCGTTTGAATACAATCCCAGCCATATGCGTCCGGGAAGTCAGGGCACACGCTGCCATCAGCTGGCCATGTTCGTGATCTATGAAAGCGGTATTCAAATGCTTGCAGACAGCCCTTCAAATTATGAAAGGGAAAAAGAATCGACAGATTTTATAGCCTCCGTGCCCAATACCTGGGATGAAATAAAGGTGCTGGAAGCAAAGGTTGGTGAATACCTGCTCGTAGCCAGAAGAAAAGGGAATACCTGGTTTGTTGGCGGGATGAACAATGATACCGAAAGGGAGTTTACGATTAGCCTGCCTTTCCTTTCACCCGGGGAAAGGAAAGCGGTGATCATGCAGGACGGCATCAATGCCAACCGGTTTGCTGAAGATTACAAGCGCGTTGAAACGAATGTAAATAGCAAGTCACAGATAAAGGTAAAAATGGCCAAAGGAGGCGGCTTTGTCATGCGGATAGAATAAGGCCTGAAGTATTTTATCAGGCATAAAGATCGTTTATGTCGCAGCCTGCAATTTCAACGAACAGCCTGGCGACCTTTTCCGTTACGGCAATAAAATACTTTTCACCTTTTTCTGCACTTGCCAGTTTTGGATTTCCAACCCCGGTATCTGCCGTGATCTGTGACCACTTTCTTTCCGACCAGGCCCAGCCTTCATTAAACTCTTTTATTTTATGCTTTTTCTCCTTTCCAATCCCGGCTTCTGCCATTGGCAGCACGAGTTCGGGTGCAAGGTATAGCAAAAGACTTGTTTCCATCTCGTCTGCGTGGTCGCCCATCTCATCAAAAAAGTCTTTTTTATCTAAAGCCTGATACCAGTTACAGGTGGACAGAAACATCTGCGGGTATTTAAGTCCGAGTTCTCTGATCAGGGTCTTGAAATCATTGCCTCCATGGCTGTTTAAAATGAGCAGTTTTTTGATGTTTTGACGGTTGAGCATTTCTATGATATCTGAAAGAATCGCCATTTGTGTGCTCGGATAGATATTGACGTCCAGTTTAATATCGGCTTGCCCTGTATTCACTCCGAAAGGAATGGTAGGCAAAACGATGATCTTTGCACCCTTATTCCAGGCTATTTCAGCGGCAGCGGCAGCGATGCGGTCAGCTTCGATCACATCCGTACCATAGGGCAAATGGTAATTGTGTGCTTCAGTTGCCCCCCAGGGCAGGATGGCCAGGTCAAAGGTTGTTTTCTGTATATTCTTCCAATTCGTTTCTGCTAAAATATAAGGTCTCATGGTTTTTTTATTGAATTATACCGGATGTCAGGTCTTTTTTTTGTGATATAAAGATAGAATATACCTGAATAAAAATAGTTCCAGGGCAAAAGAAAAAGAAGGAATTTTTAATCCTTTACAAAATGCACCGGGCTGCTAATCTGGTTGAATCTGTTCACGGCATAGATCACAAAGACGCCTTTTTTAAATTCTTTTTTGCTGAATTCCCATTCAGTAGATCCGGTCAGGGCTACAATGTTTTCGGCCCGGCCCACATTAAGTTCTTCTCCTTTTTCAAAGAAGTAAATGAGAAACCTGATGGCTTCCTTCTCCTTATTGACGGGCTGGGTCTTAAATGAGATTCCCTGCTTTTTACCGGGTAATTTATCTATGGACACATCATAAACAGGTTCGGGTACATTGGCAGTACCCTTCTCGTGCACTGTTTGCAAAATCGGATTGCTGTAGAATTTGTCCTTTAATATACCATTTATATTCAATGGGTTATCAACAAAAGTCTTTCCGCTGAAGTATACGCTTCCTCCAATGTTTTTAAGCGTTTTGTTTAATTCCAGTTGTTTTTCCAGTTCTGTAGGATGTGTTTTCTTCCATTCTTTATTCTCTTTCTTTCCGTTCATCCTGTAGATTCCCTGGCCAATATACACGGGTATTCCAAGGTGATTGTTGTTCCACCAGCGGGCTATGTTTTCATAGTCGGCCAGATCATGACCGATATGCCAGTAAATTTGAGGCACTACATAGTCTATCCATTTCTGTTCCATCCAGTGTAGTATGTCCGCGTAGAGATCGTCATAGTTCGTTTGCCCTGCCTGGCTGTCAGAACCTTTTGGGTCGGTGTCCCTGTTCCGCCAAACGCCAAAGGGGCTGATGCCAAACTGCACCCAGGGCTTGATGTTTTTTATGGTTGAATGCAGCTCGATGATGATCTGGTTCACATTTTCCCTACGCCAGTCATCTCGTTGTTCTTCCTGGTATTGAGCACCGTATTTTTTAAATGAATAGTCATCATTGAATTTTTCATTCTCGATTTTGTAGGGATAAAAGTAATCGTCAAAATGTATGGCGTCTATATCGTATTGCTGAACGATATCGGCAACGATCCGGTTGGTGTACTCCCTTACTTCAGGATTACCGGGATCAAAATATTTGTTCTTGCCATAGTTGATGAACCATTCGGGTTTGTTGTAGGTGAGGGGCAGGGGTTTGTTCTTTGGTTCTGCGTAATTGATCATGGCCCTGTACGGATTCAGCCAGGCATGGAACTCCAGGCCTCTTTTATGTGCTTCCTCAATGGCAAAGGCCAGGGGATCAAAATAAGGTTCGGGAGCCTTGTTTCCATATCCGGTCAGGTAAAATGACCAGGGTTCATGTTTAGAGTGGTAAAAGGCATCGGCCACGGGGCGGATCTGAAAAACTACGGCGTTGAGGTGCAGGCTTTGGTAGAGATCTAAGAGCTGGATCAGTTCGGCTTTTTGCGCTGCCGGTCCCGATTGATTGCTTCCGGGCCAGTCTATATTTTCTACCGTGGCTATCCATACGCCCCTGAATTCGCGGGGTGGTTGATTTTGGGAAATTGCATGATGGAAAAATGCTGCCAGAAAAAATAGGACGATCAGGTTTTTCATTTTATTTTATTTTATTTGAATGCCGGGAGGTGTCTTACAGGTCTAACTTAAAAATTTTTCTGAGGTAAGCAATGGCTTCATTTTTTTCTCTTAAGTACTCGTATTTTTCCTGGTTGGTATAGACGAGTTTGCTCGTTTCCTCTTCGGCGATGGTAATCTCAAAATCCAGGCTGTAATTATTCAATTTTTCACGCAGGTACTGCAGGGCTTTTGGCCTGACTTTTTCCAGTTCAGCTTTCATGATCTTGTTGGAACAGGTAAAGAGTATCTTGTTATGCAGCAGTTCCGGTCTTTTTGAATTTAAGACAGAAGCAAAAATTCTTTCACCCTGTTCGTGTAAAAAATGAATATATTCATCCCAAACCTTAAAAAAGTGTTCCAATGCGAACGATTCATTTGGCAATTCCTGGGCCCGGAGCAGCAATTCCTGTTCTTGCTTTTTAGCCGCCAGCGCGGCCTCTTCTGCCTTCCTTTTTTCTATACTCGTAAGGCTTAACAGCGAAGTCTTTTTGGGTCTTGGTAAATTTGTCAGTTGCGGATTTTCAACCGGGGCTTCTTTTTCAACCTTATTCTCTTCAGGTTGTATCGAAACACGGTCTGCTTCCGGCTTTTTTTCAGGTTCGGACACAGGCTCTGAGTCCTGATCTGATATGCCTTTTCGGTCGATGCGCTCCTCCACCAGGAAGGAAGAAAAGTAAGAGGAAGGAATTATATAGCGTTCAGATTTTTTTTTTTCCCGATCAAAATCGATAGAGGCAATGTGCATAAGGCTTAGTTCCACGAGCAGACGCTGGTTTTTACTGGCCTTAAAATTGAGGTCGCAGTCATTGGCAAAATCTATAGCCTGCAATAAAAAGGATTCACTTGCTTTACCGGATTGTTCCAGATATTTTCTTTTTGCGCCTTCACCCACTTCCAGCAAGGCGATGGTGGAATGGTCTTTCGATACCAGGAGATCCCTGAAATGCGAAGCGAGGCCGCTGATAAAATGGTTGGCATCGAAGCCCTTTTCCAAAACATCATTAAAGGCTAACAGCGCTTTGGGTATATTGTGTTCCAACAGCAGGTCGGTCATCTCAAAATACACTTCATAATCGAGTACGTTCAGGTTTTCGTTTACCGCAGCTCTGGTGAGTTTATTTCCGGAAAAGCTGACGACCCGGTCGAATATGGACAGGGCATCCCGCAAGGCACCATCCGCTTTTTGAGCGATGATATGCAAGGCATCATCTTCGGCTTCAATCTGCTCTTCCTTTGAAATTTTATGCAGGTATTTTTTTATGTCTATTACACCGATCCGTTTGAAATCAAAGATCTGACAACGCGACAGGATGGTGGGGATAATTTTGTGCTTTTCGGTTGTGGCAAGGATAAAGATCACATGTGCCGGTGGCTCCTCAAGCGTTTTTAAGAAGGCGTTGAAAGCAGAGGAAGAGAGCATGTGTACCTCGTCTATGATATAGACTTTGTATTTGCCTATCTGAGGCGGGATTCGCACCTGATCGGTCAGGTTGCGTATATCGTCTACTGAGTTATTGGATGCGGCATCGAGTTCAAAAATATTAAAGGCAAAATCCTCGTTTCCGGAAAGATTATCCATGCTTTCCTCATTGATCCTTTTGGCCAGAATTCTTGCGCAGGTTGTTTTTCCAACGCCCCTCGGACCCGTAAAAAGCAGGGCCTGAGCCAGGTGGTTATTCTTTATCGCGTTTTCGAGCGTTTTCGTAATAGACTCCTGTCCAACCACATCCGCAAATGTCTGCGGGCGGTATTTTCTGGCCGATACAATAAAATGCTCCATAACATAAATTATTGGCTAAAAATACAAATTATGCGTATATCCTGTCGTATAAATCTTTGTACTTTTTTATAATAACCTCCCTTTTGGGTTTGAAAGTAGGCGTAAGCAATTCATTGTCAACGGTCCATACCTCGGGTGTCAGTTCTATTTTTTTTATGGTCTCCCATTGTCCGAAATGTTTGTTACCTTCTTCAATTTCCTCCATGATCCGATCCTTTACCTTTTGATTTCCGGCTATTTCCTGCGGTGTTGAACCAATCTCCTGGTGATGGCGTTTTGCCCACTCTTTCACAAAGGCAAAGTTAGGCTGCACGATGGCCGCCGCCATTTTTTGTCCGTCGCCGATTACGAGTATCTGCTCGATAAACCGCGATTGCTTCATCTGATTCTCGATGGCTGCAGGGGCTATGTATTTACCACCAGAGGTCTTAAAGATCTCCTTTTTCCTGCCAGTGATCCTTAAAAAACCGTCTTTATCAAATTCCCCCTTGTCGCCGGTATGAAAAAAGTCGCCGGTCATTACTTCGGCTGTTTTTTCCGGATCCTTGTAATAGCCCTGCATCACGTTAGGTCCTTTGACTAAAATTTCACCGTCTTCGGCAATTTTGACTTCAATATTTCTGATCGGTTTTCCTACTGTACCTATCCTGAAAAGGCCATCCTTGTAGCAGTTTACCGTAATTACCGGCGAAGTTTCTGTTAGGCCGTAACCTTCCATGACATACATGCCTGCAGCAGAAAATATCCTGGCCAGTCTGGGCTGCAGTGCCGCACTGCCGGAAACCATGGTTTCCAGCCTGCCGCCAAGGCCTTCACGCCATTTGCTAAAAACAAGCTTCCTTGCCAGAGCGAGTTTTTTCTCGTAAAGCCAGCCATTCTTGCCATAAGGTTCATAGGCCATACCCACATCGACTGCCCAATAAAAGATGGCCTTTTTAATACCCGTTAAGGCGGAACCTTTTTCCAGGATGCTGTTGTAGACTTTTTCAAGCAGCCTCGGAACAACACTCATAAAATGCGGGTGGATCTCCTTTAAGTTTTCGGGAAACTTTTCTATGCTTTCGGCAAAATAGATAGCGATACTTTTATAGATATAGAGGTAATGCAGTATTCTTTCAAAAATATGGCAAACAGGCAAAAAGCTGATGATGGTTGTATTTCCAGACGTGATTGGCAGTCTGGGTGCACTGTCCAGAACATTGCTCACCACATTGTTATGCGAAAGCATGACTCCTTTGGGTGTTCCCGTTGTGCCGGAAGTGTAGATTATGGTGGCCAGATCATCAGCCTGAACCAGGTCTTTTAAGCTATCAACTTCCTTTTGATTCGAATTGTCTTGTCCCAGGGCCAGCAGCTCTTCCCAGTTTTTGCAGTTTTTTACGGTTTCAAAACTAAATATTTCCTTAAGGGTAGGCACTTCTGCCCTGATAGCATGAGCTTTTTCAAACAGGACCTCATCCGAAAGAAAACAATAGGTCACTTCGGCATGGTTAAATATATACTTATACTCATTGGAGCTGATCGTGGGATACATGGGCACATTAACGGCACCAAGCTGCATGATGGCCATATCCATGATGTTCCATTCGGTTCGGTTGGTAGAAGATATCAGTGCAATTTTGTCCTTAGGTTTTACACCCAATCGCAACAAACCGCGGCTTGCAGCATTCACTTTTTCAACAAACTCAGCGGTGGAAGTGGATACCCAAACACCATTTTTTTTGGTGTTTAAACTGTTATTGATAGGTTGATTTTCATTTTGGTAGTAAAGAAAATCAAATAGCCGTCGGATGTCGTGTGCCATAATTGGAAATGTTGCTTAAACCGGATAAAAAAATGAAAATAAAATTAAAAATATAACAATTTTTCTTAAAAATGAAATTATTACTACAAGTTGCAAATCATTATCTTTGCCAGGCATAAAACAGGTTTAAACCTGTACCGGTCAGGATTGCTGAAAAGTGTCGTTTGATCGGGTAAATACTGAAATATTTGGTTTATGAAAATATCTTATAATTGGTTAAGGCAGTTCCTGAAAATAGACCTGGAGGCAGAACAGGTGGCAGAGGTACTAACCGACCTCGGACTTGAAGTTGAAGGAATTGATCACTTCGAATCTGTTAAAGGTGCATTGAAAGGTGTGGTAGTGGGTGAAGTAATGACCTGTGTGCAACACCCCAATGCCGACCGCCTGAAATTGACCACTGTGAATATAGGCGAAGGACAGGTACTTAACATTGTATGCGGAGCGCCCAATGTGGCTGTGGGCCAGAAAGTGCCAGTGGCAACGATCGGTACAGTACTGTATCCTTCTGAGGGTGGGGAAATACTGATCAAAAAGGGAAAAATAAGAGGGGAAGACAGTTATGGAATGATCTGCGCAGAAGATGAATTGGGCTTGGGTACCAGTCATGATGGCATCATGGTTCTGGATAAGAAAACCGCCGTTGGAACCAGTATGGCTGAACTGCTTCAAATTACTAGCGATCAGGTTTTTGAGATCGGGCTTACACCGAACAGGGCCGATGCGATGAGCCATTTGGGTGTTGCGAGGGACCTGCGCGCGGGACTCATACAGCAGTATGATATCAGCTCGGAATTGATCACTCCATCCGTGTCCGATTTTAATGTAGATGAAAGAACCTTAAAATTCAACATTGTTGTTGATGACAATAAACTGGTGCCGCGCTATGCGGGAATTACCATCGGTAACCTCAAGGTTGAGGAATCGCCTAAGTGGCTGAAAGACAGGCTACAGGCCATTGGTCAGAAACCAATCAACAATGTGGTGGACGTGACCAATTACATCCTGCACGGACTGGGTCAACCCCTGCATGCCTTTGATGCAAAGGAAGTTAAAGGAAACAAGATCGTCGTAAAAACCCTGCCTGCAGGAACAAAATTTACAACGCTCGACGGCGTGGAGCGGGAACTGAGCGATGAAGATATCATGATCTGTGACGGTAATGACAATCCCTTGTGTATCGCAGGTGTTTTCGGAGGCTTGACCTCCGGTGTTACTGCAGAAACAACAAGTATATTTTTGGAAAGTGCTTATTTCAATCCGGTGAGCATAAGGAAATCTGCCAAAAGACACGGACTGAATACAGATGCTTCCTTTCGGTTTGAAAGGGGCATAGATCCTGAAAATGTTGAGTACGCGCTTAAACTGGCAGCTATCCTGATAAAAAATGTGGCCGGAGGGAAAATCGTTTCGGACCTGACCGATATCTATCCGCATAAGCTGGAAGATTTTAAGGTACAACTCACTTATGACAAGGTGAACAAGCTGATCGGTGAAGAATTACCGGTTGATACGGTTAAGCAGATCCTGGCTTCGCTGGATGTTAAGATAAGCAACATGACCGCAACAGGTTTGGGGCTTACCATTCCAACATACAGGGTGGATGTGCACAGAGAAGCCGACATTGTTGAAGAAGTATTGCGAATTTATGGCTATAACAATATCAATACCTCTGATAAACTGAGCACTTCGATTTCCTTTTCAGAGAAAATAACGACTGAAAAGATCGAGAATATAGCTGCCAATTTTTTGGTAGCCCAGGGATATTATGAAACCATGGCCAATTCGCTGACCAAACCGGATTACCATGCTTATTCGGACCTACTGCAGGAATCTGAAAATGTGACCATGCTCAATGCGCTCAGCAAAGACCTGGAAGTGATGCGTCAGTCGATGGTCTTTGGGGGTCTTGAAGCCGTGTCTTATAACCTGAACAGAAGAAATTCGGTCTTAAAAATGTTCGAATTTGGTAAGACCTATCATTGCAAGGAGGGTAAATTTTTGGAAGAAAAACACCTGTCACTGATCGTATCGGGAAGAAGAACCCAGGAGGCATGGAATTCTGAGAACCGGGAAACGGATCTCTTTTATTTAAAAGGTATTGTTCAAGCTTTGCTGACACGGCTTGGAATTGTAAATTTTGTTTCCGGAACCACCGATAATGATATCTTTTCTGATGGACTTGCACTGTTCACCGGCAATAAAAAACTGGCGGAAATGGGTAGGGTGAAGAATGAAATATGCAGATCGTTTGGTATTAAACAAACGGTATGGTATGCAGATTTGGCCTGGGAGCATGTATTGGAATTGGCTGGAAGATCACCTGTAAAAGTCAGCACCCTGCCAAAATACCCTGAAGTAAGGCGTGATTTTGCCTTGCTGCTCGATGAAAATGTTCAGTTTTCAGAACTCTATCAGGCTGCTTTTGAGACAGAAAAAAAACTGCTGAAAAAGGTTGATCTGTTTGATGTTTATACCGGTGATAAATTACCAAAAGGTAAAAAATCGTATGCGCTGAGCTTTGTGATACAGGATGAGAACCAAACCCTGAACGATGTGCAGATAGACAAGATCATGGGCAAACTGCAGCAGCGTTTTCAGCAGCAGTTTGGGGCCGAATTGCGCTAATAATCAAAGTTCGATCATGTATAAAACCCTTATCAGACCCTTCTTTTTTAAGTTCGACCCGGAGAAAGTGCATGAGTTCACTTTTGCTTTGCTTAAAAACCTGTTCAGAATTCCGCTGCTAAAGTCGCTGGTGAGATCGTCTTTTGTGATTGAAGACAAGCGGCTGGAAAGGGAGCTCATGGGCATAAAGTTCAAAAACCCCGTGGGTTTGGCAGCTGGTTTTGATAAGAATGCCGTCCTCTTTGATGAGTTTTCCAATTACGGTTTTGGTTTTGTCGAGATCGGCACTGTAACTCCTAAACCACAACCGGGAAATGAAAAGAAACGCATTTTCAGATTGCCTGAGGATGGGGGACTGATCAACCGCATGGGCTTTAATAATGAGGGAGTGGATGCAGTAGTCAGTCGGCTGAAAAAGCGCAGAACGGATATTATTATTGGTGGTAATATTGGCAAAAACAAAACCACACCCAATGAAAATGCCGTATCGGATTATTTGATTTGTTTTGAGAAACTCTTTGATTGCGTCGATTATTTTGTGGTCAATGTGAGTTCGCCCAACACGCCCGACCTGCGGGCCTTACAGGACAAGGAACCCCTGACCAGGCTGCTGAATGCATTGCAGGAGGCCAACAAAAAGCGGCCGGTGCAAAAGCCTGTGCTGTTAAAGATCGCACCGGATCTGAGCAACGATCAGTTGTTGGATATCATCGATATTGTAAAAAGCACTCAGATTGCAGGCATTATCGCCACAAACACCACACTTTCCAGGGAAGGATTAAGCTCAGTTCACAAAAATGAGACCGGAGGTTTAAGCGGTAAACCCCTTACACAGAGGTCAACAGAAGTCATTCGATTTCTTGCCGAAAGATCAAATAAGGCCTTTGTCATTATTGGAGTGGGAGGCATCCATTCCGACAAGGATGCCATTGAAAAACTCCGGGCTGGGGCCGATCTGATTCAAATCTATACCGGATTTGTATATGAGGGCCCGTCCATAGTAAAAAGAATCAATACCGGGCTGCTGCGCTTGTAAGCGAAATTCCGTATTTTTGCAGGAATCATGCCAAAATGAAGATTATTTCCCCCATATTGCTTCTCCTGATATTTGCCTGTAATTCACCCAGGGATCAGGAAAACCTCCCTCCTTCTTTTAAAGAAAACGAAACTCCTGTACAAGTTATAAAAAATGAGCTGGATGTTCAAAAAATCGCTGCTATGTTAAAAGATGCCGGGGGTCTGACCAAGTCTGCTCAGGAATTTTACAGGATAAATCAGTACCGGCCTGTCTGGTTGAACAATGAGACGGGACTCAATAAGCAGGGACAGGAGCTTCTGTCACTGTTAAAAAATGCCAGGTATTTTGGACTGGAACCCCGTTATTACAATTATACACGGCTGGACAGCCTGGAGAATGCGCTCAACGCAGCGCATTCTTTTGAAGAAAAAATGACACAGGCTGCAGTCATGGAATCCTTGCTGACTGAAAAATATTTTCTGCTCGGGAAGCATTTAAATGTGGGTCTGATCAAAAAGACAGACACATTTTCAAGCCTGCCCCGAAAATCATTTGCAGTGAATCTGCCGGAATATCTTAAAAAGGCTGAGGATGCTGATAGTGTGATCCCGTATTTGCTGGCACTGCAACCCCAACATTTCCCCTACAGAAAATTGCAGAAAGCATTGGAAAACTATGTCCGGAATACAAACCTTGTCAGGGATAAGGTGGCCGTTCCGAGTAAGAAAACAGATTCGCTTGGCGCCATTTCGGCCGCCAGGAGGGCGCTGTTCATCCATAAATATTTAAAAGATACCACCAGTGAGGGCCGGTATTTGGAGGCGCTGAAAAAATTTCAAAAAGACCATGGCCTGCATCCCGATGGCGTTGTGGGTTTCAATACGGCAGCGGCACTGTCCAGAAGTCCCTATGAACAATACCAGAGCGCCGCGATCAGTTTGGAGCGCTTGCGTTGGAATCCCGAATGGAAAAAGGATTTTATCTATGTGAACATACCTTCCGGGCATCTTTGGTTTGTTGAGGATGGTGCAGTGAAAAGCGAGCACAGGGTCGTCGTAGGATCAAAGGGAAACAATACTCCGGAAGTGTACAGCAAACTGGATCACCTGGTTGCCCATCCATTCTGGCATGTACCGAGGAGTATTTCAGTCAATGAGCTCCTGGTAAAAACCAAAAAAAATCCGGAGTATCTGGCCAGGAATAATTATGAGGTAATTGTAGATTCCAAAATAGTAGCACCGGAATCCATTCGCTGGGACACCATCAATGATACGAATTTTAAGATGCGCATCCGTCAAAAGGGGGGAAGTGGTAATTCGCTGGGTCTGGTAAAGTTTATTTTCAATAATCCCTATTCAGTTTATTTACATGACACGCCGAGTAAATACCATTTCGAAAGAGAGGTACGCACTTACAGTCATGGCTGTATCCGGGTCAAGGATGCTTTGGACCTGGCAGATAAAATTCTGGAGTCAGACGAGAATATCTTTACGCTGGATTCGATCAATCATTATGTTGAGATCAGAAAGCAAAAAACCATGCCAGTTAATAAGCATATTGCTATTTATATCCAGTACGTGGTTTGTGAGGGTGAGGATGACGGAAGAATCATCTTCTATCAGGATGTCTACAGGCAGGATGTGGCTATAAAAAATCACTTGTTCGGCAAGGATTTCAAACCGGATTAAACAGGAAGCCTGTTGCCTGTTATTGCGTCGACACCTGACTTGATCAGTTTTGAGCTGTTCAGATAGGTTTTTGTCGGATGGTAAATAAACAAGAGACTGCCTTCTTTGATTTTGCTGATGATTTCCTGATAACCTGCTGTTGGTAAGGCAGGACAACCCAGACTTCTGCCCAGCCTGCCATTCTTTTTCAGGAACATTTCGCTGACGTAATCTGCTGCATGAATTACAACCGCCCTGGCTCTGGCATTGCTGTTGGCCGCTTCCAGGCCATCAAGCCGCATGGAAAGTCCGTGTTTTCCGTTGTAAAGTTCTGCAGTTTTGTAGAAACCGAGGCTTGTTCGGTTTGAGCTGATCTCATTCGAAAAACTGGTCGCATATTCCAGACCCGAATTTCTGCCATGAGCCACCTTGCTTTTATGAACAATTTTCTGATCAGCTACATCGATCACAAAAAATCTGTTTTCATTGGCTGAAACACTCATATCAATGATGGTTAAGAACCGGCTGTTCTCGATCTTACCTTCTTCCTGTAATTTCAAAAAGCCCTTCAGCCCGTATGCAAAAGCATCGAAATTCAAATCCTGATCGCGCAACTGACCGTAAAAGTCAGCAGCGTATTCTTTAAACATCATCGGCGTATTAAATGGGATTGCCGGCGGATGATTTCTGAAAGATGCTAAAAAAAGCGAGATGAAAATGATTACTGCAAGACGATTTTTATTCATACGATCCTCAAAACGTTTAGGATTAATAACTGGTTTTCTAATTGTACTGTCATTTTGAGGGAAATGAAATTATAGAACGCAAAAATACTGTTTTATTGCACTTAAAAACATAAAAAAATGTTAAGAATATAGCACCTGACATTTGATGTCCAAGTATTTATATTGTTTTGGCTGAATTGAATTGCTTTAATACAAAGGTTCAAATTTTGCCGGATATGCCTCGTGCATCATCTTGTAAATACCTTCGAAGATATCATTTACAGACGGTTTTGAAAAATAGTCGCCATCTGTGCCATAGGCAGGTCTGTGTGCTTTTGCCGTAATGGTTATGGGCTTGCTGTCGAGATACAAATATCCGTTCTGTTTGTTCACTATATGCTCAAACAGATAGGCAGAAGCGCCACCGGGTATATCCTCGTCTACAACAGCCAGTCTGTTTGTTTTTTTGAGGCTTTTGACCACATCGTGTTTAATATCAAAGGGCAGCAGGCTTTGTGCATCGATGATCTCCACATCAATTCCAACCGAAGAAAGATCTTTTGAAGCTTCCTCCACCAGCTTTAAGGTAGAACCGTAGGATACTATGGTCAGATCCTGCCCTTCTTTTATGGTTTCCACTAATCCGATTGGCGTGGTAAATTCGCCAAGATTCACGGGCATCCTTTCTTTTAATCGGTAACCATTCAGGTTTTCTATCAATACGGCGGGTTCATCGCTTTTTAACAGGGTATTGTAAAAACCGGCTGCTTTCGTCATATTTCGCGGCACGAGTATATACATACCCTGCAACAGATTGATCAGACTTCCCATTTGGGAGCCGGAGTGCCAGATACCCTCCAGGCGGTGTCCGCGGGTCCGAACGATCAAAGGGGCGCGTTGTTTACCAAAAGTGCGGTAGCGCAGCGTGGCCAGGTCATCAGTAAGTACCTGGGTAGCATAAAAAATATAATCCAGGTACTGTATCTCTGCGATCGGTCTGAGCCCGCGCATCGCGAGTCCAATTCCCTGCCCGATGATGGTGGCTTCCCGTATACCCGTATCATAAACGCGCTCTATCCCGTATTTCTGCTGTAGCCCTTCCAGACCCTGATTCACATCGCCGATGGCTCCGGAATCTTCACCAAAGATCAGTACTTCATTGTACTTATTCAGTATGGCATCAAAATTATCTCGGAGCACTACCCGCGCATCCACCAGCTTAGACTCTTCTGAATAAACCGGCGCTATGGCCTCAATATTTGTGGCATTGTTTGGTAATTCGCTGTATAAGTGGGTGTTGTATTTCTTCTTTTGCTGGGCTTTGTAATTGATCACCCATTTTTGCAAACTGGTTTTTACTTCCTCATTTTCATCTCTTAAATACATGACCGCACGCCTTGCCGTATCCAAAATATTTTTTCGGATAGGCTCTTCTATCTGCATCAATTCACGCTTTACTTTATCCAGAGATACTTTGTGTTCACTCAGCGGAGCTATTTTTTCAAGTATCTTTACCAGTTCAGTTCTTTCTTTCAGAATGGGTTCAAGCAGGGCATTCAGTGCGTCCTTTTTAGCTTCGCGAACTTCCGTTTTTGCTTCTTCCTCCAAGCTTTCCAGTTCTTTAATATCCTCACAAAAACGCAGAACATCACCATTTTCATCCGTCAGTTCGAAGTTTTCGATCCATTCACGCATTTTTACGAGGCAGTCGAATTCTTTTTCCCAGAGCATCCTTTCCTCGCTCTTGTAACGCTCATGGGAACCCGAAGTTGAGTGCCCCTGAGGCTGGGTGAGCTCTGTGACATGGATCAGCACAGGTACATGTTCTTCCCGTGCTATTTTTGCAGCTCTCTGATAAACATCAATAAGCTGTGAATAATTCCAGCCCTGAACAACAAAGATCTCATAGCCCTTGTTTTTTTCATCTCTCTGAAAACCTTTGAGTATCTCAGAGATGCTCTGCTTGGTCGTCTGGTATTCGGCCGGGACAGAAATTCCATAACCGTCATCCCAGATACTGATCACCATGGGTACCTGAAGTACACCCGCCGCATTGATGGTTTCAAAGAACAGCCCCTCGGAAGTACTGGCGTTACCAATCGTTCCCCAGGCAATTTCGTTGCCCTGTTTTGAGAGGTGGCTTAGTTCATGGAGTGCGCTGATGTTTTTGAATTTTTTGGAAGCCTCCGCCAGGCCCAGTAACCTGGGCATCTGGCCACCTGTAGGAGAAATATCAGAACTAACATTGTATTGTTCTGTGAGGTTTTTCCATGTCCCGTCATTGTTAACGGTATGAACACAGAAATGGCCATTCATCTGTCGGCCGGCAGAAAATGAATCTGCCTCAATATCGGCATGTGCGTACAGACTGGCAAAAAAGTGGCGTGGGTTAAATTCACCTATGGCCATCATGAAGGTCTGGTCGCGGTAGTAACCCGAACGCCAGTCTCCTTTTTGAAAGGCTTTGGCCATGGCCAATTGGGGTACTTCTTTTCCGCCTCCAAAAATTCCGAATTTGGCTTTTCCGGTGAGCACTTCCCGTCTGCCCAGCAGACTGCATTCACGACTAATAACCGCGGTTTTATAATCTTTCAAAACTTCCTGTTTGAATTGATCAAAAGATAATTTTTGTGTGGATTCCAGGGTATTGTTGGCCATGTACCGGACTTTGTTATTTTACAAATATAGAAAAATATGAGAATAAACGGTTTGAAAGAGGTACTGTTCTGTATAATCTTTCTTTTTTTTAAAGAGTTTCATGAGTACACCTCAGGAATTCAGCCCGATATTCTGTATGACTGAAAAGTTCGTATTAAAATGACAGGCAGGCGGTATCAGTAAAAACCGCGTTTGATAAAATTGTAGATTTTTGAAGGATTACCGGTCAGGACAAAGCGGATCTTGCTTGCATAATCGGGCAAAGAGGGTTCAAATCCCAGAGAGGATTGCAGGGGAAAATAGATTTCCACAAAATTATGGACGAAGTTGAAACGGATACCGCTGTCGTAGTAGAAATCAGGGCTGCTTTGCTGGTTCTTTTTAATTCCGGCATCTCCGTATAGCTCTATCCATCGCCAGATTCCTATACTTGCATTAACACTGGCCATGTATTGACTCGCGTATTTATCTTCGAAAATCGATTTAAAACCACCATCGGATATGATGATTTCCTGGCTGAAGAAACCCGTTTCTTCAAATCTGCCGAAATAACCGTATTCAAATAAATAATCACTGGGACGGTCGAGGGCAAAGTTGAAGTAATCAGAAGTGGTTTTATTTCTGAAAAAATTTCCAAAAAAGAATCGGAAGTCGTACTGTCTGTTTTTATCGTTCAAAAAGCGGTATCTGAAATCCAAAGCAAGTTTGGTAAAATCTTCATGATACTGAAAATCAATGAAATACGAAAGATCGTTAATGATGTTTGGCTGTCCATAACCATACCGTATGTCCAAAACCTGATATTTATCTGATTCTTGCTGAACTTCACCTTCAGGAACATCTTTGTCGATAAAATTGTAACGGGTCATCAGGTAGCTGCCCCCGACATCGCGAAGGGATTTTCTGTTAAAGTTGATCACGAAGGTCGGATAAAATTTTTTGTATCTGAGATCTGCATCATAAAAGGAATTGCTGGCAGAAAGACCGGCATCATAACTGTAAACTCTTGTGTTTTCGGGCAGGTGCTGATAGGCAAGTCCGATGGATCCGGAAACGGCCTGGCTTTTGAAACCGTAGGTAGGTGTTACCTTGAATAGCCATTTCTTCTTGAAAAGCGCCTGATTGTAAAACTGAGGTCCGAGTACCAGGCCCTCGTAATAGTTGTATTCAATGATCAGGTTGTAAAAGAGCTGGTTGTAGAACGGATCTTCAACGTCTTTAAAGAAGGTCAGTTTCAAAGGTCTGTTCAACAATGCGTTATCTACTTTTTTCCAGTTATTTCTATGGTTGTTCTCAGGATAAAGGAACTCATAATTCAATGATATCCTGTCAAAATCATTTTTTGCCAGCGTAACTGTTTTGATACTGTCTATGCCTTCAACCCATTCTTTGTGAGTGATCTCACCATTTTTTAAGCCATACAGCGCCACGGGTGCGGTAAAATTACTCATGTTCTTTATGGTCACATTGAGAGAGTCACCCGATTTTTCAGCCTTTGTGATGGTATAGTCAATTTTTTTATTGGTCGTAACATAGTCTTTGTAAAAACTACTAAAATCCTTTTCGGTTTTAGATGAGAGGATCTGCCTGAACCGGTCACTGCTGGTCAGCTTCAGCTTGTTCTCTTCATAGAATTCATTGAGACTTGTTTTTACGAGGCTGTCTCCCAAAAAGGCATCAACATAGCGCAAACCCAGGCCAGCTTTATATTTATTTACAATTTTTCTGTTAAAATTGGAGAGGGAATCGAGTTGGGTTACGAGTGACTGGTCCAGATTTTTCTGTGTGGCAAATTGATAAACAAAGGGATAGGTATCATTAAAATCCAGTTTTGCAAAATTGTAGGTTCTGATGCCCCAAAGTTTTGAGATCTCCCCGATAGCCTTGATCTCCGGATAATATTTATCAACGTACTCCATCATCAGAAAGATCTGAATGCCATCCGGCAGGTAATAGTCGCTGCGGCTGTTGGTAAGCACTGTATTTTCAATGTATTTTCTTGTAAGTGCCTTAAACATTTTTATATCCCATTCAAAAACAGCGCTGAAGGGGTTTAACTTTTTTGGCAATTGATTGAGACCATACACTTTGTTCTTGTTATAGGTAACCTTACTCACCAGTAATTTGTCATGCGGGTATTTACCGAGGTATTCCTCAATAAATTGCATTTGTCTGTTGAGTACATCCGTTTTGAGCTGGGGGTTTAATTTACTGGGATCCAGATTGGTAATGATTTCGGTTTCTTCTGTTTCATAACCGTCAAAAGTATTGATCAGTTCTATACTGATCTCCACATCAACCCGGTTTTTACCTTCAAGAAAGTAAACAATTTCATCATTCCTGAATGAAGAAGTGCTGTTGAGGTCTGATTGCAGTGTAAATCCTCTCGGCATCGAGAATTCTATTTGAAAATCCGAAGGATTGACATAGATATCATCCATGTCGAGGTTGCTCATCAGGTTCCAGTTTCCGTCGAATACTGCAGGAATCAGGTACCAGAACCGCAGCATATAGTTGTTATCCTGATTGCCATAACCTGTAAAGTCATCCTCCGGCACCTTTACCAGGTAACTGGCCCGAAGCGTTACAGAATCATTCGGGTACAGGGTTTTCGGCAGGGTCACTTTAACAATATCCGGAATTTTTGGCAGGGTATCAAAGGCTGTGGCCCGATCATCAATGGTAATTTGATATAGATCTGAATATCCTTTTTCTTCCGTTTTGGCAAAATATAATGAGCGGTCGTAATTTTCCAGCAATCTTTTTGCCAGTGGCGATTTTTGATCCTGATAGGCATTGGCCCAGTTATGAAGGTAAATTTCGTTTAACGGAACTTGCTGGGTATTGTAATAAGTAGTGGTCTGTTCTATCTCAATACTGTTCCGTGCCGGTAGTAATTTTGCCGCGATCCGGATTTGATTGTTTTGCCCGGATAACTGCATAAAGCATCCAAATAGTAAAATTTGTATGAAAATTTGAATCTTCTGCAAAGGGATAAACTTTTTATTATTGGAATTAAAAATTCGGACTCAGCGCGTGTTTCTTGTAGAAATCATCAATAATATGGATTACTTCTTCAGAAGTATCCACGATAGTGAAATAGTCCATATCGCTCTCACTGACGTTGTTGTATTGCTGCAATAATACTTCTTTGATCCATACGATCATGCCGCTCCAATAACCTGAATCTACCAGAATAATCGGAAACTTTCCTATTTTATGTGTTTGTATCAGGGTAATTGCTTCGAACAGTTCATCCAGGGTTCCAAAACCACCGGGCATGGCAATAAAGGCCTGAGCGTATTTAACAAACATCACTTTTCTGACAAAGAAATAGTCGAACTCGAGCAATTTGTCATTATCGATATACGGATTTCCCTTTTGTTCAAAAGGCAGGTCAATATTAACACCAACAGAAATACCCGAACCCCGCTTGGCTCCCTTGTTAGCAGCTTCCATAATTCCGGGCCCGCCACCTGTGATTATCCCAAAACCGTGCTGGGTCAGGTCATAGGCGATCTGTTCTGCAAGTTCATAATGGGGATGTCCGGGTTTCGTTCTGGCCGAACCGAAGATCGTTACGCAGGGACCTATTTTACTGAGTTTTTCATATCCGTCCACAAATTCACTCATGATCTTAAATATAGCCCAGGAATCATTGGTTTTTATTTCATTCCAAGTTTTCGGCTTAAATTTTTCACTGATCTTTTTGTCTTCTAAGGGTGTCATACAATTTATTTGTCTTGCAAAGATGATTAAAATAATTCTTTTTTAAGAAATTTGCCGGTATAACTGTTTTTGCACAGCAGGATCTCTTCAGGGGTCCCTTCGAACAGGATCTCTCCTCCTTTTTGTCCCCCTTCCGGACCTATATCAATCAGGAAATCTGCCATTTTAATTACATCCAGGTTGTGCTCGATAATAAGTATAGTATTACCCTTATCGGTGAGTTTATTCAGTACCCGCATCAGAACCTGTATGTCTTCAAAGTGCAGGCCGGTGGTTGGCTCATCGAGTATATACAGGGTGTTGCCTGTATCTTTTTTAGCTAATTCTGCAGCGAGTTTTATTCTCTGGGCTTCTCCGCCTGACAGGGTGGTTGAGCGCTGTCCAAGTGTTATATAGCCAAGGCCTACATCTTCGATGGTTTTTAAATGTCTTTTAATTTTTGGAATATGTTCAAAGAACTTCACGCTGTCGCTGATGGTCATGTTAAGGACATCAGAGATGGATTTTCCTTTATACCGAATTTCAAGTGTTTCCCGGGTAAATCTTTTTCCCAGGCATACTTCGCATTCCACTTCCACATCCGGTAAAAAGTTCATTTCTATAACCCGGACACCGCCACCCTGACAATTTTCACAACGGCCTCCCTTTACATTGAATGAAAATACACCTTGTTTATACCCCCTGATCTGTGCTTCTGTTGTTTGGGCGAACAAGCTGCGAATCTCATTAAAGACGCCGGTATACGTTGCCGGATTGGATCTGGGAGTTCTGCCTATTGGACTTTGGTCTATATCTATGATCTTGTCAATAAATTCAAGGCCTTCAATCGATGCGTATGGCAGCGGGTCTTTTACCGCATTATAAATATATCTGTTCAGTATGGGATACAGTGTTTCGTTGATCAGGGTGGATTTTCCGCTTCCTGAAACACCGGTGATACAGATCATCATTCCGAGAGGGATCTCAAGGGTCACATCTTTCAGGTTGTTTCCGGTTGCGCCCCTCAAAATGATCCTTTTGCCATTTCCTTCCCGGCGCTGTTTTGGTATGGGGAAGAATTTGGTGCCGTTCAGGTAGAGAGCCGTCATCGAATTACCCAATAACAGTTCCCTGGGTGTTCCGGCACTGATGATCTCACCGCCATGCCTTCCTGCCTCGGGGCCTATATCGATGACATAATCCGATTGTTCGATCATTTCTCTGTCATGCTCAACGACCAGCACAGAATTCCCTATATCCCGTAAATTCTGCAATGATTCGATCAGTTTTTGGTTGTCGCGCTGGTGCAAACCGATACTCGGTTCATCGAGTATGTACAAAACACCTACCAGCTGTGATCCGATCTGGGTAGCCAGCCTGATGCGCTGGGCTTCTCCTCCGGAAAGGGTTTTGGAGCTTCTGTTCAGGTTGAGGTAATCCAGGCCCACGTCGAGCAGGAATTGCAGCCTGGCATTGATCTCCTTTAAGATCTCTGTTGCAATTTCTTTCTGTTTTATGGACAAATGGTTTGGCAGATCCTTAAACCAGGAAGCTAAATGGTCCAGATCCATGGCTGTAAGATCAGCAATGGAATGGTCTTTGATTTTGAAATAGAGCGACTCCTTTTTTAACCTGGTACCCCCGCATTCTGTGCATTCTTTTTCTTCCATAAATCCCTGGGCCCACCGTGTGATGCTCGCGGAGTTGCTCTCATTATGCTGGTTTTCAATAAACTTAATGACTCCCTCAAAATCAATATCATATTTTCTGGTAATACCCAGGTCTTTGGAGCTCACTTCAAATTTTTCTTTGCCGCCGTATAAAATAATATGCATGGCTTCGGCAGGGATCTTTTCTATGGGATCCTGCAGGGAGAATGAAAATTTATCCGCGATCAGTTTCAATTGTTTGAATATCCAGGAATTTTTAAAGGGGCCAACAGGTATCATGCCTCCGGCATGTATCGATTTGTTTCGATCCGGAAAAATTTTATTCAGGTCGATCTCATGGATCCTGCCGATACCGTTGCATTTGCTGCAGGCACCTTTCGGAGAATTAAACGAAAAAGTGTTGGGTTCCGGTGCCTGATAGGCGATACCTGTGCTAGGGCACATCAGGTTTCTGCTGAAATACCTCAGGTGCTTTTCATCCTGAGTCATCACCATGATCGTCTCTTCACCGCGATACATGGCAGTCTGTATGGTTTCCTGCATCCGCTTTTCCACCCCCTTATTGATCTCAATTCTGTCCACTACCAACTCAATATCATGTGTTTTGTATCGATCCAGCTGCATTCCTTTTTCTATTTCTTTGATTTCGCCGTCAACCCGTACCCGCATAAAACCCTGCTTGGCAATCTGGTCAAACAGCTCCCTGTAATGCCCTTTCCGGGATTTGATCAGCGGGGCCATGATGAGTACTTTCTGCCCCATAAAATCTTCCAGGATCAATTGTTTGATCTGTTCGTCATTGTACTGCACCATTTTCTCCCCTGTATTATAGGAGTAGGCATCGCCGGCCCGGGCATATAGCAGGCGCAGGAAGTCGTAGATCTCTGTAATGGTACCCACGGTTGACCTTGGGTTTTTGCTGGTGGTTTTTTGTTCAATGGCAATAACCGGCGACAGGCCGTCAATTTTATCTACATCCGGTCTTTCAAGGCCTCCGAGAAATTGCCTTGCATAGGCAGAAAAAGTTTCCACATACCGTCTCTGACCTTCAGCGTAAATTGTATCGAAGGCAAGGGAAGATTTTCCGCTTCCGCTTAATCCTGTAATCACCACCAGGCGGTCACGTGGTATTTTAACATCAATATTTTTAAGATTGTGTTCACGGGCACCAAATACTTCTATGTAATTCAGGTTGTCTGACATAAGGTATGCAAATCTGCAAAATTAATGAATGTAATGTCAATTTATCTTTGAAACAATTAGAATTTAATGATGCGGGCGAACTTGTTTTAGAATTGTGATTTATTAGGTCCGGATAGATTAAAGTTTATTGCATGAAAAGGATTTACTGCGTAACTTTATCATAATTATAGTAAATTGCACCTGGATTAAAGTAAAGACATGATTGATAAACTGAGGTATTTTTTTGAAAAGCGCGGATTCGATGTTTCCTCCAGATTAGCTGAAAGATTTGGTATAAGGGCAACGAATGTCCGCTTGTTTTTTATCTATTTCACTTTTTTTACGATAGGTTTGTCATTTGCCGTGTACCTGTTCCTCGCTTTTTCCCTTAAATTAAAGGATATGATGTACACCAAGCGCAGTTCTGTTTTTGATCTTTGAGTAAGAGCTGTGTAATTTTAAAAAAACGCCTTAAAGACCTATTCCAATTTGCAATCTTAAATTGAAAGTGAAATATCCACTTTAAGACTTTGTGAATAAAATCGTTGATTGAGGAATTTATAATTGAGCCTGAGCGGATCACCTTTCAGGGTCATACTTAAAGCAATACGATACATAAGTTACAAGCAGATTAGAAAGTGATAGGTACTTAGTTTGACCGGATTTATTTGATTATTTTTGTGTGCCTTATAATATGGTATAAATTCTAAAATTTGAAACGAGTTCTAATTACCGGAAGCAATGGGCTTTTGGGGCAAACCCTGATCAGAAAATTTCAAAAGAAGGGGAATGCGGAAGTTTATGGCTTAGCAAAAGGGGCCAACCGCTTAAAAAACAAGGCTGGCTATACCTATATCGATCTGGATCTGCTAGAATTCGAGAAGGTGGCTGCGCTTATTCAGCAAATTGCGCCGGATGTGATTATTCATACTGCGGCCATGACCCATGTTGATCTGTGCGAAAAAGAGCAGGAGGCCTGCGAGCTGATCAATGTAAAAGCGGTCGAAAATTTGGTTTCTTGCTGCAGGAAATACGGAATACACCTTATACATATATCTACAGATTTTATTTTTGACGGACTGAAAGGATATTATACCGAGGAGGATATACCCTGTCCGGTGAATTATTACGGGCAGAGTAAGTTGAGGTCTGAAGAATTGATCAAAGAGAGCGGAATTGAAGCCACTGTTTTGCGAACCATTTTGGTTTATGGCCTTACGGAAGACCTGAAAAGCAATATTATATTATGGGTGAAGAACAATCTGGAGAATAAAAGGGATATCAAGGTAGTTACAGACCAGTGGCGCATGCCTACCCATGTTGATGATCTTGCGGATGCCTGCATCTATGCCTGCGAAAAAGGGGTAAAGGGTGTTTTTAATGTAGCGTCCAACCAGCTTTTAAGCATATACGAGATTGCTATGCTGGTGGCTGAGGTATTTGATTTGGATAAAAAGTATATTCAACCGGTACTTTCCTCGGAACTTAATCTGCCGGCAAAGCGGCCTGTTAAAACCGGATTTGATCTGTCGAAGTCAATAAGTCAATTAAATCTGGAGCCACATAGTTTCGAGAGCCGTTTGCAAAGATTTAAGGATCAATTGTTAAACAAGAAATAGTGTATAGTTTTATTACATGAGTAAAATTGTTAATAAAATTGTACCGGAAAATATTTTGTATGTCACATTATTGTAATACATTTGCCTTCCCAAATCAGAAATAGTTCTTTTCGAATTGCCTTTAATTTAGATTGAAAAAATATTAGATTTTTTTTCAAAAAGGTATTGTGAGATAGAAAAAGAAGTATTACATTTGCACCCGCTTTCCGGGGTTATGGAGATGTGTTATGAGAATGAAGGAGGGTTAAGAGATAAGTTCATTGAAAGATTGA
>Ga0209391_10000182_pt1 | contig 26067 bp, 18 predicted proteins | sample PPLLak3March2015_FD_187246 | JGI IMG/M metagenome (GOLD analysis project Ga0209391, IMG submission 187246) | Freshwater sediment microbial communities from Prairie Pothole Lake near Jamestown, North Dakota, USA - PPLs Lake P7 Core (1) Depth... | ecosystem: Environmental > Aquatic > Freshwater >...
GACGTCACGCGGACGAGTTTTCCCTGGGCGTGAGGTGGTATTTGATAATGCAACCCGCGCAGCACGCCGCGCGACGATCGCGAGTGGTTGTCCTGGACGAAATCGACCTCGTATCCGACAGCATCGTTGAACGCCCGGCGGTTGTAGCTCTCCATGAAAAATCCGCGCTCGTCCCCGAAAACCTTGGGCTCGAGGATCAAGACCTCCGGCAGGTCGGTGGGAATGACCTTCATCAGAACACCCGTTCGCGCAACAGCGACATCAGGTACTGGCCGTAGCCGTTCTTGCTCAGCGGTGCCGCCAGGGCCTCGAGCTGCGCGGCATCGATCCAGCCGGAGCGATACGCGATCTCTTCCGGGCAGGCTACCTTCAGCCCCTGCCGCTTCTCAAGCGTCGCAATGAACTGACCCGCCTCCAGTAGGCTGTCATGCGTCCCGGTGTCGAGCCACGCATAGCCACGGCCCATGATCTCGACGTCGAGCTGGCCCCGCTGCAGATAGTGGGCATTGACTTCGGTGATCTCGAGCTCGCCGCGAGCGCTTGGCTTGATGCCTGACGCGATGTCGCAGACCTGTTCGTCGTAGAAATACAGCCCGGTCACCGCGTAGTTGCTCTTGGGCGTCTTCGGCTTCTCCTCGATCGAGAGCGCTCTCTGTTGAGCATCGAACGCGACGACGCCGTATCGTTCAGGGTCCGTCACGTGATACGCAAAGACCGTTGCACCGTCGGTACGGGTATTCGCGCGCTTCAGCAGGGCGGCGAAGTCGTGACCATAGAAGATGTTGTCGCCGAGCACCAAGGTGCTGGGGTGATGGTCGACAAAGTGCCGGCCGAGGATGAATGCCTGCGCGAGTCCGTCCGGGCTCGGCTGAACGCAATAGCTGATGTTCATGCCCCAGCGGCTGCCGTCGCCCAGAAGTGCCTCGAAGCGCGGGGTGTCCTGCGGCGTGCTGATGACGAGTACCTCCCGGATCCCGGCAAGCATCAACGTCGACAGAGGGTAGTACACCATCGGCTTGTCGAAGATCGGCAGCAGTTGCTTGCTGATTGACAGGGTGGCCGGGTGTAGGCGGGTACCGGATCCGCCCGCGAGGATGATTCCCTTGCGCTTCACGTGTGATCTTTCCGATTGGTCTTGCGGGGTTCAGAGCGTCGGTCGGCAGCCCAGTATCTCGGTCAGCATGCGGTTTACCCCGAACTTCCAGTGTGGCAGCGTATGTCCAAATGTCTTTCTGAACCTGGACGTGTCCAGCCGTGAGTTCAGTGGCCGCCGGGCCGCCGTATTGAATGCCGATGACGATACGGGACAAATCGCGCCTGGCGCCACAAGAACGGACTTGCCCGTCGCACGAGCGGTCTCGATGATATGGCGGGCATACTCGAACCACGTCGTCTCTCCGGAGGCCGTGACATGGTACGTGCCGCGCAGTTCGGGTCGAAGCATTGCGAGTCCCAGCGCATGGGCGGTGACATCAGCGAGAAGCTCGGCCCCCGTCGGTGCTCCGTGTTGATCGTCGATAACCCTGAGTTCATCGCGCTCGCTAGCCAACCGGAGCATCGTGCGTGCGAAATTGTGGCCGCGGGACGCATAGACCCAGCTTGTGCGCAGGATGAGATGTTTGCAGCCGCTTGCGCGAATCAGCTGCTCGCCTTCGAGCTTGGTACGCCCATAGGCATTCAAAGGACCGGTCGCATCGTCCTCGGTCCAAGGCTTCGAGCCGGAGCCATCGAACACGTAGTCAGTGCTGTAGTGCACCAGCCACGCTCCGCGCTCCAGAGCAGCACGCGCCAGTGCTGCCGGTGCGGTCGCATTGATGGCACGCGCCACATCTGGTTCGCTCTCAGCGCCATCTACAGCGGTGTGCGCCGCCGCATTCACGATGACGTCCGGCCGCACCTGGCGAACCGTTTCAATGACTTGATCAATATCGGTCAGATCGCCACAGAGCGGTCCGTTGTCGTGTCGATCCGGTGCGACGACCTCTCCCAGTGGCGCGAGTGCGCGCTGGATTTCCCAGCCAACTTGGCCGTTCTTGCCGAAAAGGAGGACTTTCAAACAGCCCCCCGGGTGCCGTAATTCGTGCCGACCCAGGCGCGGTAGGCACCGGACTGCACGCTGGCTACCCAGTCCGGGTTTTTGAGGTACCACTCCACGGTCTTGCGAATGCCGGTCTCGAAAGTCTCCGCCGGCCTCCACCCCAACTCTTGTTCGATCTTTCGCGCATCGATCGCATAGCGGCGATCGTGACCCGGGCGATCGGTGACGTGTGCGATCAAACGGCTGTAACTTCCGGCCGGGTCGGGGCGCAGTTCGTCCAGCAGGCGGCAAATGGTCCGTACGATCTCGATGTTCGGCTTTTCGTTCCAGCCGCCGACGTTGTAAGTCTCGCCGATCCGGCCCTTCGCCAGCACCTCGCGGATGGCGCTGCAGTGATCCTTGACGTAAAGCCAATCGCGGACCTGCATGCCGTCGCCGTAAACGGGCAATGGTTTGCCGGCCAGTGCGTTGACGATCATCAGTGGGATCAACTTCTCCGGGAAGTGGTAGGGCCCATAGTTGTTGCTACAGTTCGTGGTCAGGACGGGCAGTCCGTAAGTATGGTGCCAGGCGCGAACGAGATGGTCGCTCGCTGCCTTGCTGGCGGAGTAGGGGCTATTGGGCTCGTAAGGGTGAGTTTCGGTGAACGGTGGGTCGTTGGTGCACAGGGATCCGTACACCTCGTCCGTGCTGATGTGCAGGAATCGGAAGGTTCTTCGCGCCTCTTCGTCCAGCGACTCGAGATAGCCTCGTACTGCTTCCAGCAGCGTGAATGTACCGGTGACATTCGTTCGCATGAATGCTCCCGGGCCGTGAATGCTGCGATCGACGTGGCTCTCGGCGGCAAGATGGACGACTGCTCGCGGCCGGTATTGACTCAGAAGCCGATCGATGAGGGCCCCGTCGCAAATGTCACCACGAATGAAAGTGTGGCCCGGGTGTCCGTCCAGACCGCTGAGGTTCGCCAGGTTGCCCGCGTAAGTGAGGGCGTCAACATTGACTACCGGCTCGCTGCAGTTGGCCAGCCAGTCAAGAACGAAGTTGCTCCCAATGAATCCTGCGCCGCCAGTTACTAGGATCACCAGACCATTCCGTTGGATAATTCAGGGGGATTTCGCCCCGGTGGCCGTACAGAACACCGGGTGGCCAAATTCTAACGGCAATTTGCGGGTATGGACCGCTGTCTTAGACACACCAGCGTTTGTTGTTCTATTATGTAAGACCCATGGGTTTCACAGAATCTACGTCTGCCTGCCCGCAAGCCATGGGCAGCCGCTGGCTTTTGAGAGTTGTCGGTCGGCGCTTCAACAAGGAGGGTTCATGCAGGCTGTCTTCGCGCCGCTGTTTATTGGCTTCCTCGTGACGATCACGCTCATGCTGGCCCTGCGACCGGCTGCCTCGCACCTTGGGCTCGTGGACGCTCCCGGCGGTCGAAAGACCCACGCCGGGGAGGTGCCAGTGATCGGCGGCATCGCCATGTATTTCGGGATGCTTGCTACCGTGCTCTCCATCGGCCTCTCCCAGCCTGGAGAGACGCCCCTGCTGGTTGCGGCGGCGCTGATGGTGATCGTGGGCGCGCTGGACGACCGGTTCGATCTCCCGCCTTACTCCCGTATCCTTGCGCACATTGCGGCGGCCGTCACTCTCGTGCTGGCCAGTGGTTTTACGGTCGAGAGTCTGGGTAACCTGATCGGGTTCGGCGACATTGGGTTGGGCCCCGTCGATTCCATCTTCACCGTCGTCGCCGCCGTAGCGCTGATCAACGGTTTCAACATGCTCGATGGACTCGACGGCCTGGCGGGGGGGGGCGCGATGATGGCCCTTGCAGGATTGGCGTTCTACTTCATTGCGGACGGTTCTGGCGCCGCGGCGGTGCTATGTCTTGGACTGATCGGTTCCATCACCGCTTTCCTCGTTTTCAATCTGCCGGCGAAGTTCAACAGGCCGGTGCTTTCGTTCATGGGGGATGCCGGCAGCACGTTGCTGGGGTTCATGCTGGCAGGGCTTGCATTGGTCGCAATTCAACCGCGTGGTGAAGGTCTGCCGCCCGCAGTTGTCCTCTGGTTGCTGCCGGTGCCCATCCTTGAGCTATTCTCGAGTACCATCCGTCGGGTGGCCACGGGTCTCTCGCCGATGCAGGCCGACCGTGGGCACTTCCATCATCGTCTGCTGGAGGGCGGGTTTTCTGTCAGGGCCGTCTTCCTCCTGTACCTCGTGGTGTCCGCAATTTCAGCGGTCGTCGGGCTGTGGATGTGGAAGGAAGGCGCAAGCGAAGCGCTGCTGTTCTATGCCTTCATCTTGATGTCGGTCGTCTGGCTTTTGGCCATGCATAACGTCAACCGCCTCGTCAGCTTCCTCCCCGTGTCGCTGCAGCGGGGACACTGGCCGCCGAGGCTCATGCCCCGCCGCATTCGGGCGACACGCAATCGCCGCTGACACGTCGGGTGAAGCGAGTCTCATTTTCCGCTTCGCTTAGACTCTAGACTTCGGCTTCGTGTCGGCCGGCCATTCCAGGCCGCGGAGCTTGTGCTTGACGTCGAAGCCCATCACCGTCCACCTCATCGCCGCGGCGCGGCCGAACTTCATGAAGATCGCGCCGCTCTACCACGCGCTCGCGCGGGAGGACTGGTGCCTTCCGAAGATCGTCCACACGGGCCAGCACTACGACGCGAACATGTCCGACGCGTTCTTTCGCGACCTCGGCCTGCCGCGCCCGCACTTCCACCTCGAGGTGGGCAGCGGTACGCACGCCGAGCAGACCGGGGGCGTGATGATCGCCTACGAAAAGATCGCGATGCGGGAGAAGCCCGATTGGATCGTGGTCGTGGGCGACGTCAACTCCACGGCAGCCTGCGCCATGGTGGGCGCGAAGCTGTGGATCCCCGTGATCCACCTCGAGGCGGGACTGCGCAGCGGCGACCGACGCATGCCGGAGGAAATCAACCGCCTCGCCACGGATGCCATCTGCGACGTGTTCTGGACCCCGTCGCCCGACGCCGACGAGCACCTCGCACGTGAGGGCGTCCCGGCATCGAAGATCGACCGCGTCGGCAACATCATGATCGACTCCTTCGAGATGATGCACGGCGCCATCGAGGCCGACGGCACGCGCGCCGCGATGGGCCTCGAGCCCGGTAACTACGCCGTGGTGACGCTGCACCGACCCTCGAACGTGGACTCGCGCGAGGCGCTCGAGCCGCTGGTGCGGCAGCTGCTGGACGTGTCGCGCGACCTGCCGCTCGTATTCGCGGTGCATCCGCGCACCCGCAAGAAGCTCGAGGAGTTCGGCCTGCTTACCCTTCTGGCGGGCCCGGACATCCGGCTGACCGAGCCGCTCGGCTACATCCAGTTCATGAACCTCGTGCGTACCGCGAAGGCGGTCATCACCGACTCCGGCGGCGTGCAGGAGGAGAGCACCTACCTCGGCATCCCCTGCCTGACGCTGCGCGAGAACACCGAGCGGCCGATCACCGTCACCGAGGGCTCGAACCGGCTGGTGAAGGCAGAGGACCTCTACAGCCAGTTGCAGGACGTGCTGGGCGGCCGCTGGCCGACTGGCCGCCGGCCCGCGCTGTGGGACGGCCGGACGGCGGAGCGTTGCGTGGCGGCGCTGAAACGTCGCGCGGGGCTCTGATCAGGCGACGGTCACGAACGGCCCGTAGCCCGCCAGCGCGGCATCGTTGGGTCAGCAGGATCATCGGCTCGCAGAGCGCCTGGGCCACCAGCATCTGGTCGAAGGGATCCTTGTGCCGCGGCGCGAGGTCCGTCGCGACCGCCGCGTGCAGGCCCGCCACCGGCAGGTGGCAGAAACCCGCGGGCTCGATCCCAGCTCCATTCGAGAATCCGGCCGGTTGAGCCACTTTTCCTGTCGTTTCCAACAAAGACTCCGTTCTCACTTGGCTCACAGACGGTCTGCTAACATCTGCGGCGGACGAGCGCTCAATTCGAAAGAATAGATAAACAGGTTCAAGGGTTTACGCGTGAAAGTTACAGTATTTGGTTCGGGTTACGTGGGCCTCGTCACCGGCGCTTGCTTTGCCGAGGCGGGCAACCACGTGGTCTGCGTGGACATCGACGCGGGCAAGGTGGCGCGCCTGCGGGAGGGTGAAATCCCCATCCACGAGCCGGGCCTCGACGACCTCGTCCGCCGCAACCAGGACAAGGGGCGGCTGCGTTTCACCACCAGCGCCGAGGAGGGCGTCGCCCACGGTCTGTTCCAGTTCATCGCGGTGGGCACGCCCCCGGAGGAGGACGGCTCGGCGGACCTCTCCCACGTGCTCGCAGTAGCCGAGACCATTGGCCGCCACATGACCGACTACCGGATCGTCGTGGACAAGTCCACGGTTCCGGTCGGCACGGCCGACAGGGTACGCGAGCGCATCGAGCACACGATCGGCGAGCGCGGCGCGAAGCTCGAGTTCGACGTGGTCTCCAACCCCGAGTTCCTCAAGGAAGGGGCCGCGATCGCCGACTTCATGAAGCCCGACCGCGTGGTCGTGGGCACGGACAACCCGCGCACGGCCGAGCTGCTCAAGACTCTCTACGACCCGTTCACCCGCAATCGCGAGCGAATGATCGTCATGGACGTGCGCTCGGCGGAGCTCACCAAGTACGCCGCGAACGCGATGCTCGCCACCAAGATCAGCTTCATGAACGAGATGGCGAACCTCGCCGAGCGCATGGGCGCCGACATCGAGAAGGTGCGCCAGGGCATCGGCTCGGACCCGCGCATCGGCTACAGCTTCATCTACCCGGGCGCGGGCTACGGCGGCTCGTGCTTCCCGAAGGACGTCAAGGCCCTGGTCCACAGCGCCGGCGAGTACGCCTTCGATGCCGAACTGCTCAAGTCGGTCGAGGCAGTGAACAAGCGCCAGAAGCAGCTGCTGTTCCGAAAGATCCACGCCTACTTCCAGGGCAAGCTCGAAGGCCGCACGATCGGTCTGTGGGGCCTCGCCTTCAAGCCCAACACCGACGACATGCGCGAGGCGCCGGCCCGCGAGCTCATGGAGTCTCTCTGGGCCGCCGGAGCGAACGTCCGGGCCTACGATCCGGTCGCGATGGAGGAGGCACGGCGCATCTACGGTGACCGACCGGATCTCGCATTGGTGGACAGCGCCGAGGCCGCGCTCGAGGGCGCCGACGTGCTCGCGCTGATGACGGAATGGCAGGAGTTCCGCAGCCCGGACTTCGAGCTAATCTGCGATTCCCTGCGCCACAAGGTGATCTTCGACGGTCGCAACCTCTACGACCCGGCGATGGTGAAGAGCTACGGCCTCACCTACCACGGCATCGGCCGTGGCGAGCCGTTGGTCGTCTGACCTCGAGCAACCGGAACCCGCCCGCTTGACCCTCGAGATTGCAATCACGCTGGCCGTCGTGTTCGGCGTGCTGCTGTTGCTGACCACGAGCCGGATCGACACGGACGTCGTGCTGGTGGGCGCGATGATAACGCTCACGCTGCTGGGCATCCTCAAGCCCGACCAGGCGCTGCAGGGCTTCGCGAGCAACGGCGTGATGACCATCGCCGCGCTCTACATCGTGGTCGCCGGACTGCGGGAGACGGGCGCCATGGCCTGGATCTCGCGCTGGGTGCTCGGCAAGCCGCGCTCGCTCACGGTGGCGCAGGGCAAGCTCATGTTCGTGACGAGCGCGCTCTCGGCGGTGATCAACAACACGCCCGTGGTCGCGCTGTTCATCCCCGTGGCGCAGGAGTGGGCTTCGCGCTTCGGCTACTCGATCTCGAAGCTGCTGCTGCCCATGAACCACATGGTGATCCTGGCCGGCATGTGCACGCTGATCGGCACCAGCACCAACCTGATCGTGAACAGCCTGCTGGTGAAGACCGTCCCCGACGCCGGGCTGAGCCTGTTCAGCCTGATTTGGATCGGCCTTCCGCTTACGGCCATCGGATTCGTCTACATTCTGGTCGCCTCGCGGTGGTTGCTGCCGGACCGCCAAAGCCCCGTGGAGCAGCTCGAGAATGCTCGCGAGTACAGCGTCGAGGCGCGCGTGACCCCGAACGGTCCACTGGTCGGTCGTTCGATCGCCGAGGTGGGGTTGAGGAGCATGCGCTTCGCATACGTGCTCGAGATCAGTCGCGGGCAGCGCCTGCTCACGGCCGTCGGCCCGGACGAGGTGCTGCAGGCGAACGATCGCGTCACCTTCGTCGGCGTGGTGGACGCGGTGAACGAGCTTCGACGCATCCCCGGCCTGCTGGTAGCCGAGGACCAGACCTACCAGCTCAACCTGCGCCATGCCCAGCGCTGCCTCGTCGAGCTCGTGCTCTCGCCCTCCGCGCCACTGGTCGGGCATACGGTGCGCGAATCGGAGTTCCGCAGCACCTACAACGCCGCGATCATTTCGATCTCCCGCGAGGGGGAGCGGCTCGAGGGCAAGCTTGGCGACGTCCGCCTGCGCGCGGGCGACACCTTGCTGGTGGAGACCGACCAGAACTTCGTGGAGCGACAGAAGTACAACCGCGAATTCCTGCTGGTCAGCTCGCTGCAGGATTCCGCCCCGCCCGACTTCGCACGGGCGCCGATTTCCTTCGCGATCCTGCTCGGCATGCTGCTCGTGGCCAGCTTCGAGTGGGTGCCGTTGTTCCAGGCCTCGTTCATCGCCGCGGGCCTGATGGTGGCGTCGGGCTGCGTCACGCTCGCCGTGGCCCGTCGCAGCATCGAGTATCCCGTGCTCGCGGGCATCGCCGCCTCGTTCGCGCTCGGCTTCGCGCTGGCGGAGTCCGGGGCGGCAGACCTGCTGGCCGGCTGGATCGGGGACATCGCCCGGGGTGACCCGTTCTGGGCGCTCGTGGTGCTGTACGTGTCCACGGTGGTCATGACCGAGATGATCACGAACAACGCCGCCGGCGTGCTGATGTTCCCGATCGCGATGGCGGTGGCGCAGGACGGCAACGTGAATTTCCTGCCCTACGTGGTCTGCGTGATGGTCGGCGCCTCGGCCGGCTTCATCACGCCGATCGGCTACCAGACCAACCTGATGGTGTACGGTCCCGGCGGTTACCGCTGGATGGACTACATCCGCTTCGGCACGCCCCTCAGCATCCTGGTCGGCATCGCGACCGTGCTGATCGTGCCGCGCGTCTGGCCGTTCTGAAATTCCGGCGCGCGGTGAGGGTGCCGGCCCTGAAGCGCGCTGGGTGGTCGACTACAATGCACAGATCTCACGCGAAAGGTTCTCCATGCTGATTCCCGTCGTCCTATCCGGTGGCTCCGGCACCCGCTTGTGGCCGCTGTCGCGCGAGCTCTATCCGAAGCAGCTGCTGCCGCTGGTGGGCGAGCGGACCATGCTCCAGGAAACCGTGGCGCGCCTCGCGGGCGTCGCAGACGTGGGCGCGCCGGTCGTGGTGTGCAACGAGAGCCACCGCTTCATGGTCGCCGAGCAGCTGCGCGGCTTCGAACCCCAGCCGCAGGCGATCGTGCTCGAACCGGTTGGGCGCAACACCGCGCCGGCCGTGGCAGTGGCGGCTCTAGTCGCCCTCGGTCGCGCTGCGCCCGCGGCGAACGGCCGCGTGGGGGCGGAGGATCCGGTGCTGCTGGTGCTGCCCGCCGACCACGTGATCCGCGACGTCGAGACCTTCCGCGAGGCGATCGCGGCCGGCCGAGTCGCGGCGGAGCAGGGCAAGCTCGTGACCTTTGGGGTTGTCCCCGACCGCCCCGAAACCGGCTACGGCTACATTCGGCGCGCTCGCGGCGAGCGCCCCGCCTACCCGGTTGCCGAATTCGTCGAGAAGCCCGACCTCGCCACCGCGGTGCGCTACGTGCAGTCCGGCGAGTACTTCTGGAACAGCGGTATGTTCATGTTCCGTGCGCGGACCTACCTTGCCGAACTCGGTGAGCATGCCCCGGCGATGCTTGCCGCCTGCGAGGCCGCGGTCGCCGCGGCCACCCGCGACCTCGATTTCACCCGCCTGCCGGCCGCCGAGTTCGGCGTCTGTCCGGCCGATTCGGTGGACTACGCGGTCATGGAAAAGACCACCGCCGCGGTCGTCGTGCCGCTCGACGCCGGTTGGAGCGACGTGGGCTCGTGGTCTGCGCTTCAGGATGCGCTGCCGACCGACACGCAGGGCAACGTCACGGCAGGCGACGTCATCACCGAAGGCGCCACCGGCTGCTACCTGCACTCCACGAGCCGCCTGATCGCCGCGGTGGGCCTCGCCGACCACGTGGTGGTCGAGACCAAGGACGCGGTGCTGGTCGCGCCACGCGACAAGGTCCAGGACGTGAAGGCGCTGGTGGCCCAGTTGAAGGCCCAGGGTCGCTACGAGACCTCGCTGCACCGCGAGGTGTTTCGCCCCTGGGGCAGCTACGACAGCATCGATAACGGCGAGCGATTCCAGGTGAAGCGGCTGGTCGTGAAGCCCGGCGCCTCGATGTCGCTGCAACTGCACCACCACCGTGCCGAGCACTGGATCGTGGTCTCCGGCACCGCGCGCATCACGCGCGGCGAGGAGACTTTCCTGCTCGGCGAGAACGAATCCACCTTCATCCCGATGGGTACGAAGCACCGCATCGAGAACCCGGGCAAGGTCACGCTGCACATCATCGAGGTGCAGTCGGGCAGCTACCTCGGCGAGGACGACATCGTGCGATTCGAGGACCGTTACGGACGGGATAGCGGGAGTACTTAAATGCAGGCATCCGAACCGGGAAAGCCGGAATCCCCGGGGCAAGGAGCGGAAGCCCTTCCCGGCAACGTGATCATCCTGACCGGGGGATTGACCGGGAGTTCGGCGCTGGCCGGATTGCTCACCGCGGCCGGCTACTGGTGCGGCGAGGACACTTACAAGAAGAGCGACTACAACACCTACGAAAATTCCGAGCTGATCGAGCTCAACCGGCGGCTGATGCAGCGGGTCGGTGTGGCCGAGAAGGAGTACACGATGGCCTTCCAGCCCGACGCGATCCGGCGCATCGAGGCGCTTCGTGGCGTCGAGGACGAGGCCGACTTCCGCGCCATGATCGCTCGCAGCGACGCACACGCACCGTGGGTCTGGAAGGACCCGAGGTTGTGGCTGACGGTGCGGTTCTGGGCCCCGCTGCTCGACTGGAGCCGGATACGAGTCCTGCTGCTGCGCCGCGATCCGGTGCAGGCGTGGATCTCCACGACGCAGCGTCGGCAGATCCAGACCTACGGTTATCAGAAGGGATACAACGACGCGATCCAGGGTTCGCTCCGGCAGTTCCTCGAGGCGAACCGGGTCGACTACCTGCCGGTGCTTTTCGAGGACCTGATCGTTACGCCCGAGCGCGAGCTCGAGCGCTTGAGTGGATTCCTCGGGCGTTCGATCAGCATGGAGCACTTCCGATCGAGCTACGACGGCGACTTCTACCGTAAGCCGAAGACGCTTCGCGACGGCGCCGAAGCGACCCTGATCTACCTGAAGAACTTCGGGGAACGGCTGCGCTGAGGCAGGCGCCGCCGGGCGCCCGCCGGAGTCCTGCCTGAACATGGAACCCACTGGCAACGAGCCGATGCGTCACGGCCGTGAGCTCGCGGTCGGCTCCGCATGGATGATCGGCATGCGCTGGGCGATCCGCGGGGTCGGGCTGCTGAGCACCGTGATCCTCGCGCGCCTGCTGTCCCCGGACGACTTCGGCGTCATCGCGATGGCGATGGTGGCCGTGGCGATCCTGCACGTGTTCACGCAGTCGGGGGTGGACCTCGCGCTGTTGCGCGCCGAGACCCCGCAGCGCGAGCACTACGACGCGGCTTGGACGCTCGAGATCATCCAGGGCGCGGCGCTCGCTGCGGTGCTGTTCCTGACCGCGCCGCTGGTCGCGGGGCAGTTCGAGGATCCGCGCGTGACGCAGGTGATACGCATCCTGTCGTTCGCGGCGCTGATCGGCGGGTTCCAGAACATCGGCGTCGTGAATTTCCGGCGCAACCTCGACTTCCGGCGCGAGTTCCAGTTCGGGGTCTACAAGAAGCTCTCGTCCTTTACGGCGACCGTGGTTGCGGCGCTGGTCCTGCGCAGCTACTGGGCCCTGGTGATCGGAGTGGTGGCCGGGCGCGTCGTGGAGGTCCTCCTGAGCTACGTGATGTCCAGCTATCGCCCGCGGCTGTCACTGGCCCGGGTCGGGGAGATCTGGGGCTTCTCGCGGTGGCTCGTGCTCTCGCGCTTCTCCATGCTGATCAACCGGCAGTTCGACCGCTGGGTGGTCGGGTCGGTGGGCGGTGCTTCGGCGATGGGTAACTATTTCATAGCACAGGATTTCGCGTCGTCGCCGTCGGACGAGATCGTCGCGCCGATGTCGCGCGCGGCATTCCCGGTCTACAGCCGTCTGCGAGACGACCCGGCGGCGCTCGCCGACGCGTTCCGACGCATGCTCGGTTCGGTCGTCGCGATCACCTTCGCGACGGGTCTTGGCATGGCGGCAGTCGCGGAGGACTTCGTGCACGTCGTGCTGGGCGCCAAGTGGGTTGGCGCCATTCCGCTCATTCCCTGGCTCGGCCTGTTTGCCGCAGTCTATGGCATCGTGCGCGCGCTCGACACGTTCCTGATCGCCACGGGCCGCGAGCGCATGTCCTCGCTGATGGGGCTCGGCTACGCGTTGGTCACGATCCCGGTGATGTGGCTGGCCGGCCAGAATACCGGCGCGGAAGGCATCGCCGCGGCGAAGGCCGCGACGGCGGTCGTGCTGGTCGGCATCCTCGTAGCGGCGGGCACCCGCGCGCCGCCGCTCACCCTGCGGCTCGTGGTTTCGGCGGCGTGGCCGCCCGCGCTGTCGGCCGCAGCGATGTTCGGGGTCGTCCGGATGCTCCAGTTGTTGCTGCCGATCGAGAGTCACGCCCTGGGACTGATACGGGATGTCACGGCGGGTGCGTTTGTCTATATTGGGACGGGTGTCCTGATCTGGCTGGCGATCGGGCGCCCGGCCGGCATCGAGCAGGACCTGATCAACGAGACGCGACGCAGGCTCCGGCGCTGGTTCGGCACCTGAGCGGCGCGCCGAGGAAAAACGATGAATCCAATCAATATTTCCGGCTTCAAGGCCTACGACCTGCGCGGCCGCATCCCGGCCGAGCTCAACGAAGACGTTGCCTACCGCATCGGCCGCGCGTACGCGGAGTTCGTCAAGCCGAGGAAAGTGATCGTCGGCCGCGACATCCGCCTCTCGAGCGAGGAACTCGCGAAGGCGCTCGAGCAGGGCCTGCTCGACTCCGGGGTGGACGTGTACGACATCGGCCTCTGCGGCACCGAGGTCGTGTACTTCGCAACCTTCGCCAAAGAGATGGACGGCGGCATCATGGTCACGGCCAGCCACAACCCGCCGGACTACAACGGCATGAAGTTCGTGCGCGAGGGATCGCGGCCGATCAGCGGCGACAACGGCCTGCAGGACATCCGCGGGCTCGCCGAGGCCGGCCGGTTCAGCGCCCCGGCGCGCGTCGGCGAGCGCTTCGCCGTGGACATCATGCCGGAGTACATCGAGCACCTGCTCTCCTACGTGGACCGCCCGAGCCTCAAACCGCTGCGGGTCGTCGTGCACGCGGGCAACGGCGGCGCCGGCCTGATCGTGGACAAGCTCGCGCCCTTCCTGCCCTTCGAGTTCATCAAGGTGCAGCACGAGCCGGACGGCACGTTTCCGAACGGCGTACCGAACCCGATGCTGGTCGAGAACCACCGAGCGCCCGTCGAGGCCCTGCGGCGCCACGGCGCCGACTGCGCGATCTCCTGGGACGGCGACTACGACCGCTGCTTCCTGTTCGACGAGAAAGGCGGCTTCATCGAGGGCTACTACATCGTGGGCCTGCTGGCCTCCGTGTTCCTGCAGCGCCATCCGGGCAGCCGCATCGTCCACGACCCGCGGCTCACCTGGAACACGCTCGACATCGTCGCGCACGGCGGCGGCGAGGCGGTGCAGTCGAAGTCCGGCCACGCGTTCATCAAGCAGGTGATGCGGGAGGTGGACGGCCTCTACGGCGGCGAGATGAGCGCGCATCACTATTTCCGCGACTTCGCCTACTGCGACAGCGGCATGATCCCGTGGCTGCTGGTCACCCAGATCATGAGCGACACGGGCAAGAGCCTCTCGCAGCTCGTGGGTGAGCGCATGCGGATGTTCCCCGCCAGCGGCGAGATCAACCGCCGCGTCGCCGACGCGCCGGCGACCATCGCCGCCGTGCTCGCGAAGTACGAGGCGCAGGCGCTCGGCGTGGATCACACCGACGGCGTGAGCGTCGAGTTTGCCGCCTGGCGCTTCAACCTGCGTGCGTCGAATACCGAGCCGCTGATCCGTCTCAACGTCGAGAGCCGCGGCGACGAGGCCCTGATGCGAGCGAAGACCGCGGAGCTGCTGGAACTGATCGGCGGAACCCCGGGCTAGCGCGTGCCGGCCTCGTATCACTCGCCACCTGACCTCCTCTGCTGCAGCGCGGGTCGGCGGCGGAGATGATCCGTTGAGCCTGCGCTGGCTGGTCTGGTCGCTGGCCTCGCCTTCGCAGGTGATTGCCGCGACCGTCATCGCGGGGGGCGCGCTGTTGGCGATCAGGCGCGGCCGTGGTCGCCTGGCGAGGCTGCTGGTCATGGCCGGCGCAGGCGGGCTGCTGCTGTTCGGCTGCCTGCCTACGGCGCACTATCTCGCCTACCCACTGGAGCGTCGCTTTCCGGCGGCACCATTACCCGACGACGTCGCAGGCATCATCCTGATCGGCGGCGGGGAGCGCGTGGCGGTCTCAGAGGCCTACGGAGAGCCCCACCTCAACGCGCACGGCAGCCGCTACGTGGCGGCGCTGAGGCTTGCCGCCCGCTATCCCGAAGCACAGCTCGTCTCGACCGGCGGACCCATGGTGGAGCCGGGCAAGGGCCCGCTCGGCACCCACTCGGCCGTTGCGGCGGCGATACTCGACCACGTCGGTCTGGATCCGGGGCGAGTGCGCTACGACACTTCCTCGCGCGACACCTGCCACCACCCCACCAACACGCGGGCGCTGGTACAGCCGCAGCCCGGGGAAACATGGGTCGTCGTGAGCTCGGCGATGCACATGCCGCGCGTGATGGCATGTTTTCGTGCGGCCGGCTGGGGTGAAGTCGTTCCGTACCCGACCGATTACCGCGTCGTGATGGGTCGCTGGAGCCCGGGGAGTTTTCAAGTTGCCGCGAATCTCGCCCTGCTGGACTTTGCCGCGCACGAATGGGTGGGCCTCGCGTACTACCGAATGGCGGGTCGCACGCGCGAGTTCTTTCCAGCGCCCGAGCCAGCAAGCGCAGCTCCGGCCCCGGTGATTGACCCTCCAAGGACGGCCCCCTAAACTACGCGCCCTTCGGATGGGCGGTTAGCTCAGCGGTAGAGCACTGCTTTCACACGGCAGGGGTCGATGGTTCGATCCCATCACCGCCCACCAGATCCTGCGCCGGCCCCGTGGCCGGCGTACGTTTTTCCAAGAGCACCCCATGACCGTCCGCACCCGCTTCGCACCGAGTCCCACCGGCATGCTGCACATCGGCGGCGTGCGCACGGCGCTGTTCTGCTGGCTCTACGCGCGTCGCCACGGCGGCACGTTCATCCTGCGCATCGAGGACACCGACCGCGAGCGCTCCACGCCCGAGGCGCTCGCCGCAATCCTCGACGGGATGCAGTGGCTCGGGCTCGACCACGATGAGGGGCCGTTCTACCAGGCGCAGCGCATGGACCGGTACCGCGAGGTCATCGACCAGTTCCTGCGCGAGGGCAAGGCCTACCACTGCTACTGCTCCAGGGAGGAACTCGACGAAATGCGCGCCGGGCAGATGGCCCGCAAGGAGAAGCCGCGCTACGACGGCCGTTGCCGCCACCGCGGCGAGCCGGTGCAGGGGAGCAGCCCGGTGGTGCGCTTCCGCAACCCGGAGCAGGGGCAGGTGGTCGTCGACGACATCGTGCACGGACCGATCACCTTCGACAGCGCCGAGCTCGACGACCTGATCATCGCGCGCTCCGACGGCACGCCGACCTATAATTTCTGCGTGGTCGTGGACGACTCCGACATGCGGATCACGCACGTGATCCGCGGCGACGACCACATCAACAACACGCCCCGGCAGATCCAGATGCTGCGCGCGCTCGGGGTCGAGCCCCCGGTGTACGCGCACGTGCCGATGATCCTCGGGCCCGATGGTGCCAAACTCTCCAAGCGCCACGGCGCGGTCAGCGTGCTGCAGTACCGGGACGAGGGCTTCCTGCCCGAGGGCCTGCTCAACTACCTCGGCCGCCTCGGCTGGTCGCACGGCGACCAGGAGATCTTCTCGCTGGAGGAGATGACCCGGCTGTTCGACATCGGCGACGTGAACAAGTCGGCGTCCGCGTTGAATCCCGACAAGATGCTCTGGATCAACCAGCAGCATATCCTGCGCTCGACACCGGAGCATCTCGCGCAGTTTCTGAAGCCGCAGTTCGAGGCGCTCGGGCTTGAGGTCGACGACATGACCAAGGTTGCGGCCGTTGCGAAGGCACAGCAGGAGCGCGCTCGCACGCTCAAGGAGATGGCCGCGAACAGCGTGTTCTTCTTCCGCGATGTCACGGAATACGACCCGAAGGCCGCGGCGAAGCACCTCACCGGGGAGACCGCGCCCATGCTTGCTGACGTGCGCTCGCGTCTCACCGCACTCGGCGAATGGCGGGCGCCTGCCATCCACGAGGCGATCCTGGCGGTGGCGGCGGAGCGTGGGGCGGCCCTCGGAAAGGTCGCCCAGCCGGTGCGGGTGGCAGTTGCCGGCGGCACCGTCTCGCCGCCGATCGACGTCACCCTCGAGATCCTTGGTCGCGCGGTCACGCTGGCGCGCCTCGAGCGTGCCGAGGCGCGTGCGTCGGGCGATGCCCCGGGCCTCGCTTGACAGCCCGCGAGCCCGGAGCCCAAACTTCGCCGCCTTTCGTGGGGCCATAGCTCAGCTGGGAGAGCGCCTGCATGGCATGCAGGAGGTCGACGGTTCGATCCCGTCTGGCTCCACCACCTTCCCTGTGACGGTCGCTCGCCTCGCGACCCGGAATTCGCGTCCCCATCGTCTAGAGGCCTAGGACACAACCCTTTCACGGTTGCGACCGGGGTTCGAATCCCCGTGGGGACGCCACCTTCCGCGAGCCGGTATCGTGTGCCGCCAGTGCGACCGGCATCACAGGCCGGTCACGCTCCCGGCGCTACACTTGACCGTGTCCAATGAGACACAAGGTTAAATTCCGCTCGCAAGTTGCCGCGGAAATTGAAAAACTAATGGTTCGTCGTCGGGACGGGTGGTCAGGGGGTAGCCGCCAATCCTGGTCCCGGATCGGGGCTGCCGCACTGTCCCGGCAGCTCGGGCTTGGCTAAAGCAGGTCGGCAACTGTGTCATTTCGTTTCTTCCGCCTGTACCTCAAGGTGCCGATCGTGCTCCTCGCACTGATCGAGGGAGCGTTGCTGTTCTTTGCGCCGTACCTCGCGGCGTCCCTGCACTTCGGCTCCGAGGTCCCAACCCAAGCCACGCCGTCCGGCCTGCTATGGCCCACGGCCCTGCTGTTCGCGGTCTTCGGCGTCGTCTCGTTGATCGCGGTCGGCCTCTACAGCATGCGCCAACGCGCGGGCCGCACGGGCATGGCGCTACGGGTCGTGGCCGCGGTCCTGAACGCCGTCGTGCTCAGCGCGATTATGTTCTACCTGGTTCCCAGCCTGCAGACCGATCGCGTCACCATTGGCCTGACAGCCCTGATAGCGATCGCGAGCTGCTTTACCACGCGGCTGCTCTTCGAGCGCGTCGTGGACCAGGATACCTTTAAGCGCCGCGTGCTGGTTTACGGGGCCGGTCGCCGGGCGGCCAGCCTGCTGGAACTGCGCCGCCGCGCCGACCAGCGCGGCTTCCGTCTGCTCGGGCTCATGCCCACGGAGGGCGACGCGGTGTCGCCACCCACAGAACGCCTGATCGCGCGGCCTCCGGATCTGTACACCTGGGCCAACGAGCACGAGGTGGACGAGATCGTCGTAGCGATGGATGACCGCCGGCGTGGCTTCCCGATGCACGAGTTGCTCGAGTGCCGCCTGGCCGGCATCGAGATCGTCGAACTGGCGAGCTTCCTGGAGCGCGAGACAGGCAAGGTCCGCCTCGACATCCTGAACCCGAGCTGGATCATCTTCGGCGAGGGCTTTCGCGCGTCTTTCGTGCAGCGGGCACTCGAGCGCGCCTTCGACGTGCTCGCGAGCCTTGGCCTGCTCCTGGTTAGCGCCCCGTTCATGCTCGCCACAATCATCGCCATCTGGATCGAGGACGGCCTGCGGGCGCCCGTGCTGTACCGCCAGCGGCGCGTCGGGCGCTACGGCGCCGAGTTCGAGGTGCTCAAGTTCCGTAGCATGGGCGTGGACGCCGAGCAGGGTGGGGAGGCCGTCTGGGCGGTGAAGGGCGATCCGCGCGTCACGCGGGTGGGCGCGGTGATCCGCAAGATGCGCCTCGACGAGCTGCCGCAGCTCGTGAACGTGCTGCGCGGCGACATGAGCTTCGTCGGCCCACGTCCGGAGCGCCCCGAGTTCGTGCGCCGGTTCGAGGAGCGCATTCCTTACTATCGCGAGCGTCACACGGTAAAGCCCGGCATCACGGGCTGGGCGCAGCTGTGCTACCCGTACGGCTCCTCCGAGCGCGACACGATCGAGAAGCTCCAGTACGATCTCTATTACGTCAAGAACCGCAGCCTGCTGTTCGACCTCGTGATCCTGATCCAGACCGTGGAGGTCGTGCTCTGGGGCAAGGGTGCCCGCTGAGCGGGACGCCCCGTCCAGAATGCTTTCCCTCGGATTCATCTCATATGGACTTGCCTCGGTCGGCTTCCTGATCCTGACGCTGCTGCTGGCCATCAGCTGGGAGGGACGGGGGCAGGGCGTACGGCTCGTCGTGGCCTGCGGCGTGACGGCGGCCTGGGCCGCGCTGCTCGCCTACGTGTCGAAGCTGCCGTACCTGCCGCTCACCCTGGTGACGTTCGCCGAGTTCGTTCGCGACGGCTCGTGGCTCTTCGTGCTGACGGGGCTCATCTCGGGCGGCACCTGGCCGGCGTTCCTCAGCCGCGCCACGCACCTGCTCGTCGCCGTGACCGTCACTGCGGCTGCGGTGATGTTGTTCCTCGGGCACCGTCCCGAGTTCGCCGCGGCGCTGCCGGCCATCTTCACCTTCGGCGGCCTCGCAATGTCGCTTGCCGGCCTCGTGCTGGTCGAGCAGGTCTACCGCAACGCCAATCCCGCCGGGCGCTACGCGCTCCGGTACTTCGTGGTCGGCATCGGCGTGCTGTTCGCCTACGACCTCTTCCTGTTCTCCCAGGCGCAGCTCGTCAAGGGTATCGAGGCGTCGTCCTGGCAGGCACGCGGTCTCGTCAATGCTCTGGTGGTGCCGCTGGTGGCGCTCGCCGCGCGCGCCAACCCGACCTGGTCGCTGAACGTATTCGTCTCGCGGCAGGTGGTCTTCTACACCACCTCGTTCATGGCCGTGGGCGCGTACCTGCTGGTAATGGCGGTGGGCGGCTACGTGATCCGCCTCTACGGCGGCACCTGGGGGCGCATCGCTCAGATCGTGTTCTTCGCCGGCGCCGGCATCGTGCTCGTCACGCTGATGGTCTCGGGCTCCTTGCGCCGCCGCCTGCGCGTGTTCCTGAGCAAGCACTTCTACCGCAACAAGTACGACTACCGCGTCGAGTGGCTGCGGTTCATCGACACACTGTCTTCGACGGGCAAGGACGTGGACACCTACGAGAACTCCGTGCGCGCCATCGCCCAGATCGTCGGCAGCCCGGGCGGCGTGCTGTTCCTGCCCGTGGACGGAGTGACGGGCTACGCCCCGTTGGCCGGCTGGCCAGCGGAGGCCTTTCCGCGCAGCAGCTACCCGGCGGTCGGGCCGAACGAGGAGCTGGTGGATTTCCTGCAGCGCAAGCAGTGGGTGTTCGACCTGGCCGAGTACCGCAGCTCGCCCGACACTTACCAGAGCATCGAGATGCCCGGATTCCTCCGCGAGCGGCAGAGGCTGCGGCTGATCGTCCCGCTGCTGCTGCGCGACGAGATGCTCGGGCTGCTGGCGCTCGCCGAGCCCCCGCCCCCCTTCGACCTCACCTGGGAGGACCGCGACCTCCTGAAGACCGTCGGTCGCCACGTGGCCACCCACCTCGCGCAGCACGAGGCCGATCGGCGGCTGGCCGAGAGCCGCCAGTTCGAGGCCTATCACCGGCTCACCGCCTTCGTGATGCACGACCTCAAGAACCTCGCGGCCCAGCTCTCGCTGCTGGTCGCCAACGCCGAGAAGCACCGTCGCAACCCGGACTTCGTCGACGATGCCATCTCCACGATCGCGAACTCCACGTCACGCATGCAGCGGCTCATCGAGCAGCTGCAGGGGCGCGAGGTGCAGAGCGCGAACCGGCGCGTGTCCCTTGCCCGACTGGCGCGGCAGGCCTGCGAGCGCTGCGCGGTGCGCGAGCCGGCACCTCGCTGCGAGGACCTCGCGCTCGATGCACTGGTCGAGGCCGACCCCGAGCGGCTCGGGACGATGATCGAGCACCTGATCCGGAACGCCCAGGACGCCACGCCGCCGGGTGGATCGGTGCGGGTTGCGGTGGCCGTCCGCCGCAAAGTGGAGCTCGAGCCCCTGGGGATGTCGGGCATCCGCGCCGTCAACACCCAGCAGCTGCTCGCCGCGGCCGCGCAGGCCGACGGCAGCAGCCTGAATCCGGCGTCCGCGCCTGGCCTTCCGGGCGATTACGCGTGCCTGACCGTAGAGGACTCCGGCTCGGGCATGAGCACGGATTTCGTCAAGGAGCGCTTGTTCAAGCCCTTCGATACCACCAAGGGCAGCAAGGGCATGGGTATCGGGGCCTATCAGGTGCGCGAATACATCCTGGGGCTCGGCGGCCGGCTCAGGGTAGACAGCGAGCCGGGCCGGGGAACAGTTTTCACCGTGTGGCTGCCGTTGCACGCCCCCGTGACGGAGGCGGCTCAAGCTTGAACGCGTTTCACGAAAATCAGCCATGGTCACTCTGTATGATTCGCGGCGTAACCGGCTCAATGGACGACCGGGCGGGTGAGGCAGTTGTCTGAAGAAAAGCTCAAGCTATTGATTGTCGAGGATGATCCTGGGCTCCAAAAGCAGCTCAAGTGGTGCTTCGACGAGTACGAGGTTATTGCCGCGGACAGCCGTCCGGCGGCGCTCGTGGCTCTGCGTCGCTTCGAGCCGTCCGTGGTCCTGCAGGACCTGGGCCTCCCCCCCGACCCCGAGGGCGTGTCGGAGGGGTTCGCCACCCTGCTCGAGACGCTTCGTGTCGCGCCGTACACCAAGGTGATCGTGGTCACCGGCCAGCTCGACCGCGAGAACGCGGTCAAGGCGGTGGGCCTCGGTGCGTACGATTTCTACCAGAAGCCGCTCGACACCGACGTCCTGCGCCTGCTCGTGCAGCGTGCCTTCCGGATGCACGACCTCGAGGAGCAGAACCGCGCCCTGTCCAGGCAGCAGGCCGCCATGCCGCTCGCCGGGGTAATCGCCACCAGCGACGCAATGATGCGGGCCTGCCGGATCGTCGAGAAAGTGGCGCCTACCCAGGCCACGACACTGCTGCTCGGGGAGAGCGGCACCGGCAAGGAGCTGCTGGCTCGCGCCGTGCACGCGTTGAGCCCGCGCCACGACCAAACCTTCGTCGCCATCAACTGCGCGGCCATTCCCGACACGCTGCTCGAAAGCGAGTTGTTCGGCTACGAGAAGGGCGCCTTCACGGGCGCCGTCAAGCAGACCCCGGGCAAGTTCGAGGTCGCCGACGGCGGCACGCTGTTCCTCGACGAGATTGGCGACATGCCGCTGCCGCTGCAGGCGAAGTTGCTGCGCTTCCTGCAGGACCGGGTCGTGGAGCGCATCGGCGGCCGAGCGCGTATTCCCGTTGACGTGCGCATCGTCTGCGCCACCAACAAGGATCTCACCGCCATGATCGCGCACGGCGAGTTCCGCGAAGACCTTTTCTACCGTATCAGCGAGGTCACCCTTCGCATTCCGCCGCTGCGCGAGCGTACGGGGGATGCCGTGGTGATCGCCCAGTCCATCATGGAGCGGCGCGCCCGCGAGCACGGTCGCGCCATCCGGGGCTTCACTCCGGAGGCGATCCGGGCCATCCAGTGCTACCCCTGGCCCGGGAACATCCGCGAGCTGGAGAACCGCATCAACTCCGCGGTGATCATGAGCGAGGGCAAGAGCATCGGTGTTGCGGATCTCGGACTGCCGGCAGGGTCGCTCTCCGGTGAGTTCCTCAACCTGCGTGCGGCCCGGCAGCGCGCCGAGAACGAGGCCATTCGCCAGTCGCTGGCCGTCGCCAACGGCAATCTGTCGAAGGCGGCCGAGTTGCTGGGCATCACGCGCCCGACGCTCTATGACCTGCTCTCCAAGAATGAAATCCCGGTGCCCGAGCGCGCCGTCGAGGACTGAACCTGTGCGAAAAACCCAGTCGATCCTGACCCTTGCCCTGCTGTCGCTGCTGGCGGCCTGTGGCCCGCGCGGCGAGAAGCTGCTCGGGCGCGCCGAGGCGAGCCTCGCCGGCGGCGACTACCGTGCCGCGATGATCGACCTGCGCAACTACGTCGCCAAGCATCCCGAGAACTCCAGGGCCCGGGCGCAGCTCGCCCTCGCGATGCTCGAGATGGGCGACGTTGCAGGCTCGGAGATCGAACTCGCCAAGGCACGCGACCTCGGCGCCGAGCGCAAGGACATCGTGGTGCCCGAATGCCGGCTGCTGGCCATTCGCGGCTCGTACGAGCAGGTCCTGAAGGACTGCACCGACACCGGTGACGCAGCCGTCGACGGCGATCTTGCCACCTCGCGCGGCGACGCACTGCTCGGGCTCGACCGGATTGCGGAGTCGCGGGCGAACTTCGAGGCGGCGCTGCGCGTGCACCCGGACAGTCTTCCCGCGATCCAGGGCCTCGCAGCGGCGACCTTCGCCGCCGACGGCGCTGACGCGGCGCGCGAAGTCTTCGAGGGCGCGCCTGAGTCCGTGAAGGGCCGGCCGCGCTTCTGGCTCGCGCTCGGCGCATCGGAGGTGCGCAGCGGCGATCTCGAGGCGGCGGAGACTGCCTTCACCAAGGCGGCCCAGCTGAGTGCCGATAATATTGAATCGCGCGACCGTCTCGCCGCACTGGCCGGCCTGACGGAAGCCCAGCTGCGGCAGGGCAAGAACACAGAGGCCGTGGCCAGCTCCGAAACACTGCTCGAGGCGGCCCCGAAGAGCCCGGTCGCGAAAATGCTGCGCGGCCAGGCCTTGGCAGCCACTGGCGACCTCGCGGCTGCCCGCACGCTGTTCGAAGAGGCGGTGAGCGCCGACCCTGAAAACGCCCAAGCCCGGATGCTGCTTGGGCTGGTGACCATGCAACAGGGCAACCTGGGCCAGGCCGAGATGCACCTCGCGCAGGTCGTTTCGCGCGACCCGGACAATGTACGGGCCCAGCAACTGCTCGCCATGGTGCGCAGCCAGCTGCAGACGCCGCAGGCCACGCTCGATGCGCTGAAGCCGGCGCTGGGTCAGCCGACCACGGACCCCGCGCTGCTCACGCTCGCGAGCCGCCTCAGCCTGCAGAGCGGCAATCGCAACGAGGCGCTTGGCTATCTTGCGCAAGCCTCCGAGGCGGCCGCGAAGGGCACGCCGGAGTCACAGCTCGACGTCGCCAGCGCCTATATCGCCGCGGGCGACCTCGAGAAAGCCACCCAGGTGCTCGAGGCCATGCCGCAGGGCACGGGAGCGACCGGGCTGCAGCGCGAGACGCTGCTCGCGGCGATGCTTCTGCGCCAGGGCAAGCCCGACGAGGCCGTGGCACGGGCCGATGCGCTGGTGAAGCAGTCGCCGAGCGATCCAGCGGCACGCAACATCGCCGGCGGCGTCTACGCGGTGGCGGGCAAGGCCGACCGCGCCCGCGCCGAATGGCGGCGGGTCATCGAGCTGAAGCCCGACGACGTGGGCGCCCGCATGAACCTCGCCCGCCTCGACCTCGCCGAGGGCAAGCCAGACGCGGCCGCGGCCGAACTGCAGCAGGCGCTCGACAAGGATCCGAAGAACCTGCTTGCGACGCTCGGCATGGCGGCGATCGCGCAGGCGCGTAACGACCCCAGGGAGGTCGAGCGCTGGCTGCAGAAGGCGGCGGCCGACCACCCCGACTCGGTGAACGTCCGCATGACGCAGGTGCAGCATTACCTCGGTCTGCGTGATTTCGCGCTTGCCAAGGCAGCGGCCGACGACGCGCTGCGCATCGACCCCAACAGCGCCCCGGCGTTCAATGCGCGCGGCCTCGCCGAGCTCGGGGCGGGCGACGTCGCCGCGGGGATCCAGAGCTTAAAGCAGGCGGTGGAGAAGGCGCCGAAGGGCGGCTATCAGCCGAACCTCGCGCGGGCCTACGTGCTCGACCGCAAGCCGGCCGAGGCGCTCGCGGTGCTCGATGGATCCCTCAAGGAAGATCCGCGCCAGCCGGTAGCGCTGGCGCTCGCCATGCGCGTCGCGTTGCAGTCGCGCGACCTCGAGCGCGCCGCGGGCTACATGGAGCGCCTGAGGCGCATCGAGCCCGATGCCCCGATGACGCTGAGATTCGAGGGCGACCTCGCGCTCGCGCAGGGGCGCTACAAGGACTCGCTCGGGTTCTACGAAAAGGCCGCGGTCAGCGGTGGCGACGGTTCGCTCGCGATCGCACGCTATCGGGCAGGTGTTCTGGCCGACGTGCCGCAGCCGCAGAAGCCGCTCGAGGACTGGCTCCAGCGGCAGCCGAACGACGCCAGCGTGATCACGCTGCTTGCGGAGCAGCGCCAGCAGACGGGCGACATCGCCGGCGCGATCTCGCTCTACGAACGCGCGGTGTCGGCGGCGCCGGACAACGTGATGGCGCTCAATAACCTCGCCGGTCTCTACCAGGTGCGCAAGGACCCGCGGGCACTCGCAACGGCCGAGCGCGCGCTGGCGGTCGCGCCGGGCAACGCCGCGGTCATGGACACGGTCGGGTGGGTGCTCGTGGAGCAGGGCGACCTCGACAAGGCTCTCCCGCTGCTGCGCGAGGCAGCCAAGGCGCTGCCGGACCTCCCGGAGGTGCAGTACCACCTCGGTGTGGCGCTGGCACGCCAGGGAGACGCCGCGGAAGCGCGGCGCATCCTGCAGGGCGTCGTGGACTCAAAGGCATCGGCCGAGGTCGTCTCGGGGGCTAGGCGTGAGCTTGCTAACATTGCAAAGTGATCGACCGACTGATTGCCTTGCACTCGGTGGCCCCACGGATCGCAGGAATTACCAGTGGTGAACAGACTATGACTCAGAATTCAATCGCCTGGTTCGCTCGGCTCGCGGCAGTAGCGGCCACGGCTCTGGTGGCGGCCTGCACCGGCAGCACCCAGGTCGTGCAGCCGACGCCCGCGCCCATGGTCGCCGTCGAGACGGACTACCGCATCGGCCCGGGTGACAACCTTCAGATATTTGTCTGGAACCACCCGGAACTCTCCGTGACCGTGCCCGTCCGCCCGGACGGCAAGATCTCGACGCCGCTGATCGAGAACATGGTGGCGGCTGGCAAGACGCCGAGCGAGCTCTCCCGCGACATGGAAGCGGGGCTGGGCGAGTACGTGCGCTCGCCGACCGTGAACGTCATCGTCACGAGTTTCGTGGGCACGTACGCCGAGCAGATTCGCGTCGTTGGCCAGGCGCAGCAGCCGCAGTCGCTGACCTACCTGGCCAATATGACCGTCCTGGACGTGATGATCGCGGTGGGCGGGCTCGCGCCGTTCGCGGCGGGAAATCGCGCAGTGATCCTGCGGCGCGAGGGCGAACAGCAGACGCGCATCCCAGTGCGCCTCTCGGACCTGCTAAACAGCGGCGATGTCTCCGAAAACCTCCCGATGCGACCGGGCGACGTCCTCATCATTCCCGAATCGAGATTCTGACCATGCAAGCGCTTCTAGCACAGGTCTTGCTGTTCTTGCGTGGCACCTGGCGGTACCGCTGGCAGGCGCTCGCGCTCAGCTGGCTGCTCGCGCTCGCGGGCTGGGCCGTCGTCGCTACGCTGCCCGACCGCTTCGAGGCGCGCACGCAGGTCTA
>Ga0209391_10000183_pt1 | contig 25982 bp, 24 predicted proteins | sample PPLLak3March2015_FD_187246 | JGI IMG/M metagenome (GOLD analysis project Ga0209391, IMG submission 187246) | Freshwater sediment microbial communities from Prairie Pothole Lake near Jamestown, North Dakota, USA - PPLs Lake P7 Core (1) Depth... | ecosystem: Environmental > Aquatic > Freshwater >...
GATCTGCATGACCTTGTCGATCGACTCCTCGGAGAAGAAGCGCCGCACCATCATCGACTGCTGCAGCTTGCCCTTGCGGACGTAGATCTCGTAGAGCACGTCCTTCATGAGCTCGAGCAGTACGCCGGCCTCGTAGTCCCCCACCTCGGGCATCGAGGGCCAGGGGTCGGCGTCGCTGCCGAACAGCACCTTCTTCATCGTGTTGAAGGTGTCCGTGTCGATCTCGGCGAGCTCACGCGCCTCGGCGATCTGGTTGAAGATGCGCATCCGGCCGTTCTCGCCCTGGTCGCGGACCATCGTCTGCATGGTGCGCCGGCACAGGCCCGCGAAGGCGTTGAAGTGCCCGCCGGAATAGCAGGCGAGCGCCTCGCGGAACAGCTTCTCGCTGTCCTCGGGAAGAAAAGTGAAGCTGAATTTCTCCCTGGCGCGTTCGAGCTCGACGAAGGTATTGGCGAGCTCGACCCGGCTCGCCCCGTAGATCTTCACCGCGAAGCGCAGGAAGATCGGCGCATTGCAGGAGTCGCAGCGATAGACGAGTCCGACGTGACTCGGCCGCGCCGCCGCGAGCTCCGCGAACTGCGGGATCGACACCGGCGTGATGTGCGAGAACACCTGGCAGTGGGGGCAGTTGAGCGCGAGGCTGCGCTCCTGGTCATGGTGCAGGCGGCTGTGCGCGTCGATGTATACGGACATGGGCGGGTAGGGGGGGCGTCCGTGATTTCTTGATCGTCGGAGTGTAGCCGAAGCCCGGCAGCGCGGCACGCGACTCTCAGGGGTCGATGGTGGCTCGTTCGGTGACCGCCGCCCGGCCCGGCGCGACCGACAGCGCGGTCGTGCCTTCGAGACGCACCACGAAGCGCTGGCGATGGGCCATCGGCTGCCAGGGGCCGTCGAGCGCAAGCGGCCGTGCGGCTGCCGACCACCAGGAACCGGCAGCGATTCGCGACCACAGGTCGGCGTCCGTGGCGGGGTGGAGGACGAACCGGGTCGGGACGGCGGGATCGTCGCCGCCCGTGGCGAGTCGACCCTCCAGCCCCTCGAGCTGGTAGAGCGGCCCGAGGCCGAGCGTTGCGAAGCGCGGCGTCCACTCGAGGCCGCGCGCGGTGAGACGCCACTCGTCGCCCTCGAGCTCGAACACCTGCATGCGTCCGGACGGCAGGCGCGTCAACGTGGTGCGGAAGCGGTGTGCCCCGACCTGCTCGAAGAACAGCTCAGCCACGGCCTGGTCCGGCCGCAGCGGGTGCAGCGTGGCGAGGTCCCGGCTGATCGGCCAACCCGCTGCGGCGAACAATGCTGCGACGATCGCGAGCGCGAGGTGGCCGACGGCAGCCCAGCGACGCCCCGCCAGCCAGCGGCTCCAGGCGAGCAGCGCCGCGACGAGCGCGAAGCCGGCGAGCACGAGCAGCGTTGCCGTCACGCCAGATCAGTCCAGGAAGCGCGACCAGGCTCCGGCACGGACCAGCCGGGCGAGCGTCTCGATGTCACGGTCGAGCCGGTGGTCGTGGTTGCGCAGGGGGACGTGCTCGCGGATCAGCGCCTGCACGCGCTGCAGCTCGGGCGTGGTCGCGAGCGGTTGCATCGCGTCCACCGCGTGGGCCGCCGCCAGCAGCTCGATGCCGAGCACGGTCGAGGTGTTCCTGCACACGCTGAGCAGCTTGCGCCCCGCCCATGGCGCCATGCTGACGTGATCCTCCTGGCCGGCAGAGGTCGGCAGGCTGTCGACGGAGGCGGGGTGCGCCAGGGTCTTGTTCTCCGAGACGAGGGCCGCCGCGGTGACGTGCGCCATCATGAATCCCGACTCGAGGCCGGGCTCCGTGGCGAGGAACATGTTGAGGTTCGGGTTGACGCGACGGTCCAGCAGGTCGATGCGCCGCTCCGAGATGCTGGCGAGCTCGGCCACGGCAACGGCGAGGAAGTCGCTCACGAACCCGACGGGCTCGGCGTGGAAGTTGCCGCCCGAGAGGATCTCGTCGCCGAAGATCAGCGGATTGTCGGACACGCCATTGACCGCCGCTCCCAGTACCTGTCGCGCGTGCTCGAGCGTGTGCTCGACGGCCCCGAACACCTGCGGCATGCAGCGCACGGCGTACGGATCCTGCACGCGCTCGCAGTCCGCGTGGCTGCGGCGGATCTCGCTGTCGGTGAGCAGGCGGCGCAGCCGGCCGGCGACCGCGACCTGCCCGGGCAGCCGGCTCGCCTCCTGGATGCGCGCGTCGAAGGGCGCGTGGCTGCCGGCGAGTCCCTCGACGGTCAGGGCGCCGGCCACGATCGAGGCGTCGAGCAGCCGCTCCGCCTGGAAGAGTCCCTCGAGCGCGAGCGCGAGGCTGAGCTGCGTGCCGTTGAGCAACGCGAGTCCTTCCTTGGCCTGCGGCACCAGCGGCTCGAGCCCGGCGGCGCTGAGCACCGTCCCGTCCGAGAGCGCCTCGCCGGCGCGCGTCGCCTCGCCCTCGCCGATCAGCGCGAGCCCGATGTGCGCGAGCGGCGCGAGGTCGCCCGAGGCCCCGACCGAGCCCTGTGCGGGCACGACGGGTAGCACGTCGGCGTTGAGCAGTGCGAGCAGCATCTCGGCGAGCCGCGGGCGCGCGCCCGAATAGCCGGCGGCGAGGCTGTTGGCCTTGAGAAGTAGCATGCGTCGCACGAGGTGGGGCGGCAGCGGCTCGCCGGTTCCGCAGGCGTGGCTGCGAATCAGGTTGAGCTGCAGCCTGTGGGTCTGGGCGGCCGGGATGACCCGGTTGGCGAAGGCGCCGAAGCCGGTGTTGATGCCGTAGCAGACCTCGCCGCTCGACACCGCCCGCTCGACGGCCTCGACCGAGCCCTGCATGCGCTCGCGGGCCGTCGCCGCGAGCCGTACCTCGGGCCGCAGCGACTCGAACTCTCGCAGCGTGCCGAGCGTGAGCCCGGTGCCGTCGATCTCGAGCACGGGCCTGGTCGTCGTTGCGGTCGCCATGCCGTTCCCCCCAGCGCCTGAGTGTATGCCCGGCTCAGGCGTGCAGCGGCCGGTAGCGGACGCGGTGCGGCTGCTCGGCGTCGTCGCCGCGGCGCTTCTTGAGATCCTCGACGTACTCGGAGTAATTGCCCTCGAACCAGACCACTTCCGAGTTGCCCTCGAAGGCGAGGATGTGGGTCGCGATGCGGTCGAGGAACCAGCGGTCGTGCGAGATCACCACCGCGCAGCCCGGGAAGGACAGGAGCGCTTCCTCGAGCGCGCGCAGGGTCTCGACGTCGAGGTCGTTGGTCGGCTCGTCGAGCAGGATGACGTTACCGCCTTCCTTCAGCACCTTGGCGAGGTGCACGCGGTTGCGCTCGCCGCCCGACAGCTCGCCGATCGCCTGCTGCTGCTGGGCGCCACGGAAGTTGAAGCGGCCCACGTAGGCGCGCGAGGGGGTCTCGTAGCTGCCGACCTTGAGCATGTCGAGGCCGTTCGAGATCTCCTGCCAGACCGTCTTTTTGTCGTCGAGCGACTGGCGGGACTGGTCCACGTAGGCGAGCTGCACGGTGGGGCCGACGCGGATCTCGCCCGCGTCCGCGGTCTCCTGCCCCGTGATGATGCGGAACAGCGTGGTCTTGCCGGCGCCGTTCGGGCCGATGATGCCAACGATGCCGCCCTGCGGCAGGTTGAAGTCGAGGTTCTCGAACAGCAGCTTCTCGCCGTAGGCCTTCGAGAGTCCCTTGGCCTCGACCACGAGCTCGCCGAGGCGCGGGCCCGGCGGGATGTAGATCTCGTTGGTCTCGTTGCGCTCCTGGAATTCGCGCGACTGCAGTTCCTCGAAGCGCTGCAGGCGGGCCTTGCTCTTGGCCTGCCGCGCCTTCGGGTTCTGGCGCACCCACTCGAGCTCGCGGGCAAGCATCTTCTTGAGCGCGTCCTGCTGCTGCTCCTCGACCTTGAGGCGCGCCTCCTTCTGCTCGAGCCACGAGGAGTAGTTGCCCTGCCACGGGATGCCGTAGCCGCGGTCGAGCTCGAGGATCCAGCCTGCGACGTTGTCGAGGAAGTAGCGGTCGTGCGTGACGGCGATGACGGTTCCCGGGTACTGCTCGAGGAAGTGCTCGAGCCAGCGCACCGACTCCGCGTCGAGGTGGTTGGTGGGCTCGTCGAGCAGCAGCATGTCGGGCTTCGACAGCAGCAGCTGGCACAGCGCCACGCGGCGCCGCTCGCCGCCCGAGATCTTCGTGACGTCGGCGTCCCACGGCGGAAGGCGGAGCGCGTCGGCGGCGACTTCGAGCTGGCGGTCGAGGTTGTGGCCGTCGGTCGCCTGGATGATCGCCTCGAGCTTCGCCTGCTCGGCGGCGATCTTGTCGAAGTCGGCGTCGGGCTCGGCGTAGGCGGCGTAGACCTGGTCGAGGCGCGCCAGCGCGTCCTTGATGTGGGCGACCGCCACCTCGACGTTGCCGCGCACGTCCTTGGTCGGGTCAAGCTCGGGCTCCTGCGAGAGGAAGCCGATCTTGATGCCGGGCTGCGGGCGGGCCTCGCCCTCGAACTCCTTGTCGACGCCCGCCATGATCCGCAGCAACGTGGACTTGCCCGAACCGTTGAGACCGAGCACGCCGATCTTGGCGCCCGGGAAGAAGCTCAGGGAGATGTCGCGCAGGATGACGCGCTTCGGCGGCACGATCTTGCCGACGCGGTTCATGGTGTAGACGTACTGGGCCATGGGCGGGATCTTGCCGGGGGAGCGGAAAAGGGCCGCGATTATGCGTCCTCAGGGCCGCTCCGCGCCACGCGGGTGCGAAGGCGGCTCCGTCCAGCCCGCCGGGTCGAGCCCGTAGAACTCCCGCAGCAGCTCGTACAGCCGCGGGTGTGCCGCGCGCAGCTCCGCCGCGCGGTCGATGAAGTCCTCGGTCGCGACGGCGAAGAACTCGGCTTCGTCCTCGGCCGCGTAGGGGTCGAGGAAGGTGTACTCGCCGCGGTCCACTGCATCGAGCATGGCGTCGAACTCGAGCGCGAGATCGTCGGCCCAGGCGCTCCCCGGGCGGCCGCCGTCGGCGAGACCCGCGCTCTCCGCGTCGAGGTAGTGGGCGAATTCGTGCAGCGCCACGTTGTAGCCTTCGCCGGGTGCGCGCGCCGCCTCGAGCACGTCCTCCCAGGAGAGGATGATGCGGCTCGAATCCCAGGCCTCGCCCGACAGCACCCGCCGCCGCCGCTCGACGACGCCGGCCTCGTCCTCGATCTCGTCCTCCACCCAGAAGGCCGTGGGGTACACCAGCACGGAGTGCAGCGCGTCGTAGTGGCCGCGTCGGCCGAGCACCAGCAGGCAGGCGAGGGCGGCGAGCGTGGCCCGGATCTCGTCGGTGACCACGAGGCCGTTGCAGCCGATGAATTCCTTCTCGGCGACGAAGGCGCTCACCAGCGACTCGAGGCGCGCCCGCAGCGGCGCAGGGAGGTGGCGGACGGCCGGTACGTTGCGCTCGATCGCGGCGCGGGCGGCGGCCGTGAGCGGCTCAGCCATGCGGGCCGCGCGGCGCCGCGCCCGCCACCAGGGTGCGGCAATCAGCCAGGCGAGCACGCCGATCGCGACGACGACGATCGCGACGACCGGCGTCACCGCCGAATCAACCGTAGGACTTCTTCAGGCGCTCGACCAGCTTGACGTAGTCCTGCTTCGCCTTGTCGCTGTCCGTGCCCTTGAGCTTGGCCCACGCGTCGTACTTGGCGCGATTGACCATGTCGAAGGCGCCCGGCCGGTCGCCGGCGACGTCGCCGGCACTGCCCTGCTTGTAGAGCGCGTACAGGCGCAGCATGTCCTCGTTGTCGGGCCGCTTGGTCAACGTCTTCACCTCGGCCTGTGCGGCCGAGAATTTCTTGTCGAGATCCGTCATGCGTTGCTCCCCGCCTTGAAGGCGCACAGCATACCCGAGCGCCGATCAGGGCCGCAGCCGGTTGACGAGGTGCTTGAGTCGGCGCAGGTCGGGCTCGGTCGGGCGCGGGCCATAGCGCAGCCCCGCGTACAGCCCGCGGATCGACTGCAGCTCGCCGGCGAGATCGGGGCAGGCGGCCGCCGCGCGATCGAGGAATGCCACCGGCCCCTCGGCCGGGCCCGGCACCAGCCCGCGACGGCGCAGGCGCCGCGCCACGACGGCGTGCAGGCGGGCCGGCCAGTCCTGCGAAGGGCCGCGGAATCGCCAGGCGAGGTACAGCGACAGCGCCGTGAAGAAGGCTGCGAGGCTTGCGGCGATGCCGAGGCCGAGCGAGCGCCAGTCGGGGTGGTCGATGCCGAGCCGCTCGAGCAGGTTCATCTGGCTCGCGGCGTTGAAGCGCACGACGCGCTCGTTCCAGAAGTCGTTGACGGTGTCCCAGCCGAGCGTCACCTGCGACCACAGCTCGCTCGCCTCGCGCAGGCGGCCCGGCGCGGGCTCGGACTCCGCGACCGCGCTGATCAGTCCCTGCTCGATGCGCTCCGGTGCCACGGCTGCGGTCGGATCCACCCGCAACCAGCCGCGGCCCGTCACCCAGATCTCGGCCCAGGCGTGCGCTTCCGACTGGCGCACGATCAGGTAGCCGCCGAGCGGGTTGAACTCGCCGCCCTGGTAGCCGGTGACGACCCTCGCCGGCACGCCGGCGGCCCGCATCACGAGTGTGTAGGCCGAAGCGTAGTGCTCGCAGAAGCCGCGCCGCGTGTCGAACAGGAACTCATCCATCGCGTTGTCGGCAAGTCGAGGCGGATTGAGCGTGTAAACGAAGGGCTGCTCGCGGAACATCCGCAGCATCGCCTCGGAGATGGCGAGCGGGTCGCCGTGGCGCGCAGCGAGCTCGGCCGCGAGCGCGCGGCTGCGGGGATTGCCTTCGGGCGGCAGCTGCAGGCCCTTGCGGCGCAACGTCAGCGGCAGGTCGGTTCCCGCCACGAAGCGCGGGTACGAACGGAGGCGGAACGATGAGACTTCCGTGAGGCGCCGCAGCGAGACGAGCTGGAAGTCGTAGGTCCGGTCGGCCTCGCGTTCCGGCCAGGCGGAAGGTATGTCGAGCGCGAGGATCCACTGCCGGTCGGTCGGCTCGAGGGTGATCTGGTAGTCGACCGGGGCGCCGAGCAGGATCACCTCTTGCTCCGGGAAGGCCTGCGCGCGCGGCCGGCGCCACGTGCGGCCGTCGAACTCGTGCAGCACCGGTCCGCGCCAGTAGCGCTGCGCGGGCGGGGGCAGCGGGCCGTCGAAGCGCACGCGGAAGGCGACTTCGCCCGACACGCTCAGGTCGGAGATCTCGCCCGGCGTCATCTCGTCGCCGAGGCCGGTGCGCGCCGACTGTCCGGCCGCCATGCCCCAGAACGGGCCCGGCAGCCGCGGGAACAGCACGAACAGCAGCAGGGCGAGCGGCAGCGCCTGCAGCGTGAGCGCACCAGCGCGCGTCAGCACGTCGCGAGAGGACTGGCCGCCTGCACCGGCGTGCACGCGCAGCAGCGCCGCCGTGACGAACGCCACCCCGGCCAGCAGGTAGGGCAGCTGCGTGAGCTGCTGGTCGCGCAGCATCGCCGCGTAGAGCAGGAAGTAGGCGATGAAGGCGAGCACGGTCAGGTCGCGCGAGCTGCGCGTCTCGAGCAGCTTGACGCCGGCCATGAGCGCGAGGAACACCGTGCCGGCCTCGATGCCGTTCACGGTGCGGAAAGCACCGAACACGGTGAGGGGCACGAGGACCAGGGCCGCGAGGCGCAGCCAGCGCGGCGCCAGCGGCCAGCCGCGCCGGTCGGCGGCCCAGCGCCAGGCGCAGGCGGCCACCACGAGCAGCGTCGCCCACAGAGGCAGGTCGGCCAGATGCGGTCCGAGCGCGACCAGCAGCGCGGCCAGGATCCAGCCGAGCCCGCGCAGCCCCGCGCAAACTCGTTCAGTCGCGCTCACGGCCGTCCTCATAAAGCGCGAGCGCGTTGAGGCAGCGCTCGCGCTGTGCGGGCCCGAGGTTGGGCTCGATCGTCATTCCGGGCAGCCGCAGCCCATAGGCCTCGCCGCGCTCGTGCGCATCGATCACCCAGCGGCAGATCTGGGCGAGCCGCGCCTCCGTGCCGAGTGCCGGCAGCGACTCCCAGTCGAAGATGTGCGAAACGACGTCGGTTCCGGCGTATTGCTTGGTGAGCAGGCCCTGGCCGCGCGCGTAGGCCTTCCATGCGATGCGGCGCAGCGAGTCGCCGGGCTGGAACGGCCGCAGGCCCGCGAAATCGTGCTCGCCCTGGGCGCGGTCCTGCGCACCGCCGGTGTCGGTCGCGACGCCGGGCGGAGTGCGGCCGCGCGCGGCCGGCGCGGGCCAGGCGATCGCGTGGTGCTCGCCGTGCACCACGGACCAGGCGCGGAACAGGCCGAGCGGATGGCGCGTCGCCACCGTGTAGCGCGCGAGCGGCACGCGGCCGCGGCGCCCGGCGGGCAGGCGCAGCTCGAGCGTGGCCTGTCCCGCGGCGGGCACGTCCGCCACGCTCGCCGTCGCGGTGCCGGCGGCGAGCTCGACCTGCGGCCGCGCCGTCACCGAGCGGTTCTCGAGCAGCAGACGGAAGACAACCTCGCCGCCGGCGAACGCGGACTCGGTGCCGGCGAGACGCAGTTCGAGCCCGAGCAGGTTGCCGTGGCAGTGATGCATGGCGACGAGGCCGATGCTCGCGAGCAGGAAAGCGAGGCCGAGACCGAGGTTGTTGCCGAAGTTGAGGCCGCCGAGGACCATCGCGAACACCATGGCCGCGTAGCCGAGGCCGAGCGCCGTGGGCAGGATGTAGATGCGTCGGCGGTCGAGGCGTACCGGGTCCGGGTCCAGGCCCTGCCGCCGCCGGATCCACGCCTGCATGCGCGCGTCGAGGGCCGGACGGAGTCCGCGGGACGGGTCAGCCATCGCGTGTCAGGCGCGTCTCGGAGACGTCACGAGTCGCGTCTCAAGGTACGGGGACGGCTTCGAGCACGTGCTGGCCGACCTGCCCGGCGTCGCGGAAGCGCGACTCGTCCCGCGGCGCGAGGCGGTGGCCGACCACCGGGCCGAGCACGGCCTGCACGTCTTCGGGGAGCACGCCCGCGTGGCCGTGCATGAGTGCCCAGGCCTGCGCGGCCCGCAGCAGCGCGATCACCGCGCGCGGCGACAGGCCCGCCTCGAAGTCCGCCGACTGGCGCGTGTGGCGGGCCACGGCCTGCACGTAGTCGAGCAGCGCCTCGGAGGCGTGCACGCGCGGCACCTCGGCCTGCAGCCGCAGCAACTGCTGCGGACTGAGCGCGGGCGCGAGCGAGGCGAGCAGGTCGCGGCGGTCCCGCCCGAGCAGCAACTGCCGCTCGAGCGCCGCCACCGGGTAGCCGAGCTCGATGCGCATCAGGAAGCGGTCGAGCTGCGACTCGGGCAGTGGATAGGTGCCCACCTGGTAGAGCGGGTTCTGCGTGGCGATGACGAAGAACGGCTCGCTCAGCGGGTAGGTCTGCCCGTCGGCGGTGACCTGGTGCTCCTCCATCGCCTCGAGCAGCGCGCTCTGCGCCTTGGGCGAGGCGCGGTTCACCTCGTCGGCGAGCACGAGCTGCGAGAACACCGGCCCGCGGTGGAAGCGGAACTGCGCACTCTCCGCCTCGAACACCGACACGCCGATGATGTCCGCCGGCAGCAGGTCGCTGGTGAACTGGATGCGCTGGTAGCTGAGGCCGAGCGTGCGGGCGAGCGCGTGCGCGAGCGTGGTCTTGCCGACGCCCGGGATGTCCTCGATGAGCAGGTGCCCGCGTGCGAGCAGGCAGGCGATGCACAGGCGCAGCTGCTGCTCCTTGCCGATGATGATCTCGCCGAGCCGCGCGACGGCGGTCTCCGCGAGGTGCACGGCCTCGTCGCGTGCGGCCGCGGGGCCCGGGACGGCGCTCATGCCGGCTCCTTGCCGGCCTGCAGGGCGGCGAGCCGACGGCGCTGCTCGCCGAGCTGCGCGAGCTGGCGGTCGAACTCGGCGATGCGCGCCTGCTCCTGCGCGACCACCTCTGCCGGCGCATTGGCAACGAAGCTCGAGTTGCCGAGCTTGGCCGCGCAGCGCTCGCGCTCCTGTTCCGCCTTGGCGCGACGCTTGTCCAGCCGGGCGATCTCCGCGGAGACGTCGTCCACCAGGCGCGCGAACGGCGCGAGCACGCTGCGCCCGTCGACGATGGCGATGGCGCAGGGCGGCTGGTCGGCCTCCGACTCGATCAAGGTGACCGACTCGAGGTTCGCGACGCGCGCGATCGCCGGGGCCAGCGCCGCGATCGCCGCGGCATCGCCGTCGCGGTCGGAGCGCACGAAGACGGGCGTGGCCCGCGAGTGCGGCACGTCGAGCTCGCCGCGGATCTGGCGGATGCCGAGCACGACCGCCTTGAACGCCGCGACCTGCCGGTCGGCGTCGGGGTCGGCGGGAAAGTCGGCGGTTCGCGGGTAGGCCTCGAGCATGACGCTCGGGCCCGTGCGGCCCGCGAGCGGCGCGGCGCGCTGCCAGATCTCCTCGGTGATAAAGGGCATGAGGGGGTGCAGCAGCCGCAGCGTCGCCTCGAGCACCTCTGCGAGCGTGCGGCGCGCGCCGCGCTTCGCCTCGGGCGAGGTCTCGGGGGACTGCAGCGAGGCCTTGGCGATCTCGAGGTACCAGTCGCAGAACTCGTACCAGACGAACTCGTAGGCGGCCTGCGCGGCGAGGTCGAAGCGATAGCCCTCGAGCGAGCGGCGCACCTCGTGCACGGTGGCGCCGAGCCGGGCGCGGATCCAGCGGTCGGCGACGGAAAGCTCGGCCTCGCCCGCGGCGGTGTCGGTGGCGTGGGGCTCGGTGTTCATCAGCACGAAGCGCGCGGCATTCCACAGCTTGTTGCAGAAGTTGCGGTAGCCCTCGACGCGCCCGAGGTCGAAGCGGATGTCGCGGCCCATGGTGGCGAGCGAGGCGAAGGTGAAGCGCAGCGCGTCCGTGCCGAAGGCCGGGATGCCCTGCGGGAACTGCTTGCGCGTCGCCTTCTCGATCGAGGCCTTCATCTGCGGCTGCATCAGGCCGGTGGTGCGCTTGGCGAGGAGCGCCTCGAGCTCGATGCCGTCGATGAGGTCGAGCGGGTCGATGATGTTGCCCTTCGACTTCGACATTTTCTGGCCGTGCTCGTCGCGGATCAGGCCCGTGATGTAGACCTCGCGGAACGGTACGTCGTCCATGAACTCGAGGCCCATCATGATCATGCGGGCGACCCAGAAGAAGATGATGTCGAAGCCCGTGACCAGCACGCTCGACGGGTAGAACGACGCCAGCTCCGGCGTCTCCTGCGGCCAGCCGAGTGTCGAGAACGGCCACAGCGCGGAGCTGAACCACGTGTCGAGCACGTCCTCGTCGCGGGTTAGCGCCACATCGCGGCCGTGGCGCCGCGCGGCGGCGGCCAGCGCGTCGGCCTCCGTGCGCGCGACAAACACCTGTCCCGTCTCGTCGTACCACGCCGGGATGCGGTGTCCCCACCACAGCTGGCGGCTGATGCACCAGTCCTGGATGTTGCGCATCCACTGGAAGTAGGTCTTCGCCCAGTTCTCCGGCACGAAGCGGATGCGGCCGTCCTCGACCGCGCGGATCGCGGGCTCGGCGAGCGGGGCGATGCGCACGTACCACTGGTCGGTGAGCCAGGGCTCGAGCACGGCGCCGCTGCGGTCGCCGCGCGGCACGGGCAGCGTGTGCGGCTCGACCTTCTCGAGCAGGCCGGCGGCCTCGAGGTCGGCCACGACGCGCTTGCGTGCCTCGTAGCGGTCGAGCCCGCGGTAGGCAACCGGCACCGCGTCGTTCATGGCGGCGTCGGCGGTGAGCACGTTGATCACCGCGAGGCCGTGGCGCTTGCCGATCTCGGCGTCGTTGAAATCGTGCGCGGGCGTGATCTTCACGCAGCCGCTGCCGAAGGCCTGGTCCACGTAGTCGTCGGCGATGATCGGGATCGTGCGGTCGGCGAGCGGCAGGCGGATCTCGCGCCCGACGAGGTGCCGGTAGCGCTCGTCCTCCGGGTGCACGGCGACGGCGGTGTCGCCAAGCATGGTCTCGGGGCGCGTGGTGGCGACGACAAGTTGCCCCGAGCCGTCGGCGAGCGGGTAGCGCAGGTGCCACAGGTGCCCGGCCTCCGGCTCGGAGACCACCTCGAGGTCCGAGAGCGCCGTGTGCAGCACCGGGTCCCAGTTGACGAGCCGCTGGCCGCGGTAAATCAGGCCTTTTTCGTGCAGCCGCACGAACACCTCGGTGACCGCGGCGGAGAGGCTTTCGTCCATGGTGAAGCGGTCGCGCGACCAGTCCACGGAGTCGCCGAGGCGGCGCATCTGCCGCGAGATCGTGCCGCCCGACTGCTCCTTCCAGGCCCAGACGCGCTCGATGAACGCCTCGCGGCCGAGGTCCTGGCGCGACCTGCCCTCGCCGTCGAGCTGGCGCTCGACCACCATCTGGGTCGCGATGCCGGCGTGGTCGGTGCCCGGCTGCCACAGCGCCCGGTCGCCCTCCATGCGGTGGAAGCGGGTGAGCGCGTCCATCAGCGTGTGCTGGAACGCGTGGCCCATGTGCAGCGTGCCCGTGACGTTGGGCGGCGGAATCATGATGCAGTACGGTGTGCCACTGCCGGCCGGCGCGAACCAGCCCGCCGCTTCCCAGCGCTCGTAGATGCGCGACTCGATGTCGCGCGGCGAGTAACCCTTGTCCATCCAGCCCTCAGTCGTTGCGTGCCGGACCGTGGAAGTGCTCGTCCACGATCCGCGCCACGAGCGCGGGCAGCTCCGCGCGCAGTCGGTCGGAGACCTGCTCGAGCAGCAGCGCCTCGAGTTCACGGCAGGCGTTGTGCACGAGCTCGTCGGCGTGGTCGTGGATCGCCGTCGTCAGGCGCGCCTCGAGGTCGCCGATGAACAACAGCGTACGGTCGATCGGCGCGGCGGTGTCCGGCCCGTCCTCGACGATGTCCGTGAGCACCGGGATGACTTCGAGCGGATGGCTCATGGAGTCCTCGGCTTCAGAGGGTGTGCGAACCGGGCTCTAGCCCGGCATCGCGGTAGCTGCGCCAGCGTACCCGACCCGCACGCTTCGCGGACTCGTCCGACGTCACGATCTCGCAAACGCGCTTGCAGGCCTCGAACCCGGGCGGCGGCTCGGGCGCGAGATTGACCAGCACGTCGCGGTGGGAATCGGGCAGGGCACCGCTGCCGATGAGCACAGGGGTGTGTTCCGCTACCGACGGCTCGGCCGGCCAGACCGCGTGGGGCACGAAGCTGCGGTCGCTGAAAGTCCACATCAGGTCGTCGAGCTCCGCGGTCTCCGCCGGGCTCGCGGTGCGCACGGCGACCCGCAGACCCTGGTCGCAGGCTTTCTCGGCCAGACGGCAGGCGGTCAGGAGGCGCGCGCGCGCGTCGCTCGAACTCAGCAGGTAGAAGTCGACCTGGGGCGCGGTCACGGCTTGCGGTGGATCAGGAAATCCATCAGCAGCGGCACCGGGCGTCCCGTACTGCCCTTGTGGCTGCCCGACACGTACGCCGTGCCCGCGATGTCCACGTGAGCCCAGCGCAGCCCGTCGGTGAACTTGGCGAGGAAGCAGGCCGCCGTGATCGCGCCGCCCTCGCGGCCGCAGGCGTTGGCGAAGTCCGCGAAGTTGCTCTTGAGCTGGTCGTGGTACTCCTCGGCCATGGGCATGTGCCAGGCCCGGTCCTCGGCGCGGCGCGACGCCGCGGTGATCTCCGCCGCGAGGTCATCGTCGTTGCTGAACACGGCGCTGGTGTGCGCACCGAGCGCGATCACGCAGGCGCCGGTGAGCGTCGCCACGTCCACGACCACGGCGGGCTTGAGCCGGCGCACGTAGGTGAGTGCGTCGCACAGGATCAGCCGGCCCTCGGCGTCGGTGTTCAGCACCTCGATGGTCTGGCCGGACATGCTGCGGACGACGTCGCCGGGCTTGGTGGCCCGGCCGCTCGGCATGTTCTCGCAGGCCGGCACCACGCCGACGAGGTTGAGCGGCAGGCCGATCTCGGCCGCTGCCTTGACGGCGCCGAACACGCTCGCGGCGCCGGTCATGTCGAACTTCATCTCGTCCATGCCCGGCGGCTGCTTGAGCGATATGCCACCGGAATCGAAAGTCACGCCCTTGCCGACCAGCACCACCGGCGATGCGCCGGCCTCGCCGCCGCGGTGACGCAGCACGATCAGCTTCGCAGGCTCGTCGGTGCCCGCCGTGACCGACAGGAACGCGCCCATCTTGAGGCGCTTGATCTCGGGCTCGTCGAGCACCTCGGCGGTGATGCTGCGGTACGCCCTGGCGAGCTCGCGTGCCTGCTTTGCGAGATGCGTGGGCGTGCAGACATTCGCCGGCAGGTTGGCGAGGTCGCGCGTCAGCGCCGTGCCGGCGGCGATGCCGCGGCCGTGCTCGAGACCGCGCTCGGCCTCGGGCTGCTGGTCCTTGTGGGCGACGGCGATGCCGAAGCTCTTCAGCGTCGTCGGCGCCGGCGGGCGGGAGCTGCGGATCGCCGGCACCCGGTAGAGCGCGCCGCCCACGGCCTCCGCGGCGAGACGACCGCGGTAGTAGGCATCGGTCTCCGACACGGGCTCGGCCGAGATGAAACTCACCGCGTCGCGGGCGCTGGTGCGCACGACGGCATTCGCCGCGGCCACGAGCGCCTTCTTGTACTGCTTGCGGCCGAAGGCGTCCTTCTTGCCGAGACCCACCAGGAGCACGCGCGCGCAGCGGGCGTCCTCGACATCGAGCAGCAACAGCTCCCCGGCCTTGCCGCGCGCGTCGCGTCGCTTGACGAGGCGTGTGATTCGCCCGCCGAGCTCGGCGTCGAGCTGCATGGCAGCGGTGGAAAGGGCGCCGGATTCGTAGATCCCGACGATCGCGCAATCCGTGCGCTGCTGCGCGGCCGAGCCGCTGACGGCATAGAAACGCATCGATGCTGTCCCTGTTGGGTCGTGTTGGTAGACTTGTGTCCGACGCGCAACGGCCTGGATCGTCCATGACGATGAGGCCGGTCGCGCACAAGCGCCGAAGTCTACCGTTTCCCGCCCGGAGCCGCACCCGTGCTCAGCCGGCTAGACCGATACCTGCTTCGCGAAGTCGTGCTGACCTTCGTGGCCGTGACCGGCGTGCTGCTCGTCATCCTGGTGTCCAACCAGTTCGCGCGCGTGCTCGGCCAGGCGGCACAGACCGGCCTGCCCGGCAGCGTCGTCGCCACGCTCATCGGGCTCACGACGCTGCAGCAGCTGACGGTGCTGGTGCCCATCGGACTCTTCCTCGGCATCGTGCTGGCCCTCGGCCGGCTCTACCACGAGAGCGAGATGACGGCCATGACGGCCTGCGGCGTGGGGCCGCTCGCCATCTACCGCCCGATCGTGGTGCTGACGGTGGTGGTCGCGGCGCTGCTCGCGCTGCTGTCCATGCAGATCGTTCCCGCCGCCGGTGCCCGTGCCCAGGCGATCCGCGTCCAAGCATTGCGTGCCGCGCAGTTCGGAGCGCTCGAGCCGGGCCGGTTCCGGACGTTCGCGAGCGGTGAGGCGGTGTTCTATGCCGAGAAGGTGAGCCGGGAGGGCCAGCTCGAGGGGGTGTTCGTCCAGCGCCGCAACGAGGAGCGGGTCGAGATTGCGGTCGCCGCGCGCGCCGAGCAGCGCGGCGCCGGCCAGCCCGAGCAGGTCTTCGTGCTGTTCGACGGCCTGCGGTACGAGGGCATCCCGGGGCGGCCCGAATGGCGCATCGTCGAGTTCGAAGAACACGGGATCCCGGTGCGCATGCCGGAGTACGCGCCCAAGCGCGAGCGCCGCGAGCTGCGGCCGACCCGCGACCTGCTGGGTTCGGCGGAGGGCGCCGACCGCGCCGAGCTCGCCTGGCGCATCGCCGTGCCGGTGATGTCGGTCGTGCTGATGGTGCTTGCCGTGCCTCTCGCCAGGCTGCGGCCGCGCCAGGGGCGCTTCGCGCGGGTGGGCCTGGCGGTGCTCGCCTACTTCATTTACTCGAACCTGGTTGCGGCGGTGCGCGTCTGGATCGAGAAAGGCAGTCCAGGGGGCGCGCTTGGGCTTTGGTGGGTGCACCTCCTGCCGCTCGGGCTCGCGGCCTGGCTGCTGTGGCGAGAGGCGCGGCCGGGACCGCTGTGGCGGCGCAAGGCGGGGGGCTGAGGTGGGGCAGCTCGGACGCTACATCGTTCGCACCGTCCTCGCCTACACGGCCCTGGCGACGCTGGTGCTGCTCGCGCTCGGCGCGCTGTTCCTGTTCATCGGGCAGCAGGACGACATCGGCACGGGCGGCTACAGCGCCTCGCAGGCGATGCTGTTCGTGCTGCTCAACCTGCCGAGCTACCTCTTCCAGCTGCTGCCGGTTGCGGCCCTGATCGGCACGATGCTCGGCCTCGGCAACCTGGCGCGCGGCAGCGAGCTCGTGGTGATGCGAGCCTCGGGCATCTCGACGCTGCGCTTCTGCGGCTGGCTCGGCCTGGCCGGGGTCATCCTCGGGCTGCTGATGGTGGGGATCGGCGAATTCGTCGCGCCGCCGCTGGAAAAGTACGGGCGCCAGCTCAAGGTCTTCAGCAAGAACAGCGAATTCAGTTTCGCCGGCAATCGCGGCGCGTGGCTGCGCGACGGCGACACCGTCATCAGCGTGCAGCAGCAGTCGGCGGGTGCGATCTACGGCGGCGTGCAGGTGTTCCGCTTCGATCCGCAGCGGCGCCTGCTGAGCGTGGGTCGCGCGACGTCGGCCCGCCTCGATGCCGAGAACCAGTGGCAGCTCGAGGGCTTCGAGGAGACGAGATTCCTCGAGGGGCGCACGGAAGTGGGGCGCATGCCGCTCGAACCGCTGCGCTCGACGCTGTCGGCCGACCTGCTCGGGCTCGCCGTGGTCGAGCCCGACGCCATGGGCCTGCGCGACCTGCGCGCCTACATCGCCCACCTGCAGCGCAACGACCTCGAGTCCTCCTCGTTCGAGATCGCCCTGTGGTCGCGGCTCTCGCGGGTCGTCGCGCTGCTGCTCGTGGTGATGCTGGCGCTGCCGTTCGCGCTCGGGCCGATGCGGTCCTCGGGCCAGGGCGCCCGCGCCGTCATCGGCATCCTCATCGGTGCGGCCTTCGTGCTGTTGAGCCAGACGCTCGAGAGCAGCGGGCAGTTGTTCGACCTGCCGCCGCTGGTGGTCGGGTGGGGGCCGACGGTGCTCCTCGCCGCGCTCACCGCCGGGTTGCTCGCGCGCGCCCGGTGAACGGCGCTCAGCGCCGGCCCGCGCCCTTCGGCACGACGACGATGCGCGTGCGGCTCAGCCGGTCATGCCAGGTGCGGCGCTGAGGGTCGAAGAGGACCCAGAGGAACCCCAGCCCGAGCGGCAGCCAGGAGAGCAGGGCGGCGGCCAGCCGCCGCACCGTGTCGCCCCAGCTGAGCAGCGACCCGTCCTCGCGCTCCACCCGCACGCGCCAGGAGGCCATGCCGAGCGTCTGGCCACGCCGCGTCCAGAAGATCCCGAAGAATCCCACCGTGAGCGCCACCAGCACGGCGCGGTACGCTAACTCGAGCGCCGGATCGTCGCGCGGCGAGATCGCCTCGCCGCCGGTGAGCGGCAGGAACAGGCCGGTCGCGACCATCAGCACCGCGAGCAGCAGCAGCCCGTCGTAGAGCATCGCGCCCAGGCGGCGCAGCAGGCCGGCGGGTGCGGGCGTGGGGTCGGGCGACGACACCGCCGCTCCTCAGAACTTCTCTGGGCGCAGCACGTCGACGTCCTGCATGAACAGGATCATGGCGTAGTGCTCGTAGTAGCGCTCGCGCAGGCGCGCTGCGATGCGCTCGGCCAGTTCCGGATCGCAGACGATCTCGATGCGCACGTTACCCTGCTGCGTCCAGTCCGACTGCCGGCGGCCGCGCCCGCCCTTGCCGCGCGCGTCGGTGATCGTGTAGCCGCGCACGCCGAGCGCGTCGAACTCGGCGAGCAGCTCGCGCTCGAGTGCGGTCTCCGTGACGATGGTGAGCAGGCGACGCGGGAACTGCTCCATGGCGCACTCCTCAGCCCGAGAGCGCCGCCGCGAGGCGCGCATACAAGGGGATGCCGACGATGATGTTGAACGGGAAGGTGACCGCGAGCGAGGCCGTGAGCGACAGGGCGGGATTGGCCTCCGGCACCGCGGTGCGCAGGGCCGCGGGCGCGGCGATGTAGGAGGCGCTGGCCGCGAGCGTCGCGAGCACCGTGATGCCGCCCTGCGACAGGCCGAGCGCGAGGCCGAGCAGCGCGCCGGCGACCGCGAGCACGGGCGGCGCCGCCAGGCCGAAGACGACGACGAACGCGCCGTGGCGCCGCAGCGTGGGCAGCTGGGCTGCGGCGATCAGGCCCATCTCGAGCAGGAACAGCGCGAGGATGCCCTTGAACAGGTCGAAGAACAGCGGCTGGATCGAGGCGCTGCCCTCGGGACCGGCGGCCCAGCCGATCGCGAGGCCGCCGAGCAGCAGCACGATGCTGCGACCGAGGAAGAGCTCGTGCAGCAGCCGCCCCCAGGCAACCTTTCCAGACAAGCCCCGCGCGAGCAGGATGCCCGCCACGATCGCGGGCACCTCGAGCAACACCACCCAGACCGGGGCTCGCCCCTCGAAGGCAATGCCGCGCGTGGTGAGGTAGCCGATCACCACCGCGTAGGTCGCGACGCTGACCGATCCGTAGTGGGCGGCGAGGGCGGCCGCGTCGGGGCGAGGCAGGCGGCCGAGACCACGAGCCACTGCAAAGATAGGGAGGGGAATCGCGCAACCGAGCAACAGGATGCCGCCCAGTTCCGCCAACGGCAGCCCGCCGCCGTCGCGGGCGAGCTCAACCCCGCCCTTCAGCCCGATGGCGAGCAGCAGCAGGGTGCTCACGAAGTCGTAGATCGCCGACGGCAGGCGCAGGTCCGAGCGCGCCACGCCCGCGAGCAGGCCGAGCACGAAGAACCAGATCACCGGATCAAGGGTGGGCATGCCGCGGGTCGTCGAATCGTCGGGGACGGTCACGCGACGGTATGCGAATCCCACGCCGGAGTCACGAGGACGGTTGCTAAGATCCCCGCAACGGCTCGCCGCCGGGCGGAGGGTGACCCGAGGACATGAACCAGGACGAAGGACGGCTCGTGTGGGACCTGCCGGTGCGTCTCGTGCACTGGCTGATCGTGCTGGCGGTGGCCGGCTCGTGGGCCACGCACTATGCGGGCGTGGAGTGGTTTGCGTGGCACCGCAGGCTCGGGTACACGGTGCTCGTGCTGGTGGCGTTTCGCATCGTGTGGGGCTTCGTCGGCACGCGTCACGCGAGGTTCGGTCACTTCCTGCGCGGCCCGCGCGCCATCGTGGACTACCTGCGCGGCCGTTCGACGGAGCCGCCCGTGGGCCACAACCCGGTCGGCGCCCTCGGCGTGGTGGCGTTGCTCGGTGTGCTTCTCGTGCAGGCCTCGACCGGTCTCGTCGCCAACGACGAGATCATGAATGCCGGGCCGTTCTATGGCTGGATCGACCCCGCGCTCAGCAACCGCCTGACGACCCTGCATCGGCAGAGCTCCGACGTCCTGCTGGTGCTGATCGGCCTCCACGTGCTGGCGGTGGCATGGCACGTGCTCGGCCGGCGCCGGCCGTTGCTCGGCGCGATGCTCACCGGCCGCAAGCCCGCCGCCGAGGTGCCCGCGGATCAGGCGATCCCGACCTCTCGCACGGCTCTCGCGCTCGCGATCGTGGCCGTGCTCGGGGTGGCGCTGGCGCTCGCCGTGCGCAACGCGCCCGAGGCGACCATCGCGCTCTTCTGAGCGAGGGCCACCCCGGGGCAGTGGGCCCGGTCGTCAGTCGGCCTTGTACTTGTCGTGGCAGGCCTTGCAGGTGTTGGCCGTGTCGAAGAACGCGGCCTTGGTCTTGGCTTCGTCCCCGCCCTTGGCGACGGTGGCAAGCGTCGCGCTGCGGTCCACGAGATCCTTCATCTTGGCGTCGAAGTCCGCACGGTTGGTCCACATCTCGGCCTTGGCCTTCGAGCCGCCGACCGCCTGGCTCTCGGGGGAATAGGACTCGGACAGCATCGGCGCGAGGGCCGCGACGCGTCCGGCGCGCATGGCGAACTCGGCGGCGTCGAACGGCGCCTTGCCCTGTGCCATCGCCCCCATCGGGCCGAAGTTCCAGGCGATCGCCTGGTACACCGCCTTGCGGTACTTGAGCGCCTGCTCGCCCTTGGAGGGCTGGCCCTGGGCCTGGGCGGCTCCGCAGGCGAAGGCGAGGATCAGGGCGGGAACGGCGAGGCGCTGCGCGCGTGTCGGCTGCATGGGAAGTCCACTCCGTGGTGTGGGGATCGGAAGCACGGACCTTAACCGAACCCCTCCATGCCTGTCAGCCGCGCGACGCCCTGATCACTCCGGCGGGGGATTCGCCTGGGCTTCGATCTCGGCACGGTGCGCCCGCAGGATCGTCCACACGTCGGGTTCGGCAGGCCGGTCCGCGAGTCGCGCGATCAGGCTGGCCAGTTGCGGCCAGTGGCGTCCCCAGTTGATCAGCCGCACTGCATCGGCAATGACGGTCGCAGTCGTTGCGTCGTGTCCGCCGGACTTCGTCCTGGACGGTGCCGGTGCGGGCGGCCTGCGTGCGGGTGCCGGGGTTTCGGTCCGGCGCGCCGGCCTGGGCGCCGCGGTGGCGCGCGTCGCATGGCGCGCGGCGCCCGATCGCGACTCCGCGGTCTTCGATTTCACGGTGGCCGCCCGGGTTGCAGCCCCTCGCTCGGTCCGACCGTGCGACGGTGAAATGACCGTATCGGATGCGGGGGTCGAGGTGCGGCGGGCTGCGGACTCGCGCTGGAGCGGGGGCGCTACAGTCGGCTGCGGTCCGGGATCGGACGGGGGCGCTGCCGATGGCCTGGATTCGGAGGATGTCGGCTGCGCAGAGGAGGCGTCGGCCGGCCGCGCCTTGCCCTCCACGGCCAGCGGAATGAACCGCTCGACGTGTTCGGAGCCGAGCAGGCTGGTGAGGAACGCCATGAGTTCGAGTGCATCGGCGAAGCTCGAATCGCCGCGCGTCCCGCGCTCGGCGAGGTGGCGCTTGAGCTCGAGGCAGCGCGAGCGGGCGAGGTCGATGATCCAGCGCGTCGGGCGCTGGTGCCGCGGCCAGTCCTGAACCTTCGCGTAGGCGGCGTCGTCGAGCGCGAGGTAGCGCGCGTGCAGTTCCACGCTCGCCAGCCATCGGTCCAGCAGTTCAGAGACGCGGTCGTCCGCAGCGCCCATGCCGATCCCTCGAGAATGCGTCCGCCGGCGGTGTATTGATAATCCGGGGCGGCGGCATTGTGGGCCGGGGCGCCGGGCCGGTGCTGCGATCTGTGTCGCGTTCCGTCGCCCTCAGCGGGCCGCCGTCGCGACCAGCCGTGCATAGAAGCTGGTCAGCCGGCCGAGGTTCTCCAGGGTCATGTGCTCGTTCGTGCCGTGGATCATCTCGAACTCGCGCACCGAGGCGACGATCGGCTGGAAGCGGTAGACGTCCGCGCTCACGCTGGTCAGGTGGCGGCTGTCCGTGGTGGCGGTGACGAGGCCGGGCGCCACCGGCCAGTCGCCGGCGGCGGCTGCACTCGCGGCGATCCACTGCCAGCCCAGCGAACTCGTGGAGGAAACCGGCGAAGGCTCGGACGGCGGGTTCACCCAGCCCATTTCGACCGCGAGGCCACGGGTGGCGGTCCGCGCCCGTTCCATGACGTCTTCCGAGGTCTGGCCGGGGGCGATGCGGTAGTTGATCCACGCGGTTGCGTCCTGCGGCAGGACGTTCTCCTTCGGGCTGCCCTTCAGCATGGTGGGCGCGATGGTGGTGTGCAGGCTCGCCGCGCCAGCCGCTGTCGCGCCGATCTGTCGCACCAGCAGCGGCTCGAACAACCACGTGTTCGCGACCGCCACGCGCACGCCGAGGCCCGCCTCGGGCGCGAGTGCGCGGACCATGTCGGCGGCCGGCCCGTCGAAGCGCAGCGGAAACGGCTGCCCGGTGATCGCGAGCACGGCCTCGGCAAGTGTTTCGACGCCGGTCTCGGGCGGCGGCGCCGAGGAGTGGCCGCCCTTGGCGGGCGCCGTGATGCGCAGCGTCGCGTAGCCCTTCTCGGCGATGCCGATGAGCGCGACCGGCCGGCCGAGCAGCGGGAAGTCGGCCACTACCGCCAGCCCCTCGTCGAGCACGAACTCGGCTTGGACGCCGCGGGAGGTGAGCAGCGCTGCGGCAGCGGCGGCGCCGGTGCCGCCAACCTCCTCGTCGTGGCCGCTGAGCACGATCACGCTCGCGGCCGGCTCGAAGCCCGAGGTCGCGAGTGCTTCGAGCGCCTCGAAGATCGCCACCAGCGATCCCTTGTTGTCCACCGTGCCCCGGCCCCACACCGCGCCGTCGGCCACGACGCCGTCGAACGGCGGGTGGCGCCAGTCGCCCTCCGTGCCGGTCGTCACCGGCACCACGTCGTGGTGCGCCATGAGCACGATCGGCTTGCGCCCGGCGTCGCTGCCCGGCCAGGTGTAGAGCAGCGTGTGTCCGCCGACGACGTCGAGCCGCGTCGCGGCGTGCGCCGCGGGGTAGGTGTCGCGGAGCCAGCCGTGCAGCCGGTCCCATTCGGCAATGTCGTTTTCGGCGGGGTCCTGGTGGCTCACCGTGCGGATGCGAACGGCCTCGCCCAGGCGCCGGGCGGCGCGATCGGTGTCCACCTGCACAGGTTCTGCGAGTGCGACTCCGTCGGCATCGAAACCGGCGGGCGCGCGGAAGGTGGCCGTGCGCACGGCAATGATGGCGACCAGTGCCGCGGCCAGGCCGAGCACCGCGATCCCGATCTTCCTGGGCGTTGCCATGTTGCTCCCGGACTCGTGCGGCCACGCGCCGCAAGGTTCGCGTTTGTGACGGGCGCGGGCGGCGGCGTCAAGTGCGGCGCTTGCGCGGTGCCCTGCGGATGGCCGAGGCTACGCGCCCTGAGGGCGCGGAGGCGCGATGGCGGCACACAACGATACGAAGCCGGCCCGCGGCCCGCTGCTCGGCGCCATGTTCCTGATGGCCACGAGCGCCATCGGGCCCGGCTTCATCACCCAGACCACGCAGTTCACGGCGCAGCTCGGCGCCGCGTTCGCCTTCGCGATCGTCGTGTCGGTGCTCGTGGACGTCGCGATCCAGCTCAACGTCTGGCGCGTGATCGGCGTGTCGGGGTTGCGCGCGCAGGAGCTCGGCAACCGCGTGCTTCCCGGACTCGGCCACGCGCTGGCGTTGATCGTGGCGCTCGGCGGGCTGGTGTTCAACGTTGGCAACGTCGCAGGCGCGGGGCTCGGGCTCGACGCGCTGCTCGGCCTGCCGCCTCGCTGGGGCGGCATGCTGTCCGCCGCGGTGGCGGTGGCGATCTTCCTGTCGCGGCGAGCGGGCGTCGCCATGGACCGCATCGTGGTCGCGCTCGGCTTCCTCATGATCGCGCTCACGGGCTACGTCGCCGCGGTGTCGAATCCGCCGCTCGGGCGGGCGCTCGTGAACTCGGTGCGGCCCGAGGCGATCGACTTCCTCGCCATCACCACTCTGGTGGGCGGCACGGTGGGCGGCTACATCACCTACGCCGGGGCGCACCGGCTGGTGGACGCTGGGGTGCAGGGCCGGGAGCGGGCCGGCGAGATCGCGCGCGCCTCGGTGGTGGGCGTCCTGGTTACAGGCGTGATGCGCGCACTGCTGTTCCTGGCGGTGCTGGGCGTCGTGGCCGCGGGCGTGCCGCTCGCGCCGGACAATCCCACTGCCTCGGCGTTCGAGGCGGCAGCGGGGGAGGCGGGACTGCGACTCTTCGGCCTCGTGCTGTGGGCGGCGGCGCTCACTTCTGTGATCGGCGCTTCCTACACTTCGGTGTCTTTCCTCGCGAGCCTCAGGCCCGGGCTCGAGACGCGCCGTGCCGGCCTCACGGTCGGGTTCATCGCACTGTCGGCGCTGGTGTTCCTGCTCGCGGGCGCGGCGCCGGTACCGCTGCTCATCTTCGCAGGCGCGTTCAACGGGCTCATCCTGCCCGTGGGCGTGGGCGTGATGCTGTGGGTCGCGTGGCGACGCGCGGACCTGCTGGGTGGCTACCGCTACCCCCGTGGTCTCATCGGACTGGGCATCGCGGGCTGGCTGCTCACCATCTATCTCGGCTGGCGGTCGGTCGGCAGCCTCGGGCGGTTGTTCGCGTGAGGCACCTGATCGCGGCCGCAAGTTGCTCGACGAAGGCGGCGGCGCGTTGAGCACGGTCGCGCCAAGGGTTTCCCGCCCGTGGTGGACGCAGAAGCGCTGGTGGGTCGCCATCCTGCTCTGTGTCGTGACGCTGATCGGCTACGTGGACCGCCTCGCGCTCTCCGTGGCCGCACCGGTGATCCGCCGCGAGTTCGGCCTCACCAACGAACAGTACGGCTTCATCACCTTTGCGTTCCTCGCGACCTACGCGGCCGGACAACTGCTGCTCGGGCCGGTGATCGACCGGCTCGGCAGCAAGCGCTCGCTGTCGCTCGCGGTGTTCTGGTGGAGCGTCGCCTCGTGCTTGCACGCCTTCGCGCGCGGCGTGGGCGGATTCTTCGCGGCACGCGCCTTCCTCGGCTTCACCGAGGCCGTGAACCTGCCGGCCGCCTACAAGGTCGTGGCCGAGTGGTTTCCCCGCGCCGAGCGCAGCATGGCGAGCGGCCTCATCACCGCAGGGATCGGCCTCGGTGCCATCCTTGCGCCGCCGCTGATCGCTTTCCTGATCGGTGCCTTCGACGCGCTGCACGCACGCGGCCTCTCGCCGACGCAGGGCTGGCAGGCGGCGTTCATCGTGCCGGGCGTGCTCGGGCTCGCGTGGGTGTGGGCGTGGCGACGGTGGTTCCACCTGCCCGAGCAGGACCCCGCGATCGCCCCCGATGAGCGCGCGCTGGTGCTCGCCGAGCGCAACGCGCCGGCGGTCGAGGCGGCGGCCCGCCGTCCGCTCGGCGAGGAGATGCGTGCGTATTTCGGGCGGCTTGCCTACTGGTTCCGCTACCGCGAGACCTGGGGGCTCACGCTTGCGCGCTTCACGGGCGACGGCGCCTTCTATTTCCTCGCCTTCTGGATCCCGAACTATCTCTCGGACGTGCGCGGCTTCGGCCTCAGGGAGATCGCCTGGGCGGCGGCGATCCCGTTCGTGTTCGCCGATCTCGGCTCGATCTTCGGCGGCTACGCCGGCCAGCGTCTCGTGCGTTCTGGCTGGAGCGTGGACGCCTCGCGAAAGACGCTGATCTGGGTCGGCGCGCTGCTCGTGCCGCTCGCGCTGCCGGCGGTGTACGTGGACTCCGCCGCGCTCGCGGTGCTGCTCATGGGCCTCGGCATCTTCGGCATCCAGGTGAAGAGTGCCTCGCTGTTCGCCGTGCCGACGGACATCTACCCGCCGACCGCGGTCGCCACCGTGTGGGGTGCGAGCGGCGCCGCGGGCAGCCTCGCGGCGGCCTTCTCCCAGCCCGTGATCGGCTGGACCATCGACCGCTACTCGTACGAACCGGTGTTCGTCGCCGTGGCGCTGATGCACATCGTCTCGGCGGTGTGCATCATGGGGCTCGTGCGGCGGATCGAGCCGTTGCAACCAAAGGGCACGGCAGGCGTGCCCGCCTGAACGGAGAACGATGCATGTCGGAGTCGAACGACCGGTCCTGCCGGCAGGCGCCCGGCGTCATGGTGCCGGTGATCGACCGCAACCGCTGCGAGGGCAAGGCGGCCTGCGTGGCGGTGTGCCCGACGAACGTTTTCGTCATCGGAGTGCTGCCACCCGGGGAGCGTACCGGGCTGTCGTGGCGAGGGAAGCTGAAGGGCTTCGGGCACGGGTGGAAGCAGGCGTTCACGCCGAACGCGGCCGCGTGCGAGGCTTGCGCGAAGTGCGTCGAGGCATGCCCGGAGGAGGCGATCAGGCTCACGAGGGCGTGATGGGGGGATGCTTCGCGCGCCTGGTGCGTGCGTTGCAGCCGCAGTCCAAGCGGGTCGATTTGGCGCGTCAGGACCGAAGCGTCAAGCGAGCGGCTGTTCCGAGTCGTTGGGCTCGATCGAGTCAGCCAGCGTCGTCTCGCCGGATGTCGCGGCTGTCCACGCCGCCCTGGCGGGCTCGGTAACTCGGCGCCCGTCGCGGGATTGATCACGCTGGGAGCCATGACGCGTATCTGCGCC
>Ga0209391_10000185_pt1 | contig 25861 bp, 25 predicted proteins | sample PPLLak3March2015_FD_187246 | JGI IMG/M metagenome (GOLD analysis project Ga0209391, IMG submission 187246) | Freshwater sediment microbial communities from Prairie Pothole Lake near Jamestown, North Dakota, USA - PPLs Lake P7 Core (1) Depth... | ecosystem: Environmental > Aquatic > Freshwater >...
CTGTTCACCCGTTCAGGGCGCATTGTCCGACCGGTTCGGCCGGCGGCCGGTCGTTCTGCTGTCGAATGTCGGATTAGGACTCGACTACATCCTCATGGCGCTGGCACCGAATCTGGCCTGGCTGTTCGCGGGGCGGGTGATCGCCGGCATGGCTTCCTCGAGCTTCAGCACCGCCGGCGCCTATATTTCCGATGTGACGCCGCCGGAGCAGCGGGCTGCGGCGTTCGGCAAAATCGGGATGGTCTTCGGTCTCGGGTTCATCCTGGGCCCGGCGTTGGGAGGATGGCTCGGGGCGATCGATCCGCGGTTGCCGTTCTGGGGCGCCGCGACCCTCAGTCTATTGAACGCCTGTTACGGATTCTTTGTGCTGCCGGAGTCGTTGCCGCGCGAGAAGCGGGCGGCCTTTGCCTGGAAGCGGGCGAATCCGGTCGGCTCGCTGGTGTTGCTGCGGTCGCAGCATGAATTGTTCGGGCTCGCGACCGTGGCCTTTCTCGGCTACCTTGCCCATGCGGTGCTGCCGAGCATTGCCGTGTTGTACATGGGCTATCGCTACGGATGGGACACGGCGAGCGTCGGGCTGATGCTCGCCGGTGTGGGGGTGGCGGCGATGATCGTGCAGGGCCTGCTGATCCGGCCGCTCACCGCACGATTCGGCGAGCGCACGATGGTGCTGGCGGGGTTACTCTGCGGTGCGGTCGGATTTGCCGTCTACGGAGTCGCGCCGCAAGGCTGGATTTTCTGCCTGGGCATTCCGATCATGGCCTTCTGGGGGCTCGCCGGCCCGGCGACCCAGGCCTTGATGACGCGCCGTGTGAGCGGATCGGAGCAGGGCCGGTTGCAGGGGGCGATGGCGAGCATCAACGGGGTTACCGGTCTGATCGGCCCGACGCTCTTCACGCAGATCTTTGCACACTTCATCGGGGCGCAAGCCGGGTGGCAGCTTCCCGGTGCGCCGTTTCTTCTCGCGGCGTGCCTGCTTCTGACCGGGGCAGGCCTCGCCTGGCGAGTCACCCGATCGCGCGATTAAGCGCTTCGTTGTCGGGCGCCAGGCTCTGATCCGTCTCGCTCGCTACGAGTCACACCTGTTTCATCTTTTCCCGTCACCCTGTTCTTCCCGCATCAGGATCGTTCTTCTCCGGGCAAGAGAAGGCTGCTTGCCTCGTTTATTCGGCTAGGCGTATGATCGATCACCCACCGTGTTCATCTATAAGGAGGTGCTATGGCCGTCCTTACCAATTCCAAAAAACCGCGAGTGTCCTTTGACCGCAGTATAGAACGTATGCGGGAACAGCTGGCCGAACTTGCCCCGTTTCTAGGGAAAGGGAAGCCCACCCGCAGCCTGGACGAGTTCGATTTCGAGGCGGAGCAGTTGATCGGCGACCTGCTGGGGCAGACGTCCGATCTGTTGCATGCGTATGAATATGCCGAGTTGGGCGAGGCGGCCGGCCTGGTGAACATGACGGATGAGGCGCCGGAAGGCACCGGCATGGACAGTCAGCGACAGAGTCTCTTGCAACGCAGCCGGGTGTTGGAGAGTTGCATCTCCGAATTGGAAGCGCGCCGGTCTGCCGAACCGAAGAAGACCAAAGTAGGGCGGACCCTCATCGGTCCGCAGGTGGCCGAACACATGTCTCCTGACATACGCAGCCTATCCCAGGATGCCACCCTCCAAGAGGCGGGGCAGCTCATGCAGAAATGGAAAACGGGCTCGTTGCTTCTGACGGATAAGCAATCCTATGTCGGATTCATCACCGATTCCATGCTTGCGCGCGAGGTGGTGGCCAACGGCTTGAATCCCGCCGCCACTGTCGTCAAAACCTGCATGCGAAAGCCGGTTGTGGCGATCGCCGGCGACCGTCCGATTATCGAGGCGGTGCGTCTGATGAAAGAGCAGGCCACCCGGCACCTGGCCGTGACGCAAGACGGCCAGATTATCGGGGTGATCTCGGTATCCAATATTTTGCGCTATTACTCCGGCGTCGTCTGAACCCTGGCGTGACCGCATTCGTCCAAGCAACGGAGGTACATATGGGACCGACCAAAGCGATCGTCAAAGAGCACGCGCTCTATGAGGCGGTGAGCGGAAAAATCATCAAGGACGGCTTTGCGAACCACGCCGACATTGAAGACTATGTGAACCATCACTATCTTGTCCTGCCGGTCCTCGACAATGCAGGGCAGCCGTGGCTGCTGGACGGGAAACCCGTCTATTGTCTTCGCGGCAGCCAATACGAGACGCTCGGCGATCAGAAAATCCAGTTGGCCCGCTGCCCGGACTGCGGCGGCATGGGGATCAGAACAGAGGAATTCACGGTCGAGTCGGATTGCATCCGCTGCACGGCCTGCGGGCATGAGTTCGATGCAAGACTTGAAATGATGGAAACGTAACGGCGTTGTTTCTCTTCGCAGCCACGATCCCGCGGCGGGTGACCGCTAGTCATCTTTCAGGAATCACGAGGTAACCGGATGGGACGGCTAACCGGCAAAGTGGCGATTGTCACAGGCAGCAGCAGCGGCATCGGCAAAGCCATCGCGTTGCGCTTCGGGACAGAAGGGGCGAAGGTCGTGGTGACGGCGCGACGGCTTGCTCTCTGCGAACAAACGGTGGAGCAGATCAAAGTCAGCGGCGGAGAGGCCTGGTCGATTCAAACCGACGTGGCCGATGAACAACAGGTCGAGCGGCTGATCGCGGAGACGGTAAAGCGCTACGGGAGGCTGGATGTGCTGGTGAATAACGCCGGCATCGTTGCAGGTGGACGGCGACTGGCTGAGACGAGCACGAAGGATTTCGACGCGGTCATGAGCGTGAATCTGCGCGGGACCTTCTTCTGCTGCCGGGCGGGATTCATACAAATGAAACTGCAGGGTGGAGGCACCATCATCAATATGTCGAGTGTCGCGGGTGTGCAGGCCTGGGCCGGCACCGGGACATACAGCGCATCGAAGCACGGCATCATGGCGTTGACCAAGACGCTAGCCGATGAAGGTCGCGCACACAATATCAAGGTGACCGCCATCTGTCCGGGCGGGGTGGCCGACGAACTCGTTGATGCGTCACCGGAAGAGATTCTGCGCAGCGAAAAGATCGATCCGTTCGACGTCGCGGAAGCGGCGGTCTATCTGGCGACGCTGGGTAAGCACACCGTCGTGCACCAGATCGTGATCGATCGACTCGGGGCTGATTGGTAGGGAGGCGATCGAAGCAGGGGCGCGGGACCGCCAACTTACTACGGAAGCCGTCATCATCCTTGTGCTAGTATGAGTGCGTCTTTTTCAGATCGCCGGTCTGGCCGGACCCGGCGAGTGGAATTTCCGCAGGCCTTCGTATGTTCATCGGTGGGTTACCATCATGCCGTTGATTCCCGAGCCGCTCCACTATCGTCTCATCCAGCTGCGCCGCGTGCTTCATGAGTATCCTGAACTCAGCGGGCAGGAGGCCAACACCGCTGCCGTTATCTGCAAATTCCTCGACGGGTTGGCCATCAAATATCGGGCGCAAGTTGCCGGTCATGGTGTAGTGGCCGAGATTCCGGGGAGGGCAGGCGTTCCTTGCGTCGTATTGCGCGCGGACACCGACGCGTTGCCGATTCAGGAAGACACCGGGTTGGATTTCACTTCGGTCCATGACGGCGTCATGCATGCCTGTGGCCACGATGGGCATACTGCGATGTTGCTCGGCGCAGCCGCGCTACTCTCAGATGAAAAAGACCTGCCGGCGCCGGTGCGATTGATTTTTCAACCGGCGGAGGAAAAGGGCACAGGGGCGCTGGACATGATCAAGGCGGGAGCCCTGGAAGGGGCCGGCATGATCTTCGGCGGCCACCTCGACCGCCACTATCATCCCGGGGCGATTGTGGTCGCCGAAGGCGCGGTCAACGCGTCATCGGATAATTTCACGATCGAGATTATCGGACAGGGCGCGCATGGAGCCCGTCCCCACGAGAGCATCGATGCCGTCGTCGTCGGGAGTCTCATGATCATGGCGCTGCAGACGATCGTCTCGCGCGAGGTCGACCCGGCCCGTCCATCGGTCGTGTCGGTGGGGCAGTTCCACGCGGGGACTGCGCCGAACGTCATCGCGGGGCAGGCCAAGCTGGCCGGCACCGTCCGGGCCCAGGATTCCGCTGTACGACGACAACTGCTTGCCTCCATCCGTCGCATTGCCGAATCAATCGCTCAGTTGCACGGGGCCAAGATCCAGGTCACCGTGAACGAGGGCACTCCGCCACTGATCAATACGGCTGAGATGGCCGGCCTTGCCCGCCGTGCGGCGGTCGCGGCGGTCGGAGAGGCCAACGTGTTGCCGCTGAAGACAGCGAATATGGGCGCGGAAGACTTCAGTTACTACATGGAGAAGATCCCGGGCGCCTATGTCCGGTTCGGCGGGCAGGTGCCGGGCAAAGAGGGGTTTCCCGCGCACTCCAGCAAGTTCGATTTCGACGAGCAGGCGTTGGCTGTCGGCGCGGCCTATTTTCAGGCCGTTGCCAGGATCGCCGGCCAGCGGCTTGGCGAACAGACCACCCGTTCTTCACCCCGCACGCAGGTCTGACATGATTCGGGTCAGAGAAGCCCGTGAAGACGATGTCGGTCAGATCCGCGAGATCTTTCTCGCCGTCTACGGCGCCGACTATCCCCACCACGAAGTCTACGACGAACTTTGGCTGAAGCGCTCTGTCTTCACGGACGACGCGCTCATCCTGGTCGCCGAAGATACGGACGCCAACAGAGTGATCGGTACCGCCTCCGTGCTCTTTGACTTCGGGGCCCATTCCGATCTCGTGGGAGAGTTCGGCCGCCTCGCCGTTCATCCGGACTATCGCCGGCTGCAAGTAGGCCAGCTGTTGATGGACAAGCGGCTCGAAGCCATTCAGAACCGCTTGCACGTCGGCCTGGTCGTGGCGCGCACCGTCCATCCCTATGCCCAGCGGATCAGCCTTGCCCATGGATTTATTGCCGCCGGATTTCTGCCGCTGAAACATTTCTTCCACCACCGGGAGAGCTTTGCTCTCCTCGCCCGGTATTTCGGCGATGCGCTGGTCTTGCGCCGCAACAATCCCCGGATCATCCCCGAGGCCTATGCGCTGGCCAATCTCGTCATGAGCCAGCCGCCGCTTACGCCGGATTTCATCGTCGACGAAGATGCCGCGCCTTATCCGACCGGCGGCAATTACACCATCGAACAGCTGCAGGCAGAAGGCTATCCGGCTCTGTTACGCATCGAGCGGGGCCGGGTGCGCAACCGGGAGATCTTCGGCCCTATGCGGCTGGATTATGGATTCTTTAAACTCCATTCGCGGCAGACCCGTTATTTTCTCGCCCGCTCGGGCGGGCACATCGTCGGGGCCATCGGCTATACGATGGATCCGGTCGAACATACCGTCCGCGTATTCGAGCTCATCTCCCTGGCCGATGATGTCGTGCGATTTCTGCTCGTCGAACTGGAGCGGAAGTGCCGGGAGGAGATGGACATCGAGTATGTCGAGATTGACGTAAGTGCCTACGCCCCCCGGATGCAGCGCACACTCCTGGAACTGAACTTTCTGCCGGTCGCCTATGTGCCGGCGATGGTGTTTTATCAAGTGGAACGGCTCGACATCGTGAAGATGGTGAGACTGAACAAACTTCAAGATTTGGGCCCGCTTGCGCTGACGGAGCCGGTACGGGCGGTGGCGGACGTCGTGATGCGTGGTTTTTCCACTTGCGTGATCGCTCCGCGCATGGCGCAAGCCATCAAGGAGATTCCGTTGTTCCATGGCATGAACAGCGAGCAGGCGATCCGGTTGGCGGGAATCTGCACGGTACGGGAATGGCGCCCGATGGATTGTCTTTTTGTCGAGCACGATCCGACGGACCGCCTGTATCTGGTGCTGCAGGGACAAATCGTCATCAGCGGCGGCAGCCCGCCGGTGACTATCGGAACCGTCCGCACCGGAGAGACCTGCGGGGAAGTGTCACTCCTCTCGGCCAGGCCGCATTCCGCGACGGCTGCGGCGGAGGGCCACGTGGAGGCGGCCGAACTGCTCCAGCGCGATCTGGCCGATCTTATCCGCCGACGTCCCGACATCGGCGTCATCATCTACCGCAACCTGGCCGTCGGCCTGGGCGAGAAACTCCTGCGCTCAGGGAATTCCAAACGGGGCAATGAGCCTGCCGATTCTGAAATGCTTCATTGCACCTCAGAAGGTATCTCGCAGAGAACCTAATCGTGTATTCACCGATCCTGCCGGATTGTTCTGCTCCCCGCTGCCAGATGTGCGAACTGCTGTTTCAATCCGTTGATACGGGTCAGGTAGGTGTTCACGTCGTGGTCGCCGCAGCGCTGGTGAGGAAGAAGCCGGAACCCGCGCCGGGCGTAATCCTGGCCTGCCCCCGCTCCGCAGAGGTGGATGATGGCTGCAAGGTCCTGTTTCTTCTGGAGCGTTGCCGAAGCCGTCCGCCGGTGGCCCATCGCGTTTGCGACGTTGCGGTCGAGCAGCGCGGCGGTCATCTCGATCGCGTGACTCGGCAGGACACGGGAATAGAGGCTGTTGAACCAGCAGGATTGTAGATTCTTCCAGGGGCCGTCTTCGACCACCTCATGATCGTGGATGCAGTAGCGCTTCGCCAGCTGAAACGTGCCGTCGGTGAGCTGGTACATACCCACCGCGCTTGACGCCGGTTGATACCATTCGAGAGGATTCCAGGAAGCACGCCATCGCCAGTAAGTTCGCGCGACCGGGTTGCCCGCGCCTTCGCTTTGGGCCAATGCGGCGAGCAATTCGGGTGTGATGACGGCCGTCGAATGTTCACGGAAGAGCGAGCCGTATTCCTGCCAGGTTTTCGCCGGACTTTTGTCGAGCGCGTTGTCCAGGGGAAACAGGACTTCAGTCGGTTTGTTGAACGCGTGATACGTCCAGTTGACGGCCAGCCAGAGCACAAGGAGCATCGCGGCGCTGACCACGATGCGCACTGCCGGCGTGGTTTTTCCCAAGGCTCGAAAGAACGTCCGGCACTCGCGCAAGCGGTAGCGTACGAAGCGGCGCGGTGCGGCGAATCGGAAGCGCCGGCGTGACCGCCCCGTTTTGCGGCGAGGCGCGCGGGCATTGCGGCGGTGGGATCGGGGAGGCATGTCTGTACTATAACTGAAAAGTGAAGGGATGCCTCCATCTCGTGCGCACGGAGGATCCATTCCGGCCTTACGACAGTCGACCTGTGCGTCTGTGAAAGAGGAGAGGCAGACCTGCCGAATCTTCAGACGGTTGAGTCAGGAGTGGCTTTCGGCGACGAGGCTTCCAACCGGGCGTGATGCTGGTTCGTCTTAGTACAGCTCGAAAGGGATGGATCTATGAGGCACCCAAGCCGGTCTCATCTGTTTCTTCTGCGGCGTGAGAGTTCTCGTCGGATAGCGCGGCATAATGGCGGGCCCATGTCAGATACATGTATCCGCTGTCGCGCATCACGGCGGCGCCCTTGATTAGTTTGTCGGTCAGTTCGGGATCTTTTCCGCCGGCTTCGAGTTCCGTCGCACGTCGCTCCAGCGCGGGGGGGAATGCGGTCATCAACGCCGACATCTCACCGATCAGCTGTTTGAGATGCGTCTGTTCACTGTCCATGGAGACGTTTCCCTTCCTGATGGAGGGCAGCGTATCAGTGACGCTTCCTACCTTGGTCAGCTGTCGGTGGGCGGACGGCTCGGACGGAAGCGGGTAGAGTTGCTCGAGCCGCCGGATCAATGGGATTGCTTCGGGAGTACTGGTCCAGGTCGGTTCACTGGGTGAGTGGTCCCAGGTCAATGTTTGGATGCCCGCGTCCGTCAGTACGGTGCGGATCGTCTCGATCATCGCTTCCAGGGTCGTTTCACTCCAGGGGCGGAGATCGATGACGCGCTCTTCCCGTTTACCGGGTGGAGGGCTCTCATGGACGAGCACCCAGCACCGGTCGAACAGTGCGGTGCGCACATTGTCAGGTACGTTCAGTAAAGTCAGCCGGGAGGTGCACAGCGCTGTGACCAGCAGGACGAACTGAAGGTCCGGCATCCCGGGGCGATCGATATCAAGCGTCTGCACGGCGATGTCTCCATACGGCCGCAGAATCCCTTTCGGAGGTTCCGGGTTCCGGTCATGAATCGCGCTGCTTAAGTTTCGGCATGGATCTCGAAAAATGCGTCGACGCTTTCCATCAACCGGGCTTTGATTTCCTCCGGCGTGCCGTTGATCACGTGCAGGGTGATGTTGCCGGTCGATCCGTCTGGCAGGACGATCGGCATGTGCGGATGTGCCTCTTCTGCACCGGTCCCCCGATCCAGCCGCATGCCGTAGGTCAGCGTAAAGGGACTCTTTGTGTTTCCGTGGGATGCTGTGGGGTCCGTCATGATTCACCTCGGATCGGATTGTCGGCAAAGCGCGCCGGTTGAGGGGTGGAAGATTCGAGCCGTGCGTTGTGCTTAACTCCCGAATCTTCCGCCCATCTTGTCACGCCTGTACGACTGCCGCAACCGGCTTCGGCAGGAATTCTTTGTAGCCGTACCGCTCGGCCAGATAGGCCTTGGCTTCGTCGCTGACATACTCAGTGAATTTGTAACGATCGTCCTCGACGTTCTTGGCATCCTCCATCACCTTGTCGGTCGGGATCGCATACTCGATATTGCAGGAGGTATAGGCCTGAATATAGGTTGGACCGACTTCCCGTGCGATCAGGACGGCCTTCTTGATGCAACTTTCCACCCGCCGCGGATTATTCGGCACCACCGTGGCGATATAGGCGCAGCCGGCGATTTTGGCCATGCTGACCATGTCCATCTTTTCGAACTTCTTGCCGAGCGGCGCCATCTTGAGCACGGCGCCTCTGGTCGTCATGCCGCTTTCCTGTCCGCCGGTATTGCCATACACCTCGTTGTCCAGCATGATCGTCGTGAACCGTTCCTTTCTGAACCAGGAATGGAGCACTTGCTGGAATCCGATGTCGGCGGTTCCTCCGTCACCCGCGATCACGACGACATCCTTGGGTTGATCGCCGAAGCGGATCCGCAGCCCGCGCGACAATCCGCTGGCCACGCCGTTCTGGTCGCCGTAGTTGCCGTACACAAAGGGAATGGCTGCCTGCGAGATCGCTAACCGGCCGCATCCGGCCGTTCCGACCGTAATGGTATCTTCGGGATTGGGAAATGCAATGATCGCCAATCGGATAAACAAGGTCATCGCGCAGCCGGCGCACATGGGGTGTTCTTCGAGAATTTCCTTGAAGCTGCCCATCTGTGAGACGGTCGTTTTCTTTCCGAAGGGACCGTGCTCCACCATATCCTTATATTCTTTCGGCATGAACGCATCGAACCCTGGGGTGAACTTCACATAATCGAGACTCATCTGGCACCTCCGCTCTTTGTGTAGGCCGCAGCTGCGGCAGTCCTTGTTATGCCTGGGATAACGCCAACTGCTTCGCGGCGTCTTTCTTTTCTTTTGCCTTCGCGGCGAGTTCTGCGATGAGTTCCCTGGCCGGCTCGCTCATGTATTCCTTGTAAGCGAATCGCTCGCTCGGCTTTTCCGCGTCGCGCATTTCTTGTAGCCCCTCCTGGCTATCCTTGCCGATTTCGAGAATGCAGGGGGTATACAGTTGCACGTAGGTGGGACCGATCTCTCGCGCGACGAGCACGGCGTTCCGGATCACTTTCTCTACCAGGGAGGGCTTGCTCACCGTACAGTTCACGACGTAGTGGCAGCCGGCTTCCCGCGCAATTTCCGGGAGCCGTACCTTGTCGAAGCTCTTGCCCATCGGAGCCATTTTGGCCACGAAGCCCTTTTGCATCAGCCCGCTTTCCTGACCGCCGGTATTGGCATACAACTCATTGTCGAAACAGATCGTGGTGAACTTTTCCTGACGGAACCAGGCCTGCAAGGTCATGTCGAGTCCGATGTCCACCGTGGCGCCGTCGCCGGCCAGCACGACCACATCCTTGATTCGTCCTGGAAAACGGACGGTCAACGCCCGTTTCAGGCCTGATGCCACGGCATTCTGATTTCCGAACAGCGAATGGATGTTGTGTAATGCGACATGCGGAAAGACGAGACTGGTGCAGCCGGTCGATCCGACCATGACGGTATCTTCGGGATTGGGGAGCGAGGCTAAAATGTAACGAAACGCCATGGACTCCGGACAGCCGGCGCAGAGCGAGTGCTGCTCAATGAGTTCCTTGGCCGTTCCGATATCCTTCCACCCCCGGTCTTCCTTGCCGTAGGTGGCCTTGGTGACAAGGTCCTGATACTCCGGCGGCATGATGTCGTAAAGATCCGGTGAAATCGTGATGCGTTCTTTGCTCATGTATATCTCCTCTCAGCCCTGCTGAGTTTCAATGGTTGACGTTGGGACGAACCGACGTTATGCGCTGAATGAACTGCCGCATCCGCACGTCGTTTTTGCTTGCGGATTCTTGATCGCAAACCCTGAGCCCTGCACGCTGTCCGTATAATCGACTTCGCAGCCGTTCAGCAGCGGGGCGCTTTGTGAATCCATGATGACTTTCACATCGCCCATTTCCACGACTGTGTCGTCCTCGCTCATCTTGGACTCGAAGGCCATCCCGTACTGATAGCCGTGGCAGCCTCCGCCTTTCACATAGACGCGGAGACCGATCGTATCCTGCTCTTCCCGCATCAGTTCCCGAATTTTCTCTTCAGCCGTTGAGGTCACTGTAATCATGGCGGTATCTCCTGTACTGATATGTAAAGTCTGCTCGATGCCTCAAACGAGGCGCGGGTGGAAGTCCCGTTCGAAACCGGAAGCAGAAAACGTTTCCGGTTACGGAGAGACCTGAACAACAGGGAGTGAAGGAACCGCTGGCGTAGGAAGCGGCGGAGACCGGGGAATCAGTCGCGCGGAGTGGAATGCGGGAGCGCGAGGGATGGGACAGTCAGCGGGGCTTGAGACGTCACTGACTTCACCCTGGGCGCAAACAGCGTCATAGTCAAGCGCTATTAAGGGTAGGGTCAAGCGCGCGCTTTAGCGGCTTCCGGAGGTTTACGGGGGAAGTCCGGTCAGGTCGTTGTGTGAGCGTTCCTGTGTGTTGGGGATGGATGGATTTTTGTGAAGGTGGCCGTCGATCAGCTGCGACTGACTTGGCCTGCCAGTTGTTGGAGGGTGGAATCCAGCCGTTCTTGATGGGGAGAGGCGAGTGACGGGAACTCGATGACAATCCCGTGCGCTCCGGCCCAGCGAATGGTGGCGCGTTGGATCAGGATGGGCATGGTTTCATCGCCCAGGTAAAGGAGCAGATCCACTCTCGTTCCGGCGACGACCTGCACGGAGCTCTCGAGTCGACAGCCTTTGCGTGAGAGATCCAGCGAGTTTGTAATCGTATGGGGATGATGCTGGTAGACCAGCGTGCCGGAGAATGATGCGTGGTAGCGGGGATGTTGTCGCAGCACCATAGGTCACCTTGTGCCTGGTTGTGGTCGATGCGATGGCCCTTTTGATCGGGATTGTGCAGGTGTAATGCCTGAGGAGACTCTGGAGAGGTCGTGTATTTCCTGCGTGTTGTGCTGAAAGGCTCTGTCGGAGAGGGGAATTCGCCGTCCTTTGCTGTGCAGTAGTGAAGGGGAGGGACAGCACAGAGGGTGCCTGTGGCGAATAAGAAACTGGTGCTCTTGTTTCCGGACAATCGGGAGGTCCGAGATGATTGATGAGACATTTGCACGAGCGTTCGCTGCGGAATGGATCAATGCTTGGAACGATCACGATCTGGATCGAGTGTTGGCGCACTATGCCGATGACTTTGAGATGCGGTCTCCGCTCATTGTCACGATTGCCGGTGAGCCAAGCGGGCGTCTCAAAGGGAAAGCGGCGGTGCGGGCCTACTGGACGAAGGGACTGCAGCTGCTTCCGGACTTACGTTTTGACTTGGTCTCAATCCTGGTCGGGGTGGAGGGGCTCACGCTGATGTATCGCGGCCATCGTGGTCTGGTGGCCGAGGTGTTTCGATTCGGCACGGATCGAACAGTAGTCGAGGTCAGTGCTCACTATGTCTTGCCGGACTGACCTGCGGAGGCCGGAATAATGTTCGAGTTTAAATCGGAAGCGGGCTGATCCTTCCGGACCAGCCCGCTTTTGGTTCGATGAATACTTGGAATGTGGCGTGGCGCTATTGAATGGAATTGGCGAAGCCGCCCTGCGTCAACTCGGCGCGAATCTTATCTCCCACTCGTTTTTCCCCGCTGATCTTCTTGGTGTCTTTGCCGACATACACGCGGACTTCGTTGGAGTTGGCTCCTCCCCCGATCGCATTGTAGGCGGGACCTTCGACCACATAGATGTTGCCCTCAATCTTGCTGACTTTCCCATCGATGGTCGTAAAGGCCGGACCGGGCTTGGTATCCAGTTCCTGGGCCTTCGGGCTGGATGAGGGAGGGTACTCGGCTTCCGCCCACACGAGGCTGGTGCTCAACGCTCCGGTGATTCCTACTGCCAGAGCCAGTGCCATCGTAGATTTCATGCCAATTATCTTCATCTGAGATCCTCCTTAGGTGTCTGCCGGGGGCACGTGAGAGACCCATCTGTTCTGTTTCTCGGTCGTTCCCGGCCTGCGAAGAGTTTTCGAGCAAGCATTATGCCGGGGGTTAAGGCAACAGGTTTCAGATGATTTGAGGGGATTTAGCGACAGCCGGGCGCTCGATCGACTAGGTATCTCCACGCAGACGGACAAAACATTGTCTCTCCGTGCAATTGTGGGCGGATTGTTCTTGCACAGGCCCGGATTCTCCGTTCTGCCTGATCATTTCCATTCCCTCCTCCTTTCGGAATGGGATGCCTTCTTTTGATAGACTCCCGGCCGCTGGTTTGTTACGACTGTTCTGAGCGTTGAGCCTAGAAGGGGTCGTTCGTGTCCATGATTCACGGTTTGTCGTTCTCCCATCTTCGCGGTGATCTCGCCGGAGGGGTCGTCGCTGCGGTTGTCGCGCTGCCGCTGGCACTCGCCTTCGGCGTGGCGTCAGGCGCCGGGGCGATTGCCGGCCTCTACGGCGCGATCTTTGTCGGCCTGTTTGCCGCGTTGTTCGGCGGCACTCCGGCGCAGGTATCAGGTCCCACCGGCCCGATGACGGTCGTCATGGCCGGGCTTATCGCACAGTTCGGTCAGGAGCCGGCACTGGCTTTTGCGGCTGTCATCCTGGGGGGCGGGCTGCAGATTCTGCTTGGATTGAGCGGTGTCGGGCGCTACATCACCTTGATGCCGTATCCCGTGATTTCCGGCTTCATGAGCGGGATCGGCGCGATCATCATTATTCTCCAAGCCGCTCCACTGGTCGGCCACGCAGCCCAGTCCGGGAGTGTCCTGGCGACAATGGCCATGTTGCCGTCGTTCTTTATGAATCCCCTGCTCGACGCGCTGGTGCTCGGGGTCTTGTCGCTGGGGATCGTCTACAGAACGCCGGAGCCTGTGGGAAAGATCGTCCCGCCGCCGCTGCTCGCGTTGGTCGTTGGCACGTTGTTGGGAGTCTTTGCCTTCCCCGGCGCGCCGGTGATCGGGGCGATTCCGACAACGATCCCCATGCCGGTGCTTCCCGCTCTGCATTTTGATGCCGTGAAGATCGTCATCGGGCAGGCGATCGTGCTGGCCGTGCTGGGCAGCATCGACAGTCTGCTCACGTCGCTGGTCTGCGACAATATGACGCGGACGCACCATGACTCCAACCGCGAGTTGATCGGGCAGGGGATCGGCAATGCCGTGGCTGGCCTGTTCGGTGGACTGCCCGGCGCGGGTGCCACGATGCGCTCGGTTATCAATATCCGTACCGGCGGGAGAACGCCCATTTCCGGTGCGCTCCATGCCCTGATCTTGTTGGCGGTGCTTCTGGGCTTGGGGCCGTTGGCGGAGCGGATTCCGCTCGCCGTGCTGGCCGGGATTCTAGTGAAGGTGGGGGTCGATATCATTGACTGGCGTCTGCTCAAGCATGTCATGCAGGCGCCGCGCGCAGACGTCACGATCATGGCGGTCGTCTGTGCGATGACCGTGTTGGCAGACCTCATCATGGCGGTGGCCGTAGGTCTCGTGCTGGCGAGTGTGTTGTTCGTGAAGAGGATGGCTGATCTCGAATTGATGAACCTCCGGATCATTACCGCGCAGACCCCGGAATCTCCACTCACGAGTGAGGAGACCTCGGTGCTTGGCCGTCACGAGGGCCGGATCATTCTGATTCATATCGATGGTCCGATGAGCTTTGGTTCGGCCAAGGATATGGTCCGTCGCTTAGAGGGTGTTTCCCGTTGGAGTAGTTTTGCAGTGGTCGTACTGGACTTGTCGGCGGTGCCGACGATCGATGGGACGGCCGCATTGGCGGTCGAGGATATGATTCACATGGCTGAGTCCCATCATCAGCATCTCGTTCTCGTGGGTATGCAGCCCGCTGTGACTGAGGTGCTGGAGGGGTTAGGCGTTTTGCGGTTGGTCCCGTCCGGTCACCATCACGCCTCCCGACTCGATGCGCTTCATCATGCGGCCAGGCTGGTCACATCACCTGTGTCGCCGTAAGCCGGTATTTCTCCGATAACCCGGCGGCCCGATTCTTCTGTTCTGGCGTGTAGCGTGACTCTGGATGCGGCTCACCGCATCCAGAGTCACGCGTCTGTCTCCCGTCAGCCGAGGAGGTTTCGCCGGATTGAGTTGCGATGATATTCCCTGGCCTCAGCTATTCTGAGAAGGCCTTCATCCGTCCGTACGTCATTTCAGGAACATCATTCATGCGCAACTCTCGCTGAGCTATGTCAGCCGGTAGCGCGCGCGTTCGAGCGATGGGTGCTTCCAAGCAGGGGAGCGTAGTAGCTTCAAATTGCTCACGCCGCAGTTCGCTTCCAGTTCTGCTTCGATAGACGAGTTCGTCGGTCTCTAGATCGTATTCAGGGATCTCCGGGTTCTCCCATCGTTGCTCAAAGTAATGTGTGTAGAGCGTATAGAGCCCGTGGGTCTTTCGATTATGTCGCAGCACATATTCCGGCATAGTCTCAATGTCCATGTCTGCGTGGTAGTGCTGGAGCCACAAATAGTCGCCCAGAACAACCATTTTGACCAGGGGTGGATCGGCGTACAGTTTGAGCTTCACGGCTTTGCCCATGGCCTTGAGACGTTTGAGCAGCGCGATGCTTTGCCGGACTTCCTCGCGGAATCCGTCCAGTGTAAATTCAGGATGGCCGATAGCCTGGATGCGAGAGCTGGTTTCCTGGCTGTATGGATTGACCAAGAGGATTTGTGCGCCCAGACACTTGTCAAGCACTGATGAGAGGTCGCCCACCTGGTCGACCAGGGTGCTGTATCCGCTGGACCCGATCACTTTGATGGTTCGGCCCGTCCCCTGATCTTCTTTAAGTTGTCTGATACGTCGCTCAGCCCCTCGGGCACGCCGGGGGAAGAATGAGACAAGTCCGGCTCCGGTCGCGTACGCCGCAAGGGCTCGGTCTCGAAGGCTGCGATGGAGAAAGTTCATCCCTGCGATCAGGAGCACGGCGACCGTCATTTCTACGGCGATCAGCGAGAGCTTGTTGTGCTCGACCTGAGACCAGAAGGAGAGAAATTGTTTGGCTCCTGCCGGGAGCAGGAGGGCAATGCCTCCGCTCAAGGCAACGATGGTGATGTGGTAAGCGCTCCCCGCGGCGTTGCGGAGGAGGGCTCGAAACTTTGACGGAAATTCATGAAACAAAATGCACCTCTTGAAAATGTAACAACAAACCACACGACTGTGTCGGGCTGGTCTTGCGAGCGATGGGTGATAAGGCCAACGGGGAGTGCTCAGCAGATGCAGGACGGTCTAGTGCGGGTAAACAAAAATCGCGTCAGACTCCGTTACGTCGGGGATACTACGGCCCCTGCACACGTGAGGTCTTACGCGATCAAGTGTCAACTTAACAGGATGCCCGGGCTAACGCAAGCTGTATCGAGATGTTAATGAAGATCTCGCGAGATGAACAGGAGGTCGATGTAGTGTTCGGTCTGCGACGAGTGAATGCTGATCAGTCCTGTCTGGGCGTTGCCGGAAGACAGTGCTGCTATCTGCGCGGCGTCCCCCGCGGGGCAGTCGACTTCATCAAGCTGTCGGCTTGTGGGGGCAGAAAACCCTGGTATCCCTGGTGTCGTTCGGCCAGCTCCAGCACCGAGAATGGATGCCCATCGACCATTTCCGGTGAGGAGAAAATCTGCCGGAGTGAGCCTCCCTGCGCACCGACGATGGTTCCGGCGAATACGATACCTTTATTCTTGAGTTGTTGGACGGCTCTCTCGATATCCTCCACGCGGACAGCGATATGGTGAAAGACCTGGTCGCCGAAGTTTTGAACCCATCCGGGAATAATGCTGGTTCGTCCGCGGTCGCCCGCATAGGCCTGATCCACAAAGAGCGCAGGGTAGCCGGCTTTGCGATAAACCTTAGCGTACCAGTCATCGTATTCCAGTGTTTCGTCATAGGCATATCCGAGCGCGATGAACGGCTCGGCCCGGCGATCGATATCGAGCGTCCGCAAGGTCACGTGATCGATCACAGGAGTAAGACCGACTCCCGCCTCGTCGAGCATGGCTTGCAGGGTCTTTCCGGCCTGATTATGCTGCACAAACTCCTCTACCATGTGCGCCATGAGTCCATCGAGTTCACGATTCTGATCCATGATGGTCTCCATTCTCTGCTGCGCAGTTGTCAGCGTTCAGCCGAACGTGATGCCTTGAGCGAGTGGTAGATCCGTGCCCCCATTCACTGTGTTGGTCTGGCGGCGCATATACGCCTTCCAAGCGTCTGAGCCGGCCTCCCGTCCGCCTCCCGTTTCCTTCTCGCCGCCGAATGCCCCGCCGATTTCCGCGCCGGATGTTCCGATGTTGATGTTGGCGATTCCGCAATCACTCCCCGCGGCAGAGATGAACTGCTCGCTATGTTGCAGTCTTGTCGTGAACAGAGCCGACGAGAGCCCTTGCGGCACCTCGTTCTGGAGGCGGATGGCTTCGTCGATCGTACGGAATGTCATGACATACAGGATCGGCCCAAAGGTTTCCTGCTGAACCACAGGCCAGTGATTTTGTGCGCGCACGATGGTCGGTTCAACGAAGTGGCCCGGTCGATTCAGCACATGCCCGCCGCAGAGAATCTCGCCGCCTTCCTTTTTGATGTCTTCGATGGCGGCAAGGTATGTTTCAACGGCGTTCTGATCGATCAGCGGACCCATCAGGACGCCTGGCTCCAGGGGATTCCCGATATGGACGTGCGCATAGGCGTTCACGAGTTTGGCGGTCACTTCTTCATAGCGCGACGTGTGGACGAGCAGGCGTCTGGTTGTTGTGCAGCGCTGGCCGGCGGTGCCCACGGCTCCGAAGAGAATGGCGCGCAGGGCCAGATCGAGGTCCGCGGTCTCATCGATAATGACGGCGTTATTGCCGCTGAGTTCAAGCAGCGCCCGTCCCAAGCGGTTGCCCACTGTTGACGCGATCTGGCGTCCGACAGCCACCGATCCGGTGAATGAGATGAGCGGCAGGCGCGGGTCCTGTACCATGGTCCCGGCGAGACCGGATTGATCCGTGACGAAGAGGGAGAAAATTCCGTGATGGCCCTGCTGGTGCATCACGCGATTGCAGATCTGTTGAACGGCGATCGCGCAGAGGGGGGCTTTCGGGGACGGTTTCCAAATGATGGTGTCTCCGGCAATCGCGGCCAGAAAGGCATTCCACGCCCAGACGGCTACGGGGAAATTGAAGGCAGTAATCACCCCGACGGGGCCGAGAGGATGCCACTGTTCCGACATGCGATGCGCCGGCCGTTCGGACTGCATCGTAGCCCCATAGAGCATACGCGATTGTCCGACTGCAAAGTCGGCCATGTCGATCATCTCCTGGACTTCGCCGTCTCCTTCAGCTTTGATCTTGCCGACTTCCAGGGAGACTAAGGTGCCCAGTTCATCTTTCTTTTCCCGTAGCGCCTGGCCAATGAGCCTCACAAGTTCCCCGCGCTTCGGTGCCGGGACCATTCGCCAGGTCTTAAATACGTCAACTGATACTTTTGCTATGTGGCTGTAATCATCTGACGAGCATGGAATTGTTCTGGCAATAATTTCTCCCGTTGCAGGGTTGATGGACGGCAATAAAGGCCTGCCTGATTGGCCGGACCACCACCCTGAACCAGTGCTTCCGCCTGGGTTGACTGCTTGAATGCCCAGCTCCTTGAGGGCTGCTTGTATTGTACTCATCGGAAGCATGCTCCAAAGTCATTGGCGAGAAAGTTCTTAAGCGAGATAGATTCCTGTGTGACGAAACCATGATAGTGGGATGGGTCGCATAAGACGAGGTCCAGCACCGTGCAGAGGCTGGAGGCAGTCGTCACTTGAATAGCCGACCAGAGCCTACCCTTGATGCATTGAGGGTAGACCTTCTTGACGTAGTTCTCTTCAAAGAATCCCCCCTCTTTGGTCCCGGTGACCGAGGCGTAGATCAGGACGACATCCTGGAGCGTTTGCGGCACGGCGTGTTCCAGTACTCGCTTGAGCGTGTCCCGGTCTTCGTTCAGTTTCAGGTCCTTCATCAGGAGATGGATTTTTTCGCAATGACCCGGATAGCGCAGCGTCTTGTAATTCATGGTCTGCACCTGCCCGGCATAGGTGTCTGCCAGTGTGCCCAATCCTCCGGATGTATTGAAGGCCTCGTAGAGTAGGCCATCCAGCTCAATGGTCTCGTAACCCTCCAACGGCTGGAGCGGGACTTTCTCGCCCGCTTCGATGCCGTAGCACAGGTTGCCGTATTCATTGATGAGGCCATCTGTTGACCAGGTCAGCGAGTATTTCAGCGCATTGCTGGGATGGACCGGCAGCGCGCCGACGCGCATTTTCACGGTATCCAGGTTCTCAAAGTGCGTCATGAGGTCGTGGGTTACAATGCTGATGAACCCGGGAGCCAGTCCGCACTGGGGAACAAACGCACGCGTGGCGCCCGAGCTCAAGACGCGGACCTGGCTGGTGACTTCTACGTCTTCAGTGAGATCGAAATAGTGCAGGTCGTGCGTAAGCGCGAGTCCGGCGACGGTCGGGTTGCAGTAATAGGGCAGACTGGAGATGACCGCATCCACGGGATGGGTGGCAAGATAATTGCTGACCGCATCGGGATGTCGCACGTCAAGGATGCAGGGAGTGACGCGGGATAACCCAAGGTCTTCAACCAGGTGCTTGGGCCCATCGAGCGAGACGTCACCCAGATGAACGTCGTAGGTGCCGCGCTCCGCCAGCAGGCATGCGACCAATGACCCGATCTTTCCTGCTCCGAGGACCAGGACTCGATGCATGAAGTGCCTCGTGTAGTCTCAGTATACTCCTCCATACCGAATTCAACACTATAAGGGTAAAGAGGGAATGGAGCTGTCGGAGGCCTCGCGACTGGTTCTTGACATCCGAAGGTCCGGCCGAGTAGTTTTTCGATTTTTTCCAAGGCGATTATGCTTCTTACGCAAGGAATTATTCATGGAGTCATTCTCGGTCGAGCCCGCGTCGCGTTCTGCTTCCTTTCCCTGTGCTGGAGAAGAAACGCCCACCTGGTTGAGTGTTGACCTCCGTTTTGTCATTGCCGTCGTCGTGTTGTTGGGGGCCGTTGCGGCGACCACCATTCGATTCAGCCACGAGGTGTTTGACCCGCTGGCCGATGCGCTGAAGATTCAAGGGTGGGCTGCGATCATCGCGCGCCCCAGTCTCCTCTGGTTTACGATGGGTATGGTGCTCATTGTGATTCGGACGTTGCTCTGGGTGCGGTATCGTCCGGTTGCTGCGGTGTCCCCTGACGAGGCGCCCCGGATGTCGATTATTATTCCCGCGTACAACGAAGGGATGATGGTCCGGAAAGCCGTGGACGCCTGTGCGCGCGCCGAGTATCCGCGTGATCGCCTGGAAATCATCGTGATTGATGACGGCAGCACAGATGATACCTGGACTCATGTGGACGCGGCGCAACGGGAGCGCACTGACCTTGTGCAGGCAGTGAGGCTCCCCGCAAATGCCGGGAAACGGGCCGCCCTCGCGGCCGGATTTGCCAGGGCGACAGGGGAGATTCTCGTAACGGTAGATTCCGACAGTCTGGTTGAGCGGGGCGCGTTGCTGGCGATCGCCGGCCCATTCCGGAATGAACGCGTGGGTGCGGTGGCGGGCAAGGTCTGTGTGCTGAACCGGTTTCAGTCGATACTGCCGCGCATGTTGCATGTTCGGTTTGTTCTCTCGTTCGATTTTCTACGTAGCGTGCAATCGACCTACGGCACGGTCTATTGCTGCCCCGGGGCCTTGTCAGCCTATCGTGCGTCGGTCGTGCAGGCGCTGGCTCCTGCCTGGTTGCATCAGCGGTTTCTCGGCGAGGTCTGTACGATCGGCGAGGACCGGGCGCTGACGAACGATATGCTGGCCGCCGGCTATCAGGCGGTGTACCAGCGTACCGCCGTGGTCCAGACGCTGGCTCCGGAGACCTATCGGAAGCTGTGTCGGATGTTTCTGCGGTGGGACCGCAGCTATATTCGGGAGGAAATACGGCTCTGGAGGATTATGTGGAAACTGCCGTTCCCGGCGATGGCCTTGACGTTGATCGAGACGACGGTCACGAATCTCCGGTATCCGGTCGCCTATAGTTCACTGGGGCTGATGCTCTATCTGAGTGTGCAGGATCCGTTGACCGTCGTTCGTTTGCTGATCTCGATCGGCATCGTATCCATTTTCTATTCGCTCTATTTCCTCCACAGCGAACGCTCCCGCGAGTTCTTCTATGGCATTCTCTATGCCTATTTCCATTTTGTGAGTCTCTTGTGGATTTTCCCCTATGCGTTGGCGACCGTACGGAACCGTTCCTGGATGACGCGATAGGGCGCCTACGCGTGTCGTGAAGGTGTGAGACCGTTCCGTCTGCAGACCCTGCCGAAACGGTTGTCCGATGAAGTGCGGACCTGCTGTCGGGGACGACGCTGAAGGAAATCTGCCGGACTATTGCCGGTAACGAATAGCGATCGCCGACAGCACATGGTCGACTCGCGGCTGGTCGGTTGCGCCTTGCGTCAGAATATAAGGATTGGAAGAGTAGGGCGTATACCAACCGTATCCATACAGCCCGAAGGCGGCACCGGATGGGCCAAGCAAGCCCGGCTCGAAATAAGGACTACCCACTTGAGTGACCATTTCTATCGGAATTTCTCCGATGAGGGCATCGGCCCCCAGCGCCTGGGCTTTATCTAACAGTGTATGGCGCAGGGACTCGGGGCTCAAGTTCGCACTGCTGACGACGATGCGGGCCACTTCGAAGTAGGGTCCGACCGGTTCCTGATTGAGCCATTCGATCTGACTCATGGTTCGCCGGGGAACAAAGGTCTCTTCGGTCAAATGTTCCACACGAATGCTCGCGCATCCCACCACCGCCAGGCTCAGCGAGAAAATCATCACGCACCGGCAGAGTAGGGCCATGGCCGATCCAAGAGAAGATGGGCAGGGTATGGTTAAAATGGATGTGTGCATGATTTTACAATACAAGAGAGTACCCGCCGGTCCTATTCCCCAGGTGAGGGATGGAGGGAACATTCACACGGCCTGTGACTCGATGTAGGCGTTTGAGGGCAGCCGTTCCTGAAGGCAGACTTCAGTCCGTCAGCTCGATGGGGCGATGAATGCACGGCCCTCTATAAGTTGTTCATTTCCATCATCAATGGGTATCGGTATACTGGCCGTCACGGCGGTCGTGAAACTGGCCATTACAAAACCGGGGGGAGAATGGGATATCAAAAAGGTTGGGTCAAAGTCCGCACGATGGCGCTGCTACTCTGTGTGCTTGGCGGCGTTGGGGGAGCCGTGTCGTCCGCTTTTGCCGACGAACCGGGTGTCGATCTGAATAGTCCGGAGGCGATCCGCCATACGCTCGAGCAGCAGACGGGCAAGCGAGTGAAACTAAAACTTCAATCCGGACAGGAGTTGGAAGGCAAGGTTTCCAAAGTCGGATCCAATGTCGTTGTCGTCAGCGAACTGAGCGGGATGGAGTTTTTCGATGCGACCGTGCGGGTCGATCAAGTCGCCGCGGTCATCGTCCGGGTGCGCACAAAGTAGTCGCTCCGTTCAGTAGCCTGCCGGACGGTTCGTTGGTTCTCGAATCTCCTGATGATGCCTGTTCAGTCTTGCGGCTTAGCCCAGCCGAGCCCGACCATGCGGCGTAGTCAGATCCTGATCGGGACCTACCGGGACGATGCGGGTAGGGTTGATGTCATCGTGCGTTACATAGTAGTGGCGCTTGATGTGATCGAAATTGACGGTCTCGGCGATCCCGTCGGTCTGGTAGAGATCTCTGAGATAGCCGAACAGGTTCGGATAGTCGATGATGCGACGGATGTTGCATTTGAAGTGGCCGTGATAGACGGCATCGAACCGGACCAGGGTGACGAACAGCCGCCAGTCTGACTCGACGAATTCCGAACCGAAGAGATAACGTTGATGCGCCAGCCGCGCATCGAGGCTATCCAGCGCATCGAATAGCCGATGCACCGCTTTCTCATAAGCCTGCTGTGACGTCGCGAATCCTGCCCGGTAGACCCCGTCGTTGACGTTTTCGTACAGAAAGGAATTGAGATCGTCGATCTCTTTGCGGAGACCTTCCGGATAGAGATCGATCGGGCTCTCGGTGAAGCGATTGAACTCGCCGTTGAAGATACGCATGAGATCGTCGTCTGAGTTGGTGACGATGCGGTTAGTCACCCGGTCCCACAGGACCGGCACGGTAATGCGTCCGATGTAGTGAGGGGCGGTGGCCTTATAGGCCTCACTCAGAAAGTGGAATCCATTGACGGGGTCGAGTGAATGTCCCGGGCCTTCGCGAAAGGCCCAGCCCCTCTCGTCGCGAATCGGATCGACGGCGGTCAGCCCGATAATCCCCTCCAGCCGTTTGAGCTTTCGCACGATAATCGTGCGGTGCGCCCAGGGGCAGGCCCAGGACACATAGAGATGATAGCGGCCGGCTTCGGCCGGATAGCCGGAGCTTCCCGTGGCGGTCACGTAGTGGCGAAAGGCATCCGCCTGACGTGTGAACTCGCCTTCAATGGATTGCTCGTCGGGAAACTGCGCCTGGATTGTCACGTCACACCTGATCGTGGTGGTCCGGAAAGTTGCTGTTCACATTATCGCATAGGTCTGTCTTCTCGGGGCATGTTTCTATGGATCGGCCTGCCGGTCGGAGGGGCGGTTGCAGCAAAGGGGGATGTTCAGTAGAGTGACAGGATATGAGGGCTCAACTGAATGGTTGGGCGAGGTTCCGGTTTGAGGGCAGGATCAGCGGAGAGCAGGGAGATGCAAGTGGATCGCAGAACGCTCGTGTCGGCGGGGCTGCTGGTGTGGTACGTCGCGGTGTCGGTGTGGTTGGCGCAGGCGCCGGCCGACCCCCAGTTCTGGTTGATCGCGAGTATTCTGCCGGCGCTGTTCGTAGTCGTGCTGATCGCGACCTACCGCCACCTGCCCATGTCACCGGCTTCCTATGGCCTCATCACCGCGTTTCTCACGCTGCATACCATCGGCGTTCACTATACCTACGCGGAAGTGCCGGTCGGGTTATGGATGGATCAAGTCCTGCATCTCGGACGCAATCATTTCGACCGGATCGTGCATTTCAGTTTCGGGTTCCTGCTTGCCTATCCCATGGAAGAGTTGTTTCGTCTGAGTGCGAGTGTCCAGGGTTGGGTGGTGTACTATCTTCCTGTCATGACCGTGCTTGGTTTGAGCGGACTCTGGGAAATTATTGAATCGTGGGTGGCCAGCGCCGTACATCCCGAGCTGGGCGTGACCTACCTGGGTTCGCAGGGGGATATCTGGGACGCCCAAAAGGACATGGCTGCCGCACTCTACGGAGCCTTACTCTGCGTGTCGATCCTTCTGGTGGTTCGGGCGCTGCGAGGAGCCCGGTCCGAACTTCAAACCGAGATAGCCGAATAACCTCCAGATGAACGCCGGGGTCATAGAGCGGCACGATGCGGAATCAGGGAACCGCCGGATCCTGGTTGGCTTGCTGCTCGCCTATAGTGTGTTCTGGGTCTGGTTAGCGATCGATCCGTTGAATCGACGGGACTGGCTGCTGGAAAATCTGCTGGTGCTGACCCTGATTCCTCTGCTGCTCCTCACGTATCGCCGGTTTGAGTTCTCCCTTACCTCCTACGGTCTGATCGGCTTGTTTTTGATCCTGCATGCCTTCGGGGCGCACTACACCTACGCCGAGGTCCCCTTCGGGTTTTGGTTGAGAGACCTCGGCGGATTGAGCCGCAATCCCTTCGATCGCATCGCCCATTTCGCCTACGGCGTATTGCTGGTGTATCCCATTCGTGAATTGCTGATGCGTCAGACCGGCCTGCGGGGTTGGTGGGCCTATGCCTTGCCGGTCTGCATCGTGCTGGCGCAGAGCGGGTTCTTCGAAGTGCTGGAAGCGATTGTGGCGATGATCGTCAGCCCCGAATTAGGCAATATCTATCTTGGAACCCAGGGGGATGAGTGGGACGCCCAACATGATATGGCGGCGGCCCTGGCAGGCTCGATCCTGACCATGTGTATCGTGTTCGCGTCGTCCATGCTTTCTAAATCTAAGGCGAACTCCTTTCCTCGGTGACCTTCTTCAGCTCTTTCTTGATCGCTGTCGCATTTCACCACTGGCTGAAAGCGGCTTCGTAGCAAAATGCCCCTGAAAGACTCCCTTCTCTCTTGAAATCGTTGGTTTTCTCAGGCACATCTCCTGCTGGTTCTAGTCAAGGGAGACCCATGAGAATGCTTCAGTCGATGGTGGTTAGCGCAGGAAGAGGGGGGGCGTGTGCGAACCGCGGCAGAGCCTGTCGAGGGTTGTATCCGTTCGGCCTGATCCTGCTGTTGAGCTTGGGTTTTGTGGCTTGCGAGAAGACTTCCGATCAGGCGGTTGAGGTCAAGGCGGCGGGGGCAGACGGCCTGTCGGGTGTGCTCCATCTTACGCCTGAAGAACTTGCGAGGACGGTCATCGAAGTGTCGCCGGTCGCTCGCGGGCAGTTGCGTGTGCCACGGGAATTTACCGCAACCGTTCAATCCAACGAAAACGAACTGGCTGAGGTGACCACACTGATTCGTGGACGGGTCGTGAAAGTGTATGTGGATGTCGGGCAGGATGTGAAGAAAGATACGCTCCTGGCGCTGCTTCACAGCACGGATCTCGGTGTGACAGAGGGAGCCTATCTGAAAGCGGCGGCGAAGCTGCACGAGGCGGAGTTGGCCTATGAACGTGCCAGGGATTTGCATGAACATAAGGCGGTGAGTCTGGCCGAATTGCAACGCCGCGAGGCCGAGATGAAAACGGCGCGGGCCGAGGTCCGCGAAACGCAGAACCGCCTGGAGTTGCTCGGTGTGCCACGGCAGGAAGTCGAGCGCCTGAACCGCAACCATACGATCAAAGCGGATGTGCCGTTGCGCGCGCCGTTCGATGGCCGGGTCATCATGCGCAATATCACCAGAGGTGAGGTCGTCGAGACGAATCAGAAGTTTTTTACCGTTGCCGATCTTTCGGATGTGTGGGTCGTCGGTAACGTGCCGGAGAAGGACGTGCAATTCATCCGGAGGGATCAGAACGTCGACGTCATCGTGTCTGCTTATCCCCACGCCATCTTTCCCGGCACGATCACCTACATCAGCGATGTCCTTGACCCGGCCACCAGGACGATGCGTCTGCGGGTGACTGTGCCGAACCCCGACCATATGTTAAAGCCGGAAATGTTTGCCACGGTCCGCGTCTATGCCGCGCCAAATCCCGACGCCTTGACCATCCCGTTGGCCGCCGTCCAAAACGGCCCGAACGGCAAGATGGCATTTGTCCGGCGGGGAACGAACGACTTTGACGTGCGGACTGTCAAGTTGGGGTTGGAGCGGGGGGATCTCGTGA
>Ga0209391_10000186_pt1 | contig 25861 bp, 24 predicted proteins | sample PPLLak3March2015_FD_187246 | JGI IMG/M metagenome (GOLD analysis project Ga0209391, IMG submission 187246) | Freshwater sediment microbial communities from Prairie Pothole Lake near Jamestown, North Dakota, USA - PPLs Lake P7 Core (1) Depth... | ecosystem: Environmental > Aquatic > Freshwater >...
CGGCGTCGTCGTGCATGGACGCTCGAGCTGCTCGCAGGCCTGGCTCACCGGCGAGTCGACCCCGGTGGACAAGACCAGCGGGGCGCCGGTCCTCGCCGGCTCGATCAATCTCGACCAGCCGCTGGTCGTCGAAGTGACCCGGATCGGCGCGTCGACCTCGCTCGCCGCCCTGCAGCGGCTGGTCGACGAGGCGGGCCGGGAACGCCCGCTCATCGTCGAGAGCGCCAACCGGATCGCCGGCTGGTTCCTGTGGGTCGTGCTCGGCATCACGGTCGCCACGGTGGCCGGCTGGTGGTTCGTCGATCCGTCGCAGGCATTGCCCAACGCCATCGCGGTGCTCGTCGCCACCTGTCCGTGCGCGCTGTCGCTGGCGGCTCCTGCGGCGATCGCGGCGGCGCAATCGGCTCTTGCGCAAAAGCGCATCCTGCTGGCGCGCACCGTCGCCATCGAGACGATGGCGCGGGTCGACGTGCTGGCCTGCGACAAGACGGGGACGCTGACCACCGGCGAGCCGGCGCTGCTGCGCCAGCTCGTCGTGCGCGAAGGCGACCCCGAGGAGATGCTTGCCGTCGGTGCGGCGCTCGAGACGATGTCGACCCACCCGTATGCACGGGCGCTGATCGCGGCGGCGCAGTCCCTCCGCAGGTCGTTGCCGAGCGTCGTCGACGGACGCGTCGAGCCTTCGGCCGGCATCGAGGGCGTGGTCGGCGGCCGGCGACATCGTCTCGGCAAGCTGGAGTTCGCGCTGCCGGACAGGCTGGCCTCGCACCGTCCCGACATCGCGGCGATCGTGCAGAAGGAAGGCCTTGGCGCCGCGAGCTACGTCGTGCTCGCCGACGAGCAGGGCTCGATGGCGGTCTTCGTTTTCGGCGAGCGGCTGCGCGAGGACGCCGCGGCGCTGGCGGACCGCGCGGTCGAACGCGGCATCGACGTGGTGGTGCTTTCCGGCGACCGGCGGGAGCCGGTGCAGGCGGTGGCAGCGTCGCTCGGGATCGAGCGGGCCCTTGCGCACCAGACGCCGGACAGCAAGCGTTCGTGGGTGGCCGGGCAGCAGCGCGCGGGCCACGTCGTCGCGATGCTGGGTGACGGCATGAACGACGCGCCAGTGATCGCGCAGGCCGACGTGTCGGTCGCGCTCGCCAGCGGTTCGACGCTGGCGCAGGCACGCGCCGACCTGATCGTCCTGTCGTCGCAACTCGGCGACGTCGACTTCGCGTTCGCCATTGCGCGTCGCGCGATGCGGATCGTCCGGCAGAACCTGGCGTGGGCCTTCGGCTACAACGTCCTGATCATTCCGCTGGCCGCGTTCGGCTATGTGTCGCCGGCCGTCGCCGCGGCCGGGATGGCGGCGAGTTCACTGCTCGTCGTCGGCAATGCGCTGCGCGCCAAGCGCCTGCCGAAGGCCTGAGGCTCTCGTGGAGTCGCTCTATCTCCTGATCCCGCTGTCCGTCGTTCTCGTGCTGCTGATCGGCGGAATCCTCGTTTGGGCCGTGATGTCGGGCCAGTTCGAGGAACTCGACGACGTCGGCAAGAAGGTGCTCGACGAGGACGACAAGGCCGGCCACGGCTGACGGCGCTGCCTAGCCCCGGTGCACGCATTTCTTCAGTGACCGCACTCACGTACACCCGCTTTCGGGCGGTTGACCTGTGTCAATCGCGAGGTACGTATGAACCCTAGCATCCCCTCCCGGACGAGGAGTTTCCTCTTCCGGTGAGCGGAGCAAGCGGGCTGCAGGCGAGTCCGTGATCCCGGTCTCCGCTTAAACAACCGGCCAAGGCCACGCGCCAACTCTCTGCCGCACGTTCTCCTGCACGAGGAATAAATGAGCCCAACTGTGACTACAGACGGCACTTATAACTACAAGGTGGTACGGCAGTTCGCCGTGATGACGGTCATCTGGGGCATCGTCGGCATGCTGGTCGGCGTGATCATCGCCGCCCAGATGGCCTGGCCCGAGCTCAACTTCGGAGTGCCCTGGCTGTCGTTCGGGCGCCTGCGGCCGCTGCACACGAACGCGGTGATCTTCGCGTTCGGCGGCTGCGCGCTGTTCGCCACCAGCTACTACGTCGTGCAGCGCACCTCGCAGGTGCGGCTGTTCTCCGACGGCCTGGCCGCGTTCACGTTCTGGGGCTGGCAACTGGTGATCGTGGCGGCCGCCATCACGCTGCCCCTCGGCATCACGACCAGCAAGGAATATGCGGAACTCGAGTGGCCGATCGACATCCTGATCACGCTCGTGTGGGTGGCCTACGCGATCGTGTTCTTCGGGACCATCTTCAAGCGCAAGGTGAGCCACATCTACGTCGCCAACTGGTTCTACGGCGCCTTCATCCTCACCGTGGCGCTGCTGCACGTCGTCAACAGCATGGCGGTGCCGGCGGGGCTCTTCAAGTCGTATTCCGTCTATCCGGGCGCACAGGACGCGATGGTGCAGTGGTGGTACGGCCACAACGCGGTCGGCTTCTTCCTGACCGCGGGCTTTCTCGGGATCATGTACTACTTCGTGCCGAAGGCGGCCGGACGCCCGATCTTCTCGTACCGGCTGTCGGTCGTGCACTTCTGGGCGCTGATCTTCACGTACATGTGGGCCGGCCCGCACCACCTGCACTACACGGCGCTGCCCGACTGGGCGCAGTCGCTCGGCATGATCTTCTCGCTGATCCTGCTTGCGCCGTCGTGGGGCGGCATGATCAACGGCATCATGACGCTCTCTGGCGCGTGGCACAAACTGCGCGACGACCCCATCCTGAAGTTCCTGATCGTCTCGCTGTCGTTCTACGGCATGTCGACCTTCGAGGGGCCGATGATGTCCATCAAGACGGTCAATGCGCTCAGCCACTACACGGACTGGACCATCGGCCACGTGCACTCGGGCGCGCTGGGCTGGGTCGGCCTGATCTCGATCGGCGCGATCTACTACCTGTTGCCGCGGCTGTACGGCCGCACCGAGATGGCGAGCATGCGCATGGTCACGACGCACTTCTGGGTCGCCACCATCGGCATCGTCGTCTACATCGCAGCGATGTGGATCGCCGGCGTGATGCAGGGCCTGATGTGGCGCGCGGTCAACGAGGACGGCACGCTGACCTACACGTTCATCGAGAGCGTGAAGTCGACGTATCCGTTCTACGTCATCCGCCTGGTCGGCGGGGTTCTCTATCTCGCCGGCATGTTCCTGATGGCGTGGAACATGGTGAAGACGATCGGACTGGGCAAGGCCGTCGAGGCGCCGATCCCGGCTGCCGTCGCCCACGCCTGACCGCACACGAGACCGAGGAAACGCTATGAAAATCACCCACGACAAGATCGAGACGTCGCCGACGCTGCTGATCGTGCTCGTCATCCTCGTCGTCGCCATCGGCGGCCTGGTGGAGATCGTGCCGCTGTACTTCCAGCGCTCGGTCACCGAAGCGGTCAAGGGCATCAAGCCCTACGAGCCGCTGCGCCTGGTCGGCCGCGACATCTACATCCGCGAAGGCTGCTACAACTGCCACTCGCAGATGATCCGGCCGTTCCGCGCCGAGACGCTGCGCTATGGCCACTACTCGGTGGCCGGCGAGTTCGTCTACGACCATCCGTTCCAGTGGGGCAGCAAGCGCACCGGTCCCGACCTGGCGCGCGTCGGCGCGCGCTACTCCGACGAGTGGCACCGCGTTCACTTCAACAACCCGCGTGACGTCGTGCCCGAGTCGAACATGCCCGCGTATCCGTGGCTCGCGAAGACGAGCGTCGAGGGCGAGGACGTGCAGCGCCGCATGAAGGCCCTCAAGTCGATCGGCGTGCCGTACACGGACGAGGAGATCGCAAAGGCGCCGGAAGCCCTCAAGGGCAAGACCGAACTGGACGCAATGATCGCCTACCTGCAGGGCCTGGGCGTCGAACTGCGCAACGTGCGCTGAGGAGCGGGCATGGACATCAACGAAATTCGCGCGGTGCTGACGCTGCTCGGCTTCCTGGGCTTCTGCGGCATCGCTGTCTGGGCGTACAGCGGCCGTGCCCGCAAGGGCTTCGAGGAGGCCGCGGCGCTGCCGTTCGACGACGAAACGCCGGGCCGGCACTGAGAGAGGCGATCGATGAGCGATTTCTACAGCGTTTTCTGGGACTACTACATCGCGATCATCTCGATCGTCTCGGTGGTCGGCTGCGGCGTGTTCCTCTGGATGCAGAGCAAGCGGACCGTCAAGGTCAAGCTCAACGCGCAGGGCGAACCGCAGACGACCGGGCACGTTTGGGACGGCGACCTGCAGGAGTTCCACAACCCGATGCCCCGGTGGTGGATCCTGCTCTTCTACATCACCGTCGCGTACTCCATCCTCTACCTGGTGCTGTACCCCGGCCTCGGGACGCAATGGCGGGGCGTGCTCAACTGGACGCAGCTCGGCCAGTACCAGAGCGAGGTCAAGAGCGCCGACGCGCGGTTCGGCCCGATCTTCGCGGCGTTCGCGAAGGAGCCCGTCGAGAAGATCGCGTTCGATCCGAAGGCGAGGCAGATCGGCGAGCGGATCTTCCTCAACAACTGCGCGCAGTGCCACGGGTCGGATGCGCGCGGCTCGCGCGGCTTCCCGAACCTGACCGATAGCGAGTGGATGTACGGCGCCACGCCGGACTCGATCAAGGTCACGATCGTCAACGGCCGCAACGGCGTGATGCCGCCGATGGCGGCGGCGCTGGGCGACAAGGAAGGCGTGCTCGACGTCGCCAACTATGTCCTCGCGCTGTCCGATTCGGCGCACGACAGCGTGCGCGCGGCGCGCGGCAAGGAGAAGTTCGCGGCGTGCGCGGCCTGCCACGGGCCGGAAGCCAAGGGCAATCCGGCGCTCGGCGCGCCCGACCTGACGAACAAGATCTGGCTGTACGGTGGCACGGTGGCGGCCATCACTGAGACGATCACCAACGGGCGCAACAATATGATGCCGAAGCACGGCGACATCCTGACCGAGCCCGAAGTCCACCTCGTGGCGGCGTATGTCTGGTCGTTGACGAACAAGCCGGGCGCCGCGGCGCCCGCTGCCGCACCCGCGGCACCGGCTCCCGCGCCGGCGAAGTAGTCGAGCAGCACACCGGGAAACGCGGCGGCCGGTAACGGCGCGCCGCGTTTTTACTTCGAGAGGGCAGTAACCCCATGAACGAAGCGGTCGAAGTGAAACGCAGCGACGATCCGGCCGCGCGCGTTGCACAGGCCAGCGAAGCCGCCGGCGAGCCGGCGGCGCCCTTTCGCGAAGTCGAGATCCAGCTCTACGCGAAGCGCAAGGAGATCTATCCGCGGCAGCGGATCGGCGACGCGCTGGGCCGGTTCCAGAAGTGGCGCTGGCTGCTGGTATGGGCCACGCAGGTCGTCTTCTATGGCCTGCCGTGGCTGCAGTGGAACGACCGGCAGGCGCTGCTGTTCGACCTCGCGTCGCGCAAGTTCTACCTGTTCAGCCTGGTGCTGTGGCCGCAGGACATCATCTACCTGACCGCGATCCTGATCATCGCGGCGCTGGCGCTGTTCCTGTTCACCGCCGTCGGCGGGCGCCTGTGGTGCGGCTATGCGTGTCCGCAGACCGTCTACACCGAGATCTTCATGTGGATCGAGAAGGTCATCGAGGGCGATCGCGCCAGGCGCATGCGGCTGGACCAGGAGCCCATGTCGGTGCGCAAGTTCGCGCTGAAGTCGGCGAAGCACGGTGCCTGGATCGCCGTGGCGCTGTGGACGGGCTTCACCTTCGTCGGCTACTTCACGCCGATCCGTCCGCTCCTGCTCGAGCTCGTCACGCTTTCCGTGACCGGCTGGTCGCTGTTCTGGATCCTGTTCTACGGCTTCGCGACGTACGGCAACGCCGGCTGGATGCGCGAGCAGGTGTGCAAGTACATGTGCCCGTACGCGCGTTTCCAGAGCGCGATGTTCGACCCGGACACGCTGATCGTCACGTACGACGGCGAGCGCGGCGAGCCGCGCGGCGCCGGCAGCAAGAAGTCCGGACGCGCGGAACTCGGGCTGGGCGACTGCCTCGACTGCAACCTGTGCGTGCAGGTGTGCCCGACCGGCATCGACATCCGCAACGGGCTGCAGTACGAGTGCATCGGCTGCGCCGCCTGCATCGACGCGTGCGACCACGTGATGGAGAAAGCGGGCCTGCCGAAGGGGCTGGTCCGCTACTCGACGCAGCACGCGCTGCAGGAGCGCTACGCCGGCGCCGGCATCTGGCGCCACGTGTTCCGGCCGCGCGTCTTCGTCTATACGGGCATCCTGGCGACGGTCACGGTCGCGCTGTTCGTCGCGGTGGCGATCCGGATCCCGCTGAAGGTGGACGTGATCCGCGATCGCGGCGCGCTCGCGCGCGAGGTCGAGGATGGACGCATCGAGAACACGTACCGGCTGCAGGTGATGAACACCAGCGAGCAGCCGCGGCGCTACGTCGTCTCCGCCACGGGGCTGGATGGGCTCCAGGTGGCGTCGGACACCGCGTTCGATGTCAGCGGAGCGACGACGCAGTCGGTCCTGGTGCGCCTGCAGGCATCCCCGGAAGCGTTGAAACCGGGTTCGAACAAGATAACGATCAGCGTCGCCGCGGTCGACGATCCGTCGCTGAAGGTGGATGAGAAGGCAGTCTTTCTTGGCCTGGGAAGGTGAACAAGCAGATGACATCGATGACAGCGCCCGTGACCCCGTGGTACCGCCAGGCCTGGCCCTGGTTCCTGATCTCGCTGCCGGCGACGGCCGTGATCGCCGGTTCGTTCACCTTCTACCTCGCCGCCAGGGATTGGGATGGTCCGGTGGCACAGGACTATTACAAGCAGGGACTCGCGATCAACGAGGAGCTCTCCCGGTCAAACCGGGCGAGCGAACTGGGCGTCAGCGCGACGGTGAAGCTCAGCGGCCTCACGGTCGGTGAGCGCGTGCGCATCGAGCTGCGCTCGGAGCAGCCGCTGCCGCCCGAAACAGCGTTGCGCCTGCGGCTCGTGCATCCAGGCAAGCGCGACGCCGACCGGCTGGCGGTGCTCTCGCGCATCGACGTCGCGGCGGACGCCCGCTCGGCGGTGTACGCCGGCGAGTGGCAGGTGGGAGAAGCCGATCCGAAGCTGGCGCAGCGCCCGGTCGCATGGCAGGTCATGCTCGAGACGCAGCTGTGGCGCATCGACGACGGCTTCAGCGCCGGCGGAGCGGGCGAGTTCTCGTTGCGCGCGCGCTGAGACACAACACGGAGGAGGCGATGTCCAACTCGCTGGCGCAACGACTCGGGTGGGTGCTGTGGCCATCGTTCCTCATGGCCTGCGTCGCCGAACTCGCCTTCTTCGCGTTGTTCGATCCCGCCGACCTGCACCTGTTCGGCGTGCCGGTCGAGGCCGGGCGCATGACCGTCTACACGATCGGCTTCTTCGCGTTCTGGATCATCGGTGCCGTGTCGAGCGCGCTCACGGTCTTCCTGGCGCAGTCGCCGTTCGAAACCGGCCGCTGCTCGCTGGAGCCGAACGAGCGTCCGCTCGGCTGTCCCAAGCGCTGCGCGGACGAGCCGGAAGCGCGCGTCGAACGCGCCTAGTTCAAAAGGGAAGGGACGAGGCCCGCGCCGTCAGGCGGGGCCGCCGGACTGGCCCGAAACGATGGAACGCAGGCCGTCCGGATCGACGATCCGGACGTGCTTCTGGTTCACCTCGATCAGTCCGTCCTGGGCGAAACGCGACAACACGCGGCTGACCGTCTCGAGCTTCAGGCCGAGGAAGCTGCCGATCTCGGCACGCGTCATCCGCAGCACGAACTCGGTGCGGGAGTAGCCGCGCGCCTCGAAGCGCTGCGACAGGTTGAGCAGGAAGGCGGCGAGGCGCTCTTCCGCGTGCATGCTGCCCAGCAGCAGCATCACGCCGTGCTCGCGCACGATCTCGCGGCTCATCACCTTGTGGAAGTGGTTGCGCAGCGCCGGCATCGCGGTCGCGACTTCCTCCAGGCGTTCGTACGGGATCACGCACACCTCGGTGTCCTCGAGCGCGACGGTGTCGCACGAGTGCAGCTCGCTGCTGATGCCGTCGAGCCCGACGAGTTCGCCGGCCATGTGGAATCCGGTGACCTGCTCACGCCCGTCCTGCGACATCACCGTGCTCTTCAGGAAACCGAGCCTCACCGCATAGAGGGACTCGAAGCGATCGCCCGCCCGGAACAGCGAGTCGCCGCGCTTGACCTTCTTGCGCGTTGCAACAAGTTCCTCGAGCTTTTCGATGTCCTTCAGCGATAGCCCTACCGGCAGGCAGAGTTCCCGCAGGTTGCAGCTCGAGCAGGCGACGCGGAGATTCGCAATGTTGACGGTTGGCGCGTTCATGTGAGCAGTGCTCTAAGTTGTGCCCCACTTGTCAGGAAGGCGGGCTGCGGCCTTCCCGTACGCGGTCGATCTGGTCGTTCTTGATTGAAATTCTTCTGTCAGACTGCGGGATCAAACGCGCGTTCCGGCACGGTTGACCGCGGTCAAGGCTGGGCAGACCTCGGGGGAAATAATACTCCAATGCCGTAATGCGCCCTGCATAAGGATTACCAACATGCTGATGTCCACGCGAAGCGAAGTGGCCCTCCCCGACGAGGGGACAATCAAGCGCTTCGACATTCCCGGCCCGCGATACACCTCCTATCCGACGGCCGATCGTTTCGTCGAGGCGTTCGACCGCAACGCGTTCGCCGAAGCGCTGCACGCGCGCGCAACCGGCGTGGCGAACAGCGCGCTGTCGCTGTACGTGCACCTGCCGTTCTGCAACACCGTCTGCTACTACTGCGGCTGCAACAAGGTCATCACCAAGGACCGCAGCAAGTCCGCGGAGTACGCCGGCTACATCGCGCGCGAGGCCGATCTCGTCCTCGAGCACCTGACCGGCAGCCGCAAGATCGAGCAGTTGCACTTCGGAGGCGGCACGCCCACGTTCATGTCGAACGAGGAACTCGAGCAGTTGATGGAGGTGCTGACGAAGCGCTTCCCGCTCGAGGAGCGGGGCGAGTTCTCGATCGAGGTCGATCCGCGCACGACGCCGCCGGACAAGGTCGAGGTGCTCGGTCGCCTCGGCTTCAACCGGATGTCGGTGGGCGTGCAGGACTTCAATCCCGACGTGCAGAAGGCCGTCAACCGCCTGCAGAGCTTCGAGATGACGCAGGCGACCGTCGACGCCGCGCGCGCGAACGGCTTCAAGTCGATCAACCTCGACCTGATCTACGGCCTGCCGAAGCAGAACCGCGAGACCTTCGCGGAGACGCTCGACAAGGTGATGGTGCTGAGCCCCGAACGCATCGCGCTCTACCACTACGCGCACCTGCCGGACCGCTTCAAGCCGCAGCGCCGCATCAACTCGGAGGACGTGCCGTCGTCCGCCGAGAAGATGAAGATCATGCTGGACGCCATCAAGCGCCTCACCGCGGCCGGCTACCAGTACATCGGCATGGATCACTTCGCCAAGGCGTCGGACGACCTCGCCAAGGCGCAGCGCCAGGGCCGCCTGCACCGCAACTTCCAGGGCTACAGCACGCGGGCGGACTGCGACCTCGTCGGCCTCGGCGTGTCTTCGATCAGCAAGATCGGCCCGACGTACTCGCAGAACGTGCGCACGCTCGAGGAGTACTACGACATGCTGAAGCAGGGCATGCTGCCGACGGTGCGCGGGATCGTGCTCGACCGCGACGACATCCTGCGGCGCGCGGTGATCATGGCGCTGATGTGCCATTTCGAGGTCTCGAAGGAGGCGATCGAGACCACGTACATGATCAAGTTCGACGAGTACTTCAGGACCGAGCTCGCCGCGCTGAAGCAGTTCGAGGACGAGGGGCTGGCCGAGAACTCGGCCGAGTGGGTCAGCGTCACGCCGCGCGGCAAGCTGCTGGTGCGCGCGATCGCGATGCAGTTCGACCGCTACCTGCGCTCCGACGAGCGCCAGCGCCGCTACTCGAAGATCGCCTGATCACCAACCGCCCGGCGCGCTGAGCCGCGCCGGCTCCGCAGGACATCGATGTTCGACCTGCTCTGGGCGCAGATCTTCGCCGCCTTCACCACCGCGCTCGTCGGCGGGCTGCACTGCGCCGGCATGTGCGGCGGGTTCGTCAGCGCGTTCCAGCTGAACCGTCCCGCGGGCGTTTCCGCGCGGACCCTGGCGATCGGCTATCACGCGGGCCGCATCACCAGCTACTCGGCGGCCGGCGCGCTGCTCGGCGCCCTCGGCGGCGCGGTCTTCACGCAGAACGTGGTGCCGGTGCAGGTGGCGCTGCTCGCCGCGGGCGGGCTGATCCTGCTCGTGCTCGGCATCTCCATGCTGACGGGCAACCGCTGGATGCGACGCCTGGAAGGCGTCGGGCAGGGCGTGTGGAAAGTCATCGGGCCGTACGCGCGCAAGGTCTACCCGCCGCGCACGCGCGGCCAGGCCTACCTCGCCGGCCTTGCGTGGGGGTGGATCCCGTGTGGGCTGGTCTACGGCGTGCTGCCGCTCGCCTTCGTCGCCGGCGGCGCCTGGCAAGGCGTCGTCGTGATGGTGGCTTTCGGTGTCGGCACGCTGCCCGCGCTGAGCGTCGTCGACTTTGCGGCGTCCCGGCTTTCGGCGTCCGGGTCGCTGGTCGCCGGCCACGCGTGGCTGAAGGTGGTTGCCGGCGTGGTCGTGATCGTCTTCGGCGTGTCCGGGCTGGCCCATGCGGCGCGCGTGGCCGGCCACCAGTCGCCGATGATCAACGCGCTGTCCTCCATCTGCCACACCAGTCCGGCGCGCTGACCGCCGCTGCGCCGCGCGGCCGAGCGCCGATCCGGGCCTGAACGGCCGGTCGGGCGGGTCCGCGCAAGTATCATTCCGGGGATTTCCCTTCGAGCGCGGTCGTCCGCGCCACCCGGCTGTCATGAAAAGCGCAGAGATCCGCGAGAAGTTCCTGAAGTACTTCGAGTCCAAGGGCCACACGATCGTGCGCGCCTCGAGCCTCGTGCCGACCAACGACCCGACGCTGCTGTTCGTCAACTCGGGCATGGTGCAGTTCAAGGACGTGTTCACCGGCCGCGAGCAGCGCCCGTACACGCGCGCCACGACGGCCCAGAAGTCGCTGCGCGCCGGCGGCAAGCACAACGACCTCGAGAACGTCGGCTACACGGCCCGGCACCACACGTTCTTCGAGATGCTCGGCAACTTCAGCTTCGGCGACTACTTCAAGCGCGACGCGATCCGCTATGCGTGGGAACTGCTGACCGAGGTCTACAAGCTGCCCAGCGACAAGCTCTGGACCACGGTCTACGTCGACGACGACGAGGCCTACGACATCTGGACGAAGGAGATCGGCGTCCCGGCCGAGCGCTGCATCCGGATCGGCGACAAGCCGGGCCAGCCCAAGTACGTCTCCGACAACTTCTGGCAGATGGCGGACACCGGTCCGTGCGGCCCGTGCTCCGAGATCTTCTATGACCACGGTCCCGAGGTGGCGGGCGGCCCGCCAGGATCGCCCGACGCCGACGGCGATCGCTACATCGAGGTCTGGAACCTGGTGTTCATGCAGTTCGACCGCGACGAGACCGGCAAGCTGACGCCGCTGCCGAAGCCGTGCGTCGACACCGGCATGGGCCTCGAGCGGCTGGCGGCCGTGCAGCAGCATGTCCACTCGAACTACGAGATCGACCTGTTCCAGAACCTGATCAAGGCGGCCGCGCGCGAGACCGGCACGACGGACCTCGCGAGCAACTCGCTCAAGGTCATCGCCGACCACATCCGTGCTTGCTCGTTCCTGATCGCCGACGGCGTCATCCCCGGCAACGAGGGACGCGGCTACGTGTTGCGCCGGATCGTCCGCCGCGCGCTGCGCCACGGCTACAAGCTGGGGCAGACCAAGCCGTTCTTCCACCGGGTCGTGGCCGACCTCGTGAAGGAAATGGGAGCCGCGTATCCGGAACTGGTCGAGCAGCAGGCGCGCATCGCGGCGGTGCTGAAGCAGGAAGAGGAGCGTTTCGGCGAGACGCTCGACAACGGCATGCGGATCCTCGAGGCGTCGCTCGGCAAGTTCTCCGCGGGCGACCCGAAGATGCTCGACGGCGAGACCGTCTTCGTGCTGTACGACACCTACGGGTTCCCGGTCGACCTCACCGGCGACATCTGCCGCGAGCGCGGAGTGTCGATCGACCACGCGGGCTTCAACGCGGCGATGGAGCGCCAGCGCGAGCAGGCGCGTGCCGCCGGCAAGTTCCGCATGACCGCCGGCGTCGAGTACGTCGGCGACAAGACGCGCTTCACCGGCTACGCGTCGCTGGTCGACGACGCCAAGGTCGTCGCGCTCTACCTCGACGGCACGGCGGTGCAGCGGCTGAACGCCGGCGACAGCGGCATCGTCGTGCTGAACAGCACCCCGTTCTATGCGGAGTCCGGTGGCCAGGTCGGCGACCGCGGCGTGCTGGAGGCGATCAGCGACCACCACGTCGTGCGCTTCGCCGTCGTCGACACGCAGAAGATCCAGGCCGACGTCTTCGGCCATCACGGCACGCTCGAGTCCGGCACACTCGCCGTCGGCGACGTCGTGCAGGCGCGGGTCGACGCGGCGCTGCGCGAGCGCACCCGCAACAACCACTCGGCCACGCACCTGATGCACGCGGCGCTGCGCAAGGTGCTCGGCGGGCACGTGCAGCAGAAGGGATCGCTGGTCGACCCCGAGCGCACGCGCTTCGACTTCTCGCACGACAAGGCGATGACCGCGGACGAGCTCCGGCAGGTCGAGGAGATGGTCAACGAGGCGATCCGCGCCAACGCCCAGGTCAGCGCCAACGTGATGAAGTACGACGACGCCATCAAGGCGGGCGCGCTGGCGTTCTTCGGCGACAAGTACGGCGACGAGGTGCGCGTGCTCGCGATGGGCGATCACTCGACCGAGCTGTGCGGCGGCACGCACGTCGCGCGCACCGGAGACATCGGCTTCTTCAAGATCGTCGGCGAGACCGGCATCGCCGCCGGCGTGCGCCGCGTCGAGGCCGTGACGGGCCGCGGCGCGCTCGAGTTCGTGCAGGCGCTCGACCGCGAACTGCACCACGCGGCTTCCCTGCTGAAGGCGCCGCCGGCGGAGATCGGCCAGAAGATCGCGCAGGTGCAGGACACCGTGAAGTCGCTCGAGAAGGAACTCGCGCGGCTGAAGAGCAAGCTGGCGTCCAGCCAGGGCGACGATCTCGCGGCGCGGGCGATCGACGTGCGCGGAATCAAGGTGCTCGCCGCGTCGCTCGAAGGCGCCGACGCCAAGACGCTGCGCGAGACGATGGACAAGCTGAAGGACAAACTCAAGAGCGCGGTCATCGTGCTCGGCGCGGTCGAGGGCGGCCGGGTCCAGCTCGCCGCCGGCGTGACCGCCGACGCGACGGCCCGGGTCAAGGCCGGCGATCTGGTGAACTACGTCGCGCAGCAGGTGGGCGGCAAGGGCGGCGGGCGTCCCGACATGGCGATGGCCGGTGGCACCGATCCGTCGACGCTCCCTGCCGCGCTCGCCAGCGTGCAAGCCTGGGCCGAACAGCGCCTGTGACCGACATCGTCATCCGCCGGGCGGAGCCGTCGGACGCGGAAGGCATCGCGGCGACATTCCGCTCGCGCGGAGCGTCGCTGGGAACGCTGCAGAACCCGTATCCGTCGATCGCGCAGTGGACCGAGCGGCTCAGGTCCAACGATCCGACGCGAAACTACGTGCTCGTGGCGGTGGCCGGGGCGCAGATCGTCGGCCACGCCGGATTGCACGGCGTCGAGAACCCGCGCCGCGCGCATGCGTGGCACCTCGGCATGGCGGTGCGCGACGACTGGCACAACCGGCGCGTCGGCACGCGGCTGATGGAGGCCCTGATCGACCTCGCCGACCACTGGCTCGGCGCGCTGCGCATCGAACTGACCGTGTACGTCGGCAACGAGCACGCGCTGCGCCTGTACCGCAACTTCGGATTCGAGATCGAGGGCACGCACCGCGCGTACTCGCTGCGCGACGGCCAGTACGCCGACACGTACGCGATGGCGCGCCTGCATCCGCATCCGCCGCGCCTGCCGGGCTCCGGTCCGGCCACGTGAGCGACGTCGAGCTCCGTTACTGCCCGCGCTGCGCGACCGCGCTCGCGCTCGGTCCGCAGGCCGGTCGCGAGCGGGCGCACTGCCCCGCGTGCGGCTGGGTGCACTGGAACAACCCGGTGCCGGTCGTCGCGGCCGTCATCGAGTACGAAGGCAAGGTGCTGCTGGCGCGCAACGTCGGATGGCCCGAGAAGATGTTCGCGCTCGTCGCCGGCTTCCTCGAGCGCGACGAGTCGCCGCAGCAGGCGGTGGCGCGCGAGGTGCGCGAGGAGACCGGCCTCGTCGTCACCGCCGCGCACCTGATCGGCGTCTACGAGTTCCGGCGGCGCAACGAGGTGATCATCGCGTTCCACACGCCGGCCGAGGGAACGATTGCGCTGGGCGAGGAACTCGCCGAGTACCGGCTGCTCGAACCCGCGCGCGTCAAGCCATGGCCGCTCGGCACGGGGCTCGCGGTCGCGGACTGGATGCGGGGCAGGGGCCTTGCCGTGGAGTTCGCGCCGCTGCCGGGGCGAGGCTGAGACGGAGGCGGCCTAGAAGCCGATCGTCACGCCGATGTTGGCGACCGGGTAGTACTTGAAGCCGCTGATCTGGTCCTGCAGCCGGGACTGCTCCGCAGCGACGTCCCGCTGGATCTGCGAACACACGCTGGCCGGCACCGCCGAACCGCACGTGGCGGACAGGCTCGCGGCCGGCGTGCCCTGGAACATCACTCCGAGGTCGAAGTAGAAGTTCACGCCGAGGCCGGCGACGTTGCCGTAGCCGATGCCCAGGTAAGGCGCCGCGCTGTTGCCGGACTTGACGGTGCCGGACAGGCTGCCGATCGCGGCGGCCGGGTAAGCCTGCCCGTTCAGCGTGAACGTGCCGCCGCTGGGACGCCCGGTGACGTCGATCTTGTTGTCGTTGAAGATGAGCCCGCCGGTAATGCGGAAGGGCCCGGGCAGCGGGCTGAAGTCGAGCAGCAGGTTGAGATTGGACAGTCGCAGTCGGCCGTCGTACTCGACGTCGGTGACGTCGATGGTGCGGCTGTACGAGAGGCCGGAGTAGCCAAGGCGCGCCGACAGCGTGGGCATCAGGCTGAAACCGACGTCCCCGCCGACGCCCGTCGTGCCGGCGCGCACTCCCACGCCCGCGGCCTGCGCACCGCCCGCTGCCGCGAGCGCAGCGCCGGCGACCAGAGCTGCATTGATCCACTTCATCGCACTTCCTTCGTCTTCAACGAACCAGGCTCGCAGGGTAGACGGGATCGCGCGGGCTGCCTTCGGCCGCGACTTAGCCGGGATGCGGTATCCAGGGGTGCCCCGAGGCTAGAATCGCGCCTTCGCCCAGGCCCGAGTGCAAGCCGCCAGACCATGCAGCCACCACCGCCGTTGAACATTGCGGCCGACAAGGAGATCGACACGCGGGGACTCAATTGCCCGTTGCCGATCCTGCGTGCCAAGAAGGCCCTCGCGGACATGCTTCAGGGCCAGGTGCTGAAGGTCGTCTCGACGGACCCCGGTTCCAACCGGGACTTCCAGGCGTTCTGCAAGCAGACCGGCAATCAACTGCTTGAGCAGCAGAACGTCGGCAAGGACTACATCCACTTCCTGAAGCGCCGATGAACGCACCTGCTGCTCCACGTCGCGGTCCGTCGCGGCTCAAGCTCTTCTTCTGGCTGCTTGTCGTGCCGGCGGTTCTGGTCACGCTGTACTTCATCGTCGTGCTGAAGTGGAACTACTCGACCGGCGAGCGCGCGGGCTGGGTGCAGAAGTTCTCGAAGAAGGGCTGGCTCTGCAAGACCTGGGAGGGCGAGCTCTCGATGATCTCGATGCCCGGCGCGACCCCGGAGAAGTTCTACTTCACCGTGTGGGACGACCAGGTCGCGGCGCAGATCAACGCCGCGATGGGACGCCGCGTGTCGCTTCACTACGACGAGAAGGTGGGACTGCCGACGACCTGCTTCGGCGAGACGCGCCACTGGGTCAATGGCATCAGCGTGGTTCCCGAGATCCCGATCTCCCCCGGAGTGATGGTGCCCGTGCCGCCAGCGAACGGAACCGCTGCTCCGGCGCCGCAGGCGCCGGCGTCCGCTCCCGCGACACCGCTGCCGGCGGCACCCGGACCCGCGCCGGCACCAGCACCCGCGCCCGCGCCCGCAACCCCACCCGCACCCGCACAGTCACAGTCACCGGCACCAGCACCGGCACCAGCACCGACGATCACGAAGTAGTGGCCCGCGTCAGGCCGCAGCGGCGCGCGTCACGCCGCCGGCAGACGGCCCAGTTGGTCCCGCACCTTCGCAAGCGTCGCGCCGAAGCCGGCGAGGCGCTCCTTCTCCTGCGCCACGACCGCCGCTGGCGCGCGCTCGACGAAGCTCGCGTTGCCCAGCTTGACCTCGGCCTTGCGGATTTCGTTCTCGAGCCGCTCGACTTCCTTGCCCAGCCGCTCGCGCTCGGCCGCGACGTCGACCTCGATCTTCAGCATCAGGCGCAGGTCGTCGACGACCTTGATCGGCGCGGCCGCGCCGCTGGACGCTGCATTGACGTCGGCAACGACCTGCACCTCGGACAGCCGCGCCAGCGCCTGCATGTACGGCGCGTAGGCTGCGAGCGCCCGCGCGTCGCCGGACGCGACGAGCGGCACCTTCTGCGCGGGCGACAGGTTCATCTCGCTGCGCAGGTTGCGCAGGGCGTCGATCGCGCGCTTCATCAGCGCGACCTCGGCGTCGGCCTGCGGATCGATCTTCGCCGGCTCCGGCCGCGGGAACGGCTGCACCATGATCGACGTCTCCTCGCCATCCTTGCGCTTGCCGGCGAGCACCGAGACCTTCTGCCACAGCTCCTCGGTGATGAACGGGATGACCGGATGCGCCAGCCGCAGCAGCACCTCGAGCACGCGCACGAGCGTGCGGCGGGTGCCGCGCTGCGCGGCCTCGTTGCCCGCATTGGTTCCTTCAGCCAGTTGCACCTTCGCCAGCTCCACGTACCAGTCGCAGTACTCGTTCCAGGCGAACGAATAGATCGCGTTGGCGACGTTGTCGAGCCGGTACTCCGCGAACCCTTGCGCAACCGCGGCCTCGACGCGCTGCAGTTCGCCGATGATCCAGCGGTCGACCGCCGACAGTTCCACGGGCGCGGCCGGGTCGAGCCCGCAGTCGCGGCCCTCGGTGTTCATCAGCACGAAGCGGGTGGCGTTCCACAGCTTGTTGCAGAAGTTGCGGTAGCCCTCGCAGCGCTTGAGGTCGAAGTTGATGTTGCGGCCGAGCGTGGCGTACGCCGCCATCGTGAAGCGCAGCGCGTCGGCGCCGTACGGCGCGATGCCCGCCGGGAAGTGCTTCTTCACCTTCGCCGCGACCTTCGGCGCGTCCTCGGGGCGCCGCAGGCCCGTGGTGTTCTTCTTCACCAGCGCGTCGAGGTCGATGCCGTCGATGATGTCGATCGGGTCGAGCGTGTTGCCCTCGCTCTTCGACATCTTCCTGCCCTCGGCGTCGCGCACGATGCCGTGGATATAGACGTCCCGGAACGGCACGCGCCCGGTGAAGTGCGTCGTCATCATGATCATCCGGGCGACCCAGAAGAAGATGATGTCGTAGCCGGTGACGAGCACGGTCGACGGCAGGTAGAGGTCGTACGCGACCTTGTCCGCGCCCTGCGGGCTCGGCCAGCCGAGCGTGGAGAAGGGAACCATCGCCGACGAGTACCAGGTGTCGAGCACGTCCGCATCGCGCGTCAGCGGGCCCGCGCTGCCCGCGGCCTTCGCTTGCGCCGCCGCCTCCGCTTCATTGCGCGCGACGAACACGTTGCCATGCTCGTCGTACCACGCCGGGATCTGGTGGCCCCACCACAACTGGCGCGAGATGCACCAGTCCTGGATGTTCCCGAGCCACTGGTTGTAGACCGCGAGCCACTGCTCGGGAAAGATCTTCACGTCGCCGCGCGCGACGGCGTCGAGCGCGACCTGCGCGATCGACTGGCCCGGATGCAGCGTGCCGGCCGGCGCGGGCTTGCTCATCGCCATGTACCACTGCTCCGACAGCGTCGGCTCGACGACTTCGCCGGTGCGCCCGCAGCGGGGCACCATCATCTTGTGCGGCTTCTCCGATACGACGAGGCCGGCGGCGCGCAGGTCCTCGAGCACGCGCTTGCGCGCGACGTAGCGGTCGAGCCCGCGGTACTTTTCCGGCGCGTTGTCGTTGACCGTCGCGGTCAGCGTGAAGATCGGGATCGGTTCGAGGCCATGCCGCTTGCCGACTTCGAAGTCGTTGAAATCGTGCGCCGGCGTGATCTTCACGCAACCCGTGCCGAACTCGCGGTCGACCATGGCGTCGGCGATCACGGGAATCGTCCGGCCGGTCAGCGGCAGCATGACCTGCTGGCCGACGAGCGCGGTGTAGCGCTCGTCCTCGGGGTGGACCGCCACTGCGACGTCGCCCAGCAAGGTCTCGGGGCGCGTGGTCGCGACCACGACACCCGAATGTGGATCATGAGCGCCGTCGGCCGCCGGATAGCGGATCTCCCACAGCCGGCCGTCTTCCTCCTCGGTCTCGACCTCGAGGTCCGACACGGCCGTCTGCAGCTTCGGGTCCCAGTTGACGAGCCGCTTGCCGCGGTAGATCAGTCCCTGTTCGTACAGCTGCACGAAGGTCTCGACCACCACGCTGGACAGCTTCTCGTCCATCGTGAAGTACGTGCGGCTCCAGTCGACCGAATCGCCCAGACGGCGCATCTGCCGCAGGATGGTGCCGCCCGAGAAGTCCTTCCACTCCCAGACCTTCGCGTTGAACGCGCCGCGGCCGATCGTCGCTCGGCTCGTGCCCTGCGCCTCGAGCTGGCGCTCGACGACGATCTGCGTGGCGATTCCCGCATGGTCGGTGCCCGGCAGCCACAGCGTGTTGAAGCCCGCCATCCGGTGGTAGCGCGTCAGCGCGTCCATGATGGTGTGGTTGAAGCCATGACCCATGTGCAGCAGGCCGGTGACGTTCGGCGGCGGCAGCTGGATCGAGAAGGATGGCCTGGACGGGTCGGCGCCGGCGTCGAAGTAGCCGCGCGATTCCCACACCGGCGCCCACCGCGCCTCGATGGCAGCGGGTTCAAAGCTCTTGGCGAGTTCGGGGCCGGCGGCAGCGTTCGTGGTCGTCATGAAGGAAGCGCCGCAGGCGGCGTGGGGAAACGGCAATTCTAGGGGAACGGGTCCCGCCGGACCCGGCGCATGGCGCGCGCCAGGCGTCAGCAGGCGCTAACCGCGGGAGCGCTGGCGCGCGATCTCGGCAGCGACGGCGCGCGTCACCGCTTCGCGGACCGCGGCCTCGATCGACGGCCGCAGTTCGGTGACCGTCGCAAGCAGCATCCGCACGAGGGTCGGCTGCAGGCGTTCGCGCAGATGGCGATCGAGTTCGGACGAGAGTCGCAGCTGAAGTTCGCGCAGCAGCGCGTCGCGCGCGCGCTCTTCGACTTCCGCCCAGTCGATCGCCGCCTCGGCGGCGAGGGTCATCCCGGTTGCGACTGTCGTTTCGGGAGCGATCGTCACCGCGGGCGCGGCCAACGTCTCGGGCTCGAACACGGCTTCAGGCGGGATGATGAGCGCGCGCTCGGTGGTGGGCTCGCACTCGACGATCAAGTCGGGTTCGATGATCAGATCGGGCTCGACGCTCGCCTCGCGTTCGATGATCGGTTCGGGCTCGACGATGGCCTCGGCCTCGATGGCCATCTCGGGGTCGCTCCTGCCCACGGGCGCGACCATCGCCTCGGGCTCGAGCGCCGCCTCGCGCTCGACCGGCGCCGGCGGCGCAGCAGCCACGAACGGCGCGCCGGACGGTGTCAGCATGGCCTCGACGTCGACCGCAGCGGCGGCCGGCAGCGGGAAGGCGGTGTTCGCGACCTCGTCGTCGGGCGCCGCCGTCCCGGCCGTGGCAGTTTCCGCGCCGGCCGCCTCGGTGGCCGCCACGTCCGGGGCGACGGTGTCCGCCGTGGCCAGTGCAGGCAGCGAGGTGTCGAGCTCGAGCGACGGCAGCACCAGCCGCTCGGTCAGCACCGGGATCGTCTCGTCGTCGGGCAGCACCTTTCCGCCCGGCCGGGTCAGCCGCTCGAGGTCGGTGATCCCGCGGCCGCTGCTCACGCCTGCCCTTCGTGCGCGACCGGCTGGAAGCCGCGGTCCTTGTACGCCTTGAAGCGCGAACGCGCGCGGGCCCGGTCGGTCTCGTCGCGCGACACCACTTCGATCACGCGCTCGTAGCGTCCGAAGAGCGACGGGAAGTCCGGCGGCGCGTCGTCGTCCAGCGTCAGCAGCACGTCGCTCGCCGGGGCCGCCGCATGGTCGAGCGCAAGCAGGACCGGCGTGGCTGCCGCCAGCGGCGAGTTCACGTACACGTGCGGCACGAAGTCGAGCGCGGAAAACGTCCAGAGCGCGGCGTCGTACTGCGCAAGGCGCTCGGCGCTGCGCGCGTAGACGACGAGCCGCTTGCCGGCCGCGCGCGCCTTGCGCGTCACGCGGCACGCGTAGTGGACGCGGTGATCGACGTTGAAGTGGAAGTCGATGCGCGTCACGCCGGCGCTCAGTCCGCCCGGTTGATCAGGAACTGCGCCAGCAGCGGCACGGGACGGCCGGTGGCGCCCTTCGCAGCGCCGCTCTTCCACGCGGTGCCGGCGATGTCGATGTGCGCCCAGGCGTAGTTCTTGGCGAAGCGCGACAGGAAGCAGGCGGCGGTCACGGCGCCGGCGTTGCCCGGCGTACCGATGTTCGCCATGTCGGCGAAGTTCGACTTCAGCTGTTCCTGGTAGTCCTCGTCGAGCGGCATGCGCCACGCGGCGTCGCCCGCGGACTTGCTCGCCGCCAGCAGTTCGCCGGCGAGGTCCTCGTTGTTCGCGAACAGGCCCGAGTTCACGTTGCCGAGCGCCACCACGCAGGCGCCGGTCAGCGTGGCCATGTCGACCACCACGGCCGGCTTGAAGCGCTCGGCGTAGGTGAGGGCGTCGCACAGGATCAGCCGGCCTTCGGCGTCGGTGTTCAGGATCTCGATCGTCTGGCCGGACATCGACGTCACGATGTCGCCCGGCTTCGTGGCGTTGCCCGCCGGCATGTTCTCGCAGGCGGCGACGACGCCGACGACGTTGAGCTTCAGCTTCAGCTCGGCGAGCGCGCGCATCGTGCCGAGCACGCTGGCGGCGCCGCACATGTCGTACTTCATCTCGTCCATCGCCGCGCCCGGTTTCAGCGAGATGCCGCCGGAATCGAACGTGATGCCCTTGCCGACGAGCACGACCGGCGCCGCCTTGGTCCCGGCGCCGTTGTACTTCATGACGATGAGCCGCGGGGGCTGCGTCGAGCCTCTGGCGACCGCGAGGAAGGATCCCATCTTCAGCGCTTCGATCTGCTTGGCCTCGAGCACCTCGACGCCCAGCTTCCACTGGCGCGCAATCTTGCGCGCCTGCTCCCCGAGGTAGGCCGGCGTGCAGATGTTCGGCGGCAGGTTGCCGAGCCGCTTCGCGACTTCCATGCCGTTGGCGATCGCGGTGCCGTGGTGCAGCCCGCGCTCCGCCGCCGCGTCGCGGCCGCCCAGCAGCAGGCCGACGTGGTCGACGCCGTTGCCGTCGGGCTCGCGCTTGCTCTTCAGTTCGTCGCTGCGGAACGCGGTCTCGCGCGCGGCGATCGCGAGCGCGCGCGCCTGCCATTCGAGGTCGCGGCCCTTCACCTTCCAGTCGGCCGCGGCCAGCGCGACGTCCTTCACGGCGGTCCCGAACGCCTTGACGCTCGCGCGCACCGCGTCGGCGTAGGCCTTCTCGTTGAAGTCGTCCTTGCCGCCGAGGCCGACCAGCAGCACGCGCGGCGCGGCCACCCCTTTGAGGCCGCGCAGCAGCAGCTGGGAGCCGCGCTTGCCGGCCATGTCGCCGCTCTTCACGGCGGCCTTCAGCGCGCCGCCGGCGGCGGTGTCGAGCGCTTTCGCCGTTGCGGTCAACTCGCCGTCGGCATGCACGCCGACGACGACGGCATCGGCCTTCACGGTCTCGGGGCGGCCGACCTTTGTGCTAAATTCCATCGAGGATTTCCCTCTGAAAAGTCGCGCGATGCGTGCTTTCGTCCCATCGGCGAGGCGTTCAAGGAATGCGCGGCGTGAGGGCCACTCTCGTCAGTTGCTCCTGGCGTCCGTGCATGGCTCTGCGAGCCGGCGAGCAGTATATAGCGCGGCCTGCCTTTCCCTGACTGTCTTGCCCTGCATCGCGCGCCCCGGCGGATGATCTTCCGTCGCTCCATCATCGCGGAACTCACGAGCACGGCGAGCGCCGTGTTCACCGTGCTCTTCTCGATCCTCTTCTCGGTCGGCCTGGTGCGCATCCTCGGCCAGGCCGCGGGCGGCCGCGTCGACAACGAGGCGGTGGTGCAGCTGGTCGCGCTGACGGCGCTCACTTGGCTGCCGGTCATCCTGACGCTGACGCTGTTCGTCGCGGTGCTGATGACGCTGTCGCGCGCGTACCGGGATTCCGAGATGGTGGTGTGGTTCGCTGCCGGGCAGAGCCTGCTGGCGTGGGTCGGACCGGTGCTGCGCTTCGCGTGGCCGATCGTGATCGCGATCGGCCTGCTCGCGTTCTTCGTCACGCCGTGGTCGCAGGCGCAGATCGAGGATGCCCGCACGCGCTTCGCGCAGCGCGACGATGTCAGCCGTGTCGCTCCGGGCCGCTTCATCGAGTCGGGCGGCGCCGAGCGCGTGTTCTTCGTCGAGTCCGTCGACTTCGAGGGCGGCGAGGTGAGGAACGTGTTCGTCAGCGCCAGGAGCCACGGGCGCGAGACGCTGGTCGTGGCGCAGAACGGGATCATCGAGGTCGCGCCCAACGGCGACCGCTACATCGTGCTGAAGAAGGGCCGGCGCTACGAGGGCGCGCCCGGCCAGCTCGAGTACCGGACCCTGGAGTTCGACAGCTATTCGATCCGGATCGAAAGCCGTCCCGACCGTCCCATCGGGGAGCGGCGCGCGAAGGCGCTGCCGACCTTCCAGCTGGTCACGCAGCCGACGGCGACCAACCTGGGCGAGATCCTCTGGCGCATCGGCGCGCCGGTGATGGCGCTGCTGGTCACGCTGCTCGCCATCCCGCTGTCGTACACGAATCCGCGCGTCGGCCGGTCGATCAACCTGATCATCGCCGTGCTCGCATTCGCGGTGTACGTCAATGTGCTCAACACGGTGCAGGCGTACGTGCAGCAGGACCGCCTGAGCTTCGGCCTCGGCGTCTGGGTGGTGCACGGCGCGGTGCTGGCCGTGATCGTCGTCCTGTTCGCGCGCCGGCTGTTCCTCCACGGCTGGAATCCGCTCCGGCTGTTCGGCCGGCGCCGGGAGGGCGCGAAGTGAGGACGCTGCGCCGCTACCTCTGGAGCGAGATCTTGGTGGCCACGGTGTTCGTTCTCTTCGCGCTGCTGTCGCTCTTCCTGTTCTTCGACATGGTGCAGCAGCTCGACGAGATCGGGCGGCGCGGCTTCCAGCTCCATCACGCCTTCTCGTATGTCGCGCTCACGCTGCCGTCGCGCACCTACGAACTGATGCCGATCGCCGCCCTGATCGGGACCATCTACGCCCTGTCCAAGCTGGCCGCGAATTCCGAGTTCACGATCATGCGCGTGTCCGGCATGAGCACCGGCGCGCTGCTGAACAGCGTGCTGATCATCGGGCTCGCCCTCGTCGCGCTGACCTACGTCCTCGGCGAGTTCCTGTCGCCTCCGGCCGAGCAGCTGGCACAGCGGGTCCGGCTGAAGGCGACCGGCTCGCAGATCAGCGTGCGCGACTTCCGTTCCGGCGTGTGGGTGCGGGATGTCCTGAAGGATCCGGGCGGCGGCGTCGAGGCCTTCCGCTTCATCAACGTGATGAAGGTGTCGCCCGACGCCGGCACGACGCGCGACTGGCGGATCTTCGAGTTCGACCGCGAGTACCGGCTGCGGTCGATCACGACCGCGGAGTCGGGCGCGTACGCCCAGGGTGCGGGATGGACGCTGACGAATGTCGTCGAGACGAGGCTGCCGCAGCTCGCCCCGGGAGCGGCCGAGCCGACGAGCGAGGGCACGCGGGTGATCCGCGACGAGGCGCGCACGTGGCGCTCGGAACTGCGGCCCGACATCTTCGGCGTGTTGATGGTGCAGCCTGAGCGCATGGCCGGCCTGGACCTCGCGCAGTACATCAGGCACCTGGCCGAGAACCGGCAGCAGACCGGGGTCTACGAGATCGCCTTCTGGAGCAAGCTCTTCTACCCCTGGGCGGTGCTGGTGATGATGGCGCTCGCGCTGCCGTTCGCGTACCTGCATGTGCGCGCGGGCGGGCTCAGCCTGAAGATCTTCACCGGCGTGATGATCGGGGTGGGGTTCTACGGGCTGAACAAGCTGTTCGCCCACCTCGGCATGCTGAACACCTGGCCGCCGATTTTCGTGGCGGCCTTGCCGAGCCTCGTGGTGCTGGCGCTGGCGATGAGTGCGCTCTACTGGATCGAGCGGCGTTAGCGACTGCCAGGCCGGAGCCCCGGGGGTTCGGACGGCGGTAGCGCGGCGGCGGCCTGCGGCGGCGGTCGGCTGCGCCGACTCCGCTGCGCTACCGCCGTCCGAACCTTCGCGGCCGCGTGACCGTGCAGTGGTGCAACTGCGCCGGCGAGTGGGTGCGCTTCAGCGACCTTCGCCGTCCGCGCGCCGCTTCCTTGTTGCGAACGGATAGGCGCCGCCGCCGGATCCCGGCTTCGCCGGGATCCTCAGCGACAGCAGCATCGTGGCCGCCAGCACGGTGACCGTGACGCCAAGCGACCACGCCACCGGGATCTTGTAGACGTCGATCAGCAGCATCTTGGCGCCGATGAACACCAGCACGATCGCGAGGCCGTACGACAGGAGGTGGAAGCGCTCGTGCATGCCCGCCAGCAGGAAGTACATCGCGCGCAGGCCGAGGATCGCGAACACGTTGGAAGTCAGCACGATGAACGGGTCGGTGGTGATCGCGAAGATCGCGGGGATCGAGTCGACCGCGAAGATGACGTCGACGATACCGATCAGCGCGATGACGACGAACAGCGGGGTGAAGTGCCGCACTCCGTCGATCACGGTGGTGAAGCGCTCGCCGTCGTAGTCCGGCGAGATGCGCAGGTGTCCGCGCACCCACTTCAGCGCCGGATTGGCCTCCAGGTCGGGCTCCTGGCCGGCCGCCCACCACATCTTCACGCCGGTGAACACGAGGAAAGCGCCGAAGATGTAGAGGATCCAGTGGAACTGCTGGATCAGCCAGGCACCGACCAGGATCATGCCCGCGCGCAGCACGAGCGCGCCGAGGATGCCGATCATCAGCACGCGCTTCTGGAACTCGGCGGGCACCGCGAAATACGTGAACACCATCAGGAACACGAAGATGTTGTCGACCGCGAGCGCCTTCTCGACGAGATAACCCGTCAGGTACTCGAGCGCCTTGGTGTTGGCGACCTCGCGCGATGTGTTGGCGTCGAGGTACCACCAGAGCCAGCCGAGGAACACGAAGGAGACCGCCACCCAGACCAGGGACCAGACGGTGGCCTCCTTGATCGAGACGCGGTGCGCGCCCTGCTTGCTCATCGCGAAGAAGTCGACGAGCAGCGCGACGACGACGAAGGCCGCGAACAGCGACCACATCAGGGGACTGCCGATCGATTCCATGAATGCGCTTCCGGATGGTTACACCGCGCTGGCGCGCCCGCGGTCGAGTGTGAAAGCGCCGGGGTGGTCTGGCTAGACCGGGAACAAGGTCCTGGTCCGCGACGCCGGGCGGTTGCTGCACCAGATCCGCCGTATTGACGACATCGCAATGGTTGCGGCCCGCGAGCCGCACCGGGAAGCTACTCCCCATCCGAAGCGGGGCGCATTGCACCACCACGAGGCGGCCCTGTCAACGCGCCCCCT